>Ga0182027_10007534_pt1 | contig 16003 bp, 6 predicted proteins | sample 712E1DmetaG_FD_121300 | JGI IMG/M metagenome (GOLD analysis project Ga0182027, IMG submission 121300) | Permafrost microbial communities from Stordalen Mire, Sweden - 712E1D metaG (Illumina Assembly) | ecosystem: Environmental > Terrestrial > Soil > Wetlands > Permafrost | place: Sweden...
GACAATGTATCCCTTTATGAAGAAAGCGGTGACCGGTATCATCTCCGAGGACAATAACGGCGACGGTCTTACCGACGACAATTCCCAGACCACCTACGACAACCCGTTCAGCTCCGGGTGGACCTTTCCGTCAAAGGAATTTGATAACGAACTGTATCTCGGAGCATTGAAAGCGGTAATCAATGCCGCAACGGCTACCGGTAATACCGCGGACAATTCCGCTTATAACGCCGATTTCACCAAAACCTCCGCTGCCTTTGAACGGGCCAATAACGCGACCATCGCCAGTAGTGGTTTCTGGAACAGTACTCTTCAGAGTTCGAGCGGAAAAACCGGCTACTATACCGGATCGTCGAACATTTCCCCAAGCGCATCGACCCCTTCCATGGGAACAAGCGTGTGGGACGGCGCGCTGATAGGTCAATGGGCCGCCGACGTTTGCGGGCTCGGCCCGCTTCATCCGGAAAGCAGGATAGAGAGCTGCCTCGATGTTATGAATGATGCCTGTCTTGATCAGCATAATCCGCCGGTCTATTCGATGATGATGGCTTATTCCAATGTCATTAATACCTCCAACCCTCCGCAAGGGGCCTATTTCAATGGCCCCTATGTCCAATATTGCGCTTATGGTGCGGGCGATCTGTGCGCCGCGTTCGGCCACAATAAGCCTGATTACGGCATGCGGGCACTTCACGCTTTCTGGAACGATGTGTTCGGCGTGTTTAAGAGGGTTTACAATGTAGAGTGCAAAATGACCATTTCCGGGGCCGCCAGCACAGACTGGGGCGCCGACCGCTACATGAACACACCTACATGCTTTGCCGCGCTTTTCGGCATTACGGGTTTTACCATCGACGTTAACGCAAAGACACTCCGCATCAAGCCGTCTCTGCCCACGAGTTCGCAATATGCGCTCGCAGGGGACTCGCTGAAGGCCGCGCCGCTCATTAACCCGATTTCATGCGGCACCGTGGATTACAAGAAAAACTCATCCAACGGACAACATTTTCTTGTGCGTTTCGATAATCCCATGACGTTTACCACGTTTTATTGCGGCAAAGTGGGAGGCACGCAAACGGTTTCGGTCGTCAAATCAGGCGCTAACGTGGCTGCGACAATAGCCGTCAATAGCGCCGATACCAGTGAATACGCGGTATCTTTCGGCGGCAGCGGGCTGTCTTTTGACAACTCGGGCGTGGGGATCTACGTAGGGAATTATCCCGTCTCCGTTAACGCCCCGGCGCGCGCAGTTAAGGTCCAGGATTTCCTGGTCAACACGAAACTTGGAAGGATTTCCTATTCGTTGCCGGAAGAAGCATCGGTCAAGATTTGTCTGGTCAATTCCCAGGGCGCCGAACGGACGCTTTTTCATGGACGGCAGGCGTCGGGCCAGCATAGCCTAAGCCATGACTGGAAAAGCGAGCCAGCCGGAGTTTATTATGTCACTTTAACGGCCGGTGATTCCAAGACCGTCCAGCGGTTGGTGCATATACAATAACACGTGATGCATTAACGCCGATGCAGCTATTAAACCCCTTTTTCTTCTTTTGTGAAAGAAGAAGAAGGGGTTTTTATTTCATTTTGTCTGAGAATTCTGCAGGTGTTTGCCATGGCACACCCTACTAAAATTGTCACCAATTACTCAGTTCGGGTGGACCTTCGACGCCTCAATAAAGAATTCTTTTAGAAAACGGTCGTCGGGCAGATAACGCTGGGCTTCACTGTAATAGCGGTAGGTGTCGTTGTAGTACTGATAGGCCTTATTAATATCGACGGGTTTTGACGTCGCCTTCGCCTCCTCGGCAAGCACATTACACTGTATGGTGCGAATATGTCCCAGTATTCTCAAGCTGTCGCCTTTGCAATACATCGCCATTTTCTCTTCCAGCCCCGCTCTTTCCGAATCGGGGACATTCACGACAAAAGGCATAGCATTTTCTTTGTAGCGCATGATATCCGATAAAATCAGGGCCGGGCATTCCCGGTTCTGCCTATAAATTTTCCTTCCAAGCTTTCTGTAGAATTCCGCGTAGGGCAGATTATCGGTGTTGATGTGCTTTACGTCAGAGGTGAATTCATGGAGTTTTTCCTCGCCCAGCGCGCATTGGCCTATAAAATCGACCCCGCTTGAAAGGGTGACATAGTCCATTTGATCGGCCGCAACCGCGCCTTTGCCTAATTCTTCCGTGACCCTCTGAAAATCTATGGCAAGAGGTTCGTTTGATCCGATCAGATGCGTGTGCATTATGGTATTGGGTGAACAGGTGGTCATCCACATCGAACTGTGCGGATACACCTGCTGGAACGTCTTGACGATCACCTTGTAATCTTCAGGCGGTATATGCATCGGCAGCCATAAGCAATGGATTCCACCCGGGTTCAGCCGCTTCCGGCAGTCCTCGAAAAAATCCTTGGTGTAAAGAGCCGCGCTTCCCTGGTTCGACTGCGGGTGGATCGGGCCGGAATAGATGATGTCGTAGGTCTGATCGGTCAACCGGACGAAATTTTTGCCGTCTTGAATGATCAGGTGGAGCCGTGGGTCGTTTAAAACGTCGTTGTTCATCTTTGAAAAATATTGCCTGGCCGGCTCCACGACCCCACCGCAGATTTCCACGACGTCGAGCCGTTGCACTTCGTCGTACCTGAGGATCGATCCGGCGGTCCCGCCCGCTCCGAAAGCGATGAGCAGCGCGGATTTCGGGCGGTTGTTCAGGAACACCATGAGGTGCGCAGGGTACTTGTGGGAGGCCACGTCGACTTGCCCGTCCGATGCCACCATTCTGCCGTCTATTCTGAGTATTCTTCCATAATCCGCCGATTGGCTTTCCGTCACCTGGACGTCGCCGGTGATTGTTTCCTTGAAATAGAGCAGCTTCTCGCCTTTGTTAAGCCCTTGCGCCAGCGCGTCCCTGAGATCCGGCGTATAACCGATCATCACCATGAAACTTAAGGCGGCCAGGGCGATTGCCGCAGCGTTGACCGCGGTTTTCCGATACTCCGAGGCGGCCATGAAGAGGACCGCCGCCACCAGGAGAAAAATGGCGCCGGCAATTACGATGCTTCTCATGACGCCGATCAGGGGAAGCGAGACAAATCCCGCAAGGAGCGCTCCGAAGACCGACCCTATCGTATTGGCCGCATAAACGGCGCCGACGCCCGCGCCGATATTCGTTTTGCCGTTAAGGCTTACCTTGAGCGCAAGCGGAAAGGCCATGCCCATAAGGAGCGTCGGAAGGGCCATGATCGCAGCGGCCAGCGCAATGAGGTAGAAAAATGAGCCCCAGAAGGTCGTAATTTCGAAGGTGTTTTCAAGACTATGCATGACGCCGTACATGCTATTTATCAGCGCCGTGGAAATGAGCACCGACAGGCCGATCAACAATTCAATAACGGCCAATTTCATAATCGCGCCGCTCATGTTTTTGGCGAGTCGCGATACCAGAAAGCTTCCGAACGCCAGCCCGAACAGAAACACCGCAAGCATTGAGGCAAAAGCGTAGGCATCCATGCCCATTACCCACACAAGGGCCTTGGTCCAGGCCACTTCAAGAAACAGGCTTAAAAAACCGGAGATAGCATACAAAACTATGACCGTTTTTACCTGCCGCTTTTTAAAAGGGCCGGTTCCGCCAATTTCGGAATGTTTACCGGTAATTGCTGTGTTCTTTTCGTCAATCGCGTTCGACAGGCTCTTCCGTCGTTTGCCATAGATAAAGACCACGGCCGCGATTGCAATGTTTAAGAAAACCGCGAATGCCGTTGTATTAATGAGTCCGATAGTTCCGATTAAAAAATATCCCGAGACAAGACAGCCTAAAACCGCGCCCAGCGTGTTTGCGGCATATAGCCGGCCTGCCCGTTTTTCCGGCATTCCTCCGAAAGTCTCTGAAATGAACGTGCTGATCACCGGCAGGGTCCCGCCCATAAGCGTGCACGGAACAATCAGGATGAAAAACGATACAAAAAGCCTTATCAGGCTGATCTGATAAAATGAAGGGTGAAAGACCCTGTAAATGAACGCGTACAGCGGGAAGGCGCCCTGGATGCACAGCGGCACCAGCATGCCGCAAATGCCGATACCCAATTCCAGAAACGCATAGATCGCAAGGGCGTTCTTCCGGCGGTCGATATGCTTCCCGAGCAGCCAGCTCCCCAATGCCAGGCCGGTCATGAAAACGGACAATACGGTACTCGACGCAAAAATGGTGTTTCCGAAAACCAGGCCGAAAGACCTGACCCAGATTATTTCGTAAACGATGCCGCTGATGCCCGAGAGCACGAACAGGGCGGTAATGAACCAACCGCCTTTTTTTGCAGGATACACTTGTCGCTCCTTAATTATCCGGACGCATTATTAGTTTGCAGGCGATATCAAGCCCTCGCTCACATGCTTTGCTAAAGTCCGCCTGGGCGCGGCCATTGTCGCCTTTGGCCTTATAGGCAAGCCCGCGGTTGTAATACGCCATGGCATATCCCGGATTGAGCATGATCGCCTGAGTCAGGTCATCGATGGCGCGGCCATGATCGCCCCGGCCGTTATACGCAACGCCGCGGTTATTATAGGCTGCCGCAAACCTTGGACTGAGCGCAATAGCTTGCGTATAATCTTCAATGGCGCGGCCAATGTCGCCTTTGTTCTTATAAGCGATCCCCCGGTTGCCATAGGCCCTTGCATACCGGGGATAAAGGCTGATTGCCCGTGTATAATCTTCAATGGCCCGGTCATAGTCGCCTTTATCTTTATGAGCCACGCCGAGGTCATTATATGCCGGGGCATAGTTGGGATCGAGCATGATCGCCCGTGTATAATCTTGTACGGCCCGGTCATACTCGCCGGCTGCGCTATAGGCCAAACCTCGGTGAGTATACGCGACCGCACAGGGAAATTTACCGATAACATCATTCCAGAGCGAGAGGCTGTTGTTCCAGACGCCACAATGCTCGCGGGTCATGCAGGAAAATATTATCAGGCCCATGACGACGCCGGCCGACAGCAGCCTTTTTATGTCCTTATTGCAAAGAAACTTTCCCCACATTAAATATCCATATAACTCAATAAAAAAATAATAGGCGCCAAGCATCGGGATATACGTGTATCGCTCGGCAACTATCGCGTCTCCTACACGGATTATTTGAAGCATCGGAAGCAGGGTAATGAGAAAAAACAGCGAACCGAAAACCAGTTTCCGTAAGCGGCGGTTGCGATAAATCGCCGCCGCAACGCCGATCACCAAAAAAAAGGACGCAATCAGCATCGGGTTCATGCTTCCGTCAAGCCTGGCGGGAAAGGGATATAAGGCGCTGAGATGGGTGGGTATGATCGATTTGATCAGGTAAAAAACCATTCCGTAAAAGGGCGCGCAAACCCTCGTTATGGTTGACAATGATGAATACTCCAGAACGGCACCTTGACTTTTTTGAGTGAGAAGCGTTATCCCTGCGAACACTGCGGCAACGGCAAAAAACGGGATCTTTTCAATCAGATTTCTTTTGTCAACTTTTCGGTTTATTAAATAATCGATAAGGACCAAGATAAAAGGCTGGCTGACCGCAACGGGCTTTGACAGCAAAGAAAGCACTAGCGAAAACAGGCTGAAACCATAAAACTGCCGGTCAACCTTTTTCACATACCGGAGATACGACAAAAGGGAAAGGAAATAAAAAAAAGCACTCAGAACGTCTTTTCGCTCGGCTATCCATGCCACGGATTCGACCCTCATCGGGTGGACTGCGAACAGGAGCGCGACGAGCAGACTGGTCAACTGTTTTCCGGACAAACCATAGAATAGCGCAAATACCAGAAGGCAATTTATAATATGCAGCAGCAGATTGGTGCAATGATAAACAAGGGGATTTAGCTGAAAGAACCGGTACTCCGCCATATACGAAAGCATGGTGAGCGGTTGATAATTGCCTACATATGTTGACGAAAAAACCTTCACCACATTATGGAACGTGCACCCCTTTATATCGGGATTATCGACAACATAGCCTTCATCGTCCCAGTTCGTAAAGCCGTTGCGAAGCGTCGGCCAAAAAGTGAAGAAGGTTATACCCGCAAGGATACAGCAATAGAAAAATGCACGGCGAATGCTCTTTCTCTCTGATGGTTGGTTATCGTTAATAAGGATTTGATTTGCCATAGGTTCGAATCGCGGCATCATACCATCATTGCGGCCGCGGACTATATCCCAGATCTTCCGCACGCTTGTGCTCAGCCTGGGACTTTTCTCTCCTGCCTGTTTCACCGTACAGCGAACCGAGAAAATAATGGGCCCGACCGTACCTTTCATCAATGCCGATCGCGCGAACCAGCTCAGCCTCAGCTTCGGCCTCCCGATTGAGGTTCATATAAACAACGGCAAGGTTGGTAAGCATGGCCGGATCGCCGGACGAAAAAATAACCGCTTTCCGCGCATGTTCCAGACTTTTATTAACCATGCCGAGGGCGGTATAAAGCGTTGCCAGTTCGGTATGGGCTGGAATGCACGAAGAATCAATCTCAAGCGTGCGCAGGTAAGCCGCTTCGGCGGGAAGAAGAAGCCCCTGACTACGTAGCCCGCGCGCGCCGTCCAAACATACGAGCGCGGCATTATCCATGGCCTCGCGCCTGACCATCCGTCCTGTTGTATCCCCCGGCATGAGCGCTAGCGCGGAATCCGCCTCCGTCAATGCCTGAATAAACTGCTGCCGTGAATTCATTATACCGGCTGTCATAATCATTGATGATGCTTTAGAGCACCGTCTGATGCCTTCGGCCGTGGTATCATCGGCGTTGCTGACAAACGGCAGAACGGAAATGCGCCTTCCAAGCAGCTCTTCCATATTTTCAAGCCACATGAGATTGGCGGGCCTGACGAGGTTGCGCGGCGCCGAGAATTCGATGCGGGGCATGTTGTCGCTTAAAACCGGGACATCCTTCACAAATTCACGTATCCGTCCTTCGCCCATGAGAAAGCAGGACAGCAACCGCCGGGGAACCGTAAGCGATATTTTCGCGAGATCATTTACCACGCCGTCGGCCGACATCTTCCGTTTCAACGCGGCGATATCGATTTGCAAAGGGTCCAAGCCGCCGATAAGTATCCCTTCGGTGCCAAGAAACCAGAGCGACGCGTGCGGAAACGCCGACACAAAACTGGCAATAAGCATGCGGTATTGGGTTGGCGACAGAACATGCAACGGCGCCCATTGCGCCATAACGCCATGCTTGGTAAGGCGCTTTCGGCAGAGCCGGTAAAAATCGGCGGAGTAGAGGTTGGTCGCCGAGGCCAGGTACGGGTGCATGGGTTCGAGCGTGATGACGTCATAGCGCCGCCGCGTGCGCAGAAGATAATTCCGTCCGTCGTCGATAATTAAGCGGACCTTCGGATTCTCCGCGGCGCGATAATTGACATCGGAAAAATATCGCGCCGACGCGACGACCGCCGGCGAGATCTCCGCGCAGTCCACTTGTTTCACGGAGGGATTGATACCAGCGATCCCGCACGTCGTGCCGGTGCCGAAACAGATCACCAGAACGGTGTCCGGCGACGGCGAAAGCAGCAGAGGCAGATGGGCGAGCAAATGCATGTACTCATAACGAAAGGTTCCCGCGGCATTGAAACCGTCGATATTGAGCATGCGTCCCCGGTTATTTTTAATCACCGCTACGCTTGCGACCTGGTCTTCCTTGTACGATACCAGGGAAACGGGGCCTTCGGCGCCACGGACCGCCCGGCTGTAAAGGACCATGGGATGACGTCCGGAAAATGTCAGGCATACGGCGGCCATGACAACGGTCGCCAGCGCGGCCGCAACGGTCCATTTTCGGGAATTCTTCGCCACGCCCCCCATAACGACAAGCCCGCCGATGCAGTTGACTATTGCGACAACAACCAGCGAGCGTTGGATGCCCAGGGACGGAACAAGGAGAAACGCCGCGGCCAGCGATCCCGCGATGCCGCCGAGCGTGTTGAGCGACGACAGCGAACCAATGGTGCGGCCGGCGGTATCGATCGACCGGCATGACGCCCCGATGGCAAGCGGATATATGGCGCCCATGCAGAGCGACGGCGGAAAAACCACGGCGCCGCAGACCGCATACCTGACCGCTATCCATTGCCACCAGAAATGGACCAGGCGGCCTTCGGCAAAATGTATAGCAGGATCAAGAGCACGCAGAAGGAACGGCGAAGCAAACCCCCATATGCCGATGCACATTAACAAGGCCGCGAGCCATGTGGCCGGATCGCGGCGTTTTCTTGTTATGGCCGCCGCGAAAAGCCCCCCGATCGCCAGACCGGCAAGCATGACGCTCAGCACCGTTGTAAAAGCATAAGTGGTGCTTGTCAAATAAAATACCAGCGCGCGGCTCCACAGGACCTCAAAGGCCATTGCGCATAATCCCGAACACACAAGCACTGCGGGGAAAAGCCATGCCGGAAGCGGACGCCGCACAGCGAAATTTTCAATTGTCTTCACCGAAGAATCTATCGCACCCGCGCTCGCATAACGGCGTGCAACGAATATCGCCCAGACAGCAACCGTGCAATTTATTGCCGCGGCGGTAAAAAGCGAAACAGACATTCCCCGGGCCGGCAGGAGAAAAAAACCGGCTGCTATCGTTCCGACAATCGCGCCGAACGTATTGGCCGCGTAAATGACGCCGAGGTCCCTGCCGAAGATCAGGCCTTTAGTCATTAAAGCGCGGCTGATGGCGGGGAACGTGGCGCCCATCAGCATGGTAGGGATGATAAAGACGCCACCCGCAATGACCATGCGGAAAAAAATGTGCGCTTCCGTTGAAGTTCCGGGCAAAAGCGGAAGATTGGCGCACAATTTTTGGACCAGGTGCAGTATCGCGGGTGAGGCCGCCCCGAAAAGCCCGACACCTGCTTCACAAATTGCGAAAACCATTAACGGGCGCCTCGCCCGGTCCGCGATCCGCCCGCCAAAAAAAGCGCCGAGCGCCATGCCGCCCATATAGGCCACAAGCACGGCCGCCCATGCGGCTACCGCGGTGCCAACGATCAGGCCGAGCATGCGCGCCCACACGATTTCGTAGACAAGCGCGCTTATGCCTGAAAAAAAATAGAGAGCGAGAATAGTGCGGCGGCGTATCATGGTAACCCGAAATCCTTAAAATTAAAGAAATAATATAAAGATACGCTCCGGCAACTCCTGCGTCCATGATTTCAGCATATGGCGGCATAGTACGCTCCTTCCGGTTTTTTATATTCTTTTCTGGAAATTCAGGATCATCTATTTTAACCTTTTCTTCCGGAATCACCTCCACTAAACCGAGGAATGATTATGCCGGTTGGATTACGACGAGTGATTTTTGCGATGTTTTTGTTATCGGGCTTCTGCGGATTGCTCTATCAAATTATATGGGTCAGGATCGCTTATGCTTCTTTCGGCATAATCACGCCGGTACTCTCTATCGTTATTTCGGTTTTCATGCTGGGGCTTCTCGTGGGTTCCGCCTTCGGAGGTCCGCTGATAAAAAAGATGGTACGACGCTTTCGAATGTCGGCGATTCTGTTCTACGCGCTGGCGGAGTTGGGCATCGGGCTCGGCGCGTTCTGTGTCCCGAAATTGTTTTCCCTGGAACAGCACCGGCTCCTTGCGCTCGGAAGCATGGACTCGTTCGGGTATCTGTTTGTTTCGGGGTCAGCGATTGCCATCGCCCTGCTTCCCTGGTGCATATTAATGGGTTTTACCTATCCCTTCATGATGGCCTTTGTCAGACAGACTGACGCGACGGCGGCGCCATCAAGTTTCAGCTTTCTGTATCTGGCGAATGTGATCGGCGCGATGGCCGGAACAATCGTTACCGCGTGCGTTTTCATCGAACTTTTCGGTTTTACCCGAACCCTTGCCCTTGCCGCCGCCTGCAACTTTACCATTGCGGCAATCGGTATCGTCATCGGAAGAAAACTTCCCGTATCGCCCGGCAGGGTGATCGCCGTCGGACCTGAGGTCCGCCCATCGGCAACGGGAAAAGCGCTTTTTTCCATTCCTATCCTTCTTTTCGTCAATGGCTTTGCGGTATTGTGCATGGAGATCATCTGGACAAGAAATTTTACGCCCATTTTAAAAACCGCGGTCTACTCTTATGCTGCTCTGCTTGCAGCCTATCTGCTTGCTACGTGGACAGGTTCCCATCTGTATAGAAAGCACCTGGCAAAATCAAAATGTTTGCCTTTCGAAACGCTGCTGGGCGCCACAGCGTTTTTTTCCCTGCTTCCGTTGCTTGTCAACGATCCGCGTCTGCCGTTTCGAGGGCCCGTCCTTGCGCTACTCAGCATACTGCCGCTTTGCGGCACCCTTGGCTATCTGACGCCCTTGCTGATAGATTTCTATTCAAGAGGATCGCCTTCGAAGGCGGGGCGCGCCTACGCGATGAACACCTTCGGGTGCATTCTGGGGCCGCTTTCTGCTTCATACCTGTTTCTGCCCATGCTGGGCGTCAAGATGTCGCTCTTGCTGCTTTCCCTCGCGCTGATGGCATGTTTTATTATCTGCTGCCGCAGGTCCTTGCTGCGAAAAAAATGGTCGATTGCAATCACGGCGTTTTTTGCTGGATTGTTGACAATAGGATGGTTTTTCAGCGACACTTACGAAGAGTATTTCCACTCGTATTTTCACGGCCTTATGCGAAGAGATTATGCGGCCACGGTGACCTCCCTGGGCGGCACGATTGCCGACAAGCGGCTTCTGGTCAACGGGCTCAGTACGACCTATCTGACGCCGATAACCCAGTTCATGGCCCACCTCCCGCTCGTCTATTGTGAAAGACCGCCCGCTTCGGCCCTGGATATCTGCTTTGGGGCGGGCACCACGTTCAGGTCCCTCGTCAGCTGGGGAATCGCCGTTACCGCGGTCGAGCTGGTCCCGAGCGTCCCGAAGGCTTTCGGATACTACTGGCCTGACGCGGATGCGGTGCTCGGCAATCCTCGAGCCCGCGTGGTGATCGACGACGGCAGAAGATATTTGATGAGAACGAAGGAAAAGTATGACGTGATCACCATTGATCCCCCGCCGCCGATTGAAGCCGCGGGGTCAAGCCTGCTCTATTCCGTTGAAATGTACGCATTGATAAAACAACACCTAAACGATGGCGGCGTCCTCCAGCAATGGGTCCCGGGCTGTGAAAAACCGATGCTGCTCGCGGCGGCGCGGTCCATTGCCGTTTCATTTCCCTATGTTAAGGTTTTCCGTTCGGTCGAGGGCTGGGGATTTCATTTTCTGGCGTCCATGAAGCCTTTCGGCCAGTTTACCGCCGCCGACCTGGTTTCCCGTATGCCCGCGAACGCACGGAAGGATCTTCTGACCTGGCGTCCGGACGGCAATCTGGAAGCGTACCTGCAGTCCCTTCTGTCAAAGGAGCTGCTGTTGGACCCCCGGCTTTCGAACCACGGCCCGATGATCACCGACGCGAAACCTTTCAATGAATATTTTTTGCTGCGGCGCTTGGCAGGAGTGGGTCAAGCCTTCCGGTGATTTCTCGTATTTGAGGTCCATCGCCCGCAGACTTTGCCAATGCAAGCGCCTTTTGGAGAAGCGGGACCGCCAGAGCAGGTTGTCTTTTTTGCATAAAAGCAGCTGCGAGATTCTTAAGAGCGCTCACGTAATCAGGGTTGATTTCCAATGCCCTCAGGTAATGGGCCATGGCTTCATCTATCCGTCCGAGTTCCATCAACCGGTTACCGAGGTTGTTGTGCGCCTTGGCATAGTTGGGGTTGATTTCCAATGCCTTTTGGTAATGCTCCATGGCTTCGTCCGCCCGTCCGACATTTGTCAATAAAATACCGAGGTTGGCATGGACTTCAGCTGAGTTCGGGTTTATTTCCAATGCTTTTTGGTAATGAAGTATGGCTTCGTCCGTTCGACCGGCTTCCGCCAGCAGAAGACCGAGGTTGTTGTGCGCTTGAGCGTAGTTGGGGTTGGTTTTCAATGCCGCCCGGTAATGGGCAATCGCCTCGATAGTCCGGCCGCTGCTTGCCAGCAGGAGACCGAGATTGTTATGCGCCATCCAGCAATCGGGGTTTTTCCGGATGGTGGTCATGTACAGCGTCTCGGCATCGGCATACATCCCGCTTTGTCGCCAAGTCAGCACCCCGAGCGTGAGCAATACGAGCATGTATAATATCGGCCGCGGAATACGCGGAACGCTTTTCGGTAACCAACCAACCGCCGATCGTATGCCCGCTACCGATACTGCAATAGGGCCTATGCAGGCAAGATATAGAAAATGGTCGGCAACAAAGGAAAATCGAAACGGATATATATTGAAAAAACCCATCACGGGGAAAAGCGTTGCCAAGAAGTAAAGGAATGCCGCCAGGGGCGCACGCGAACGACTCCGTAGTAACCAGAGTGTACCGGCGAGCGATAGCGTTGCGACAGGGAATAGATAGTGCCACCATACAGCCTGGCTCACATTCCAGCGCGGGTAAATAAAAATCAAATTCACCGGCACAAATATTTTGCTTAAATAAAACCATGTCGCTCGCCCCGCAATGAGACATCTTTCAATAATTGAAAAAGTAAAAGCGCTTCCTTCGGCGCCAATAAACTTCCTTTCCACCCATGCAGTGAATAAACCATAAACAATTCCTGCCGCAAAAAACGGAAGCAATGGAATCACATCATTTTTCCACCCTATCTTCCCCCGCTTCCACCAGAAAACCGCCAGCAGCGACACCGGCAGGGTCGCAATAACTGATTTCGAAAACAACCCCAGAATAAAAAGAGCGAGGGCCGCAACGTAAAAGTTTTTTCTTCTTTCCCGGTCAAATTTAAGATACGTGATGGTCGCAGACAGAAAGAAAACGCCGGACAGGGTGTTCTTCAGTTCCGTGATCCACGCCACCGACTCCACCTGCACCGGATGCAGGGCGAAAATTGCCGCTACGAACCAAGCCCCGGGCGCGTTCAGACGCCGGAAAATGTTCACGATCAGGAGCGCAGAAACAAGGTGCAGCAGGATGTTGAGCAGATGATAGCCGAGCGTCGAATTGCCCCAGAGATGATATTCCAACCAGAAAACGGTGTGCGCCAGCGGATAATACTGCGCCGTAGTTTTCGGGTTTGTCCATATTCGTACAAGGCCGCCCGTTGAGCGGAGCCCGGGCCGGGTAATATGGCGGTCATCGTCCCAGATCGGTTTCCCGTTCCAGGCTGGCTGGTAGGCCGCCAGCGTGACTGTAAACAGGGCAATGGCGAAAACCCAATCATGGTTCCATGAATGAAGAAGCTTCGATTTCATTATGTTCCTTTGCCAAAGGGAACGCCCTCAGTGACAGGAAAAAATAAATTTTGGCCTCAGGGGTCAACCGACTTTATCACTTGTTTTCAGTTTCAACCGATATTCATCTTGCCTCTATATTCAAATATGTACAATGATCTATATTTATCCTTAAAGTTCATAATTAGGAAGAGCACAGGCGCCGCCCATGGTGACACAAAGTCAAATTACGCGTTTTTTTTCTGCTGTAGCGGTCTTTTCGCTTTGTGTTCCTTCCGCGCACGCGCAATATCCGGGATGGAGCAATTATACCTGCGGCAAACAGGTAAAGGCTATCGCAGTAAAACACAATGACGTCTGGGTAGGGACAACCGCCGGACTTGCAAAAATCAATAAAGCAACAGGCCAGACCGTTTTTTATAACAAAGCGAATTCCGGACTCCCCGATAATGACGTACTTTCAATCATGCTCGACAACGGCGGCAGGGCCTGGATCGGCACCGGTCACGGCGGCGCGACAGTATTAGATGGAACCCATTGGACGATATACAATCAATCGAACTCGGAATTGCCGAAGGATTCGGTTTCTTACATCGCACAGGACAGCGCCGGAGTCATGTGGATCGGAACCAGATGCGGCGGGCTTGCCCGGTTTGACGGAACGAACTGGAACGTTTACAACCGTTCTAATTCCGGTCTCGAGGATCCGAACAGTCATGTCGTCTTTATCGCCATAGACGACAGCGCCAATAAATGGATTTGCACCGAGGAAGGCGGCATTGTGGAATTCCACGACACCACAACGTGGACCGATTATGTTTTGCCGATGTTACCCGGCGTTTGCAATGTCATCACCTTGGACCGCACCGGCAGAAAATGGGTCGGCGGAGACGGCGGAGGTCTTGTTATAATCGATGGGGACACGCGGAAAGCATTCAATACTTCGAATTCCCTGCTGCCGGGAAACCATATCTTCGCCCTGGCGATCAACGACAGCGGCAACGTCCTGATCGGCGGTTCAAACGGGCTTGCCTTCTGCGATTCGCGGACGTTGCTGATCGATACGATGTTCAGTTCTACCTTGTCGGGCAGATCGGTCCATGCCATTGAGATTGACGACAGCGACAATCTCTGGACCGGCACGGATAACGGCCTTGTTGAATTCAAGGGCCCCGCCGCCGCAAGGTCTTTTCCGTCAACCTCCAATTCAGGTTTGCCGGGTAATTGTATCTATTCGATAGCTGTGGACCGGACAGGCGCGAGGTGGATCGGCACCGATCGCGGGCTTGCCTCGTTCGATGGAAACAACTGGGCCTCCTACGACACCTCCACATCGCGGCTGACAAGCAATCATGTCTATGCGCTCGCCGTGGACAGCAGCGGGAATATATGGGCGGGGACCGACAGCGGTCTGGCAAAATTCACCGGAGCCGACTGGACCCTCTACGACACGGCAACGATGCCCGGCCTCCCGGGCAATTATGTCAGGGCCCTCGCCGTTGACCGCGCCGCAAACGTCTGGATAGGGACCGACGCCGGCCTTGCAGAATATAATGGAACGACATGGAAGACCTTTAATGTCGCCGATTCCGCCCTTCCCGACGACGAGGTCCTTTCGCTGACGCTGGACAGCGGAGGAAATATATGGGCGGGCACCGCCGGCGGCGTCGCGCATTATAACGGGGCAGCATGGACGAAATTCACGGCGGAAAATTCCGGTTTGCCCTATGGGTTTACCCGCGCGGTTGCGGTTGACAAAAACAATACGCTGTGGGCCGGCACCGCCGCGGGCATTGCGAAATACGACGGAGCCAGCTGGACCGTTTTCAGCACCTTGAACTCCGGGCTCGTCGACGATTTTATCTGGTCAATTGCGTTCGATCACGGCGGCGTCCTGTGGGCCGGCACGGAAACCGGATTATCGATATACGACGGAAAAACCTGGACCGCGCTTACGGTTTTCAATTCGGGCCTTCCGGCCGCCGGCGTGAACGCTGTGGCTATAGACCATGGCGGCTTCGCCTGGATCGGCACGAGTAACGGCCTTGCCTCGTACAATGTGCAGGCGGGCGCAAAAAGCGTTGACGCGCTGCCTGCCTTCATAAAAAGTCCTTTATCGCTCACTAATTATCCCAATCCCTTTGCTCATGCGACAACCATCGAGTATACATTGCCGGAAAACGGCCACGTCACGCTTCGCATAGCGAATGCCATGGGCAAGGTAGTGGCAACATTGGTCGATGGAAACAAGTCCGCCGGAAGGCATATCGTTCAGTGGAATGACCCAACGGGTCAAGGCGGTCTTTTGTCACAAGGGATATACCTGTGTGAACTGGTCTTCGAGAAGAATCGCTTCATACGAAAAATGAATTTCCTTAGATAAATAAAACACCTTTTTTTCCGGTGCAGGGAGGGCAACTATGTTGCATCGTTCGAAAGGTCGATTGTTAGCAAGCGCTTTTTTAATCGCCGCTGTGTGGCTGTGCGGCGTCAGTTACGGCTGGACCACTCCCGGTTCAGAGAACGATACCAACTCCGGCGGAAACTATCCGCTCGGATGCCCCATGGGTGGCATCGGCGGCGGAAATTTCAATTTTCTGCCCAACGGCACCTATAACACCACGTGGTGCCGGGTAGTGGCGGACCCCGGCGCCATGCCCACGTGTTACGCTTTCCAAAAGCGTGGGGCAACGGTCTTTTCCGCGACTTTACAGAACGCGGGAAGCATGACCACCACCTATACCGGTTACTGGCCGACCGTGACCATGC
>Ga0182027_10007535_pt1 | contig 16001 bp, 14 predicted proteins | sample 712E1DmetaG_FD_121300 | JGI IMG/M metagenome (GOLD analysis project Ga0182027, IMG submission 121300) | Permafrost microbial communities from Stordalen Mire, Sweden - 712E1D metaG (Illumina Assembly) | ecosystem: Environmental > Terrestrial > Soil > Wetlands > Permafrost | place: Sweden...
AATTACTTTTCTGGCAGTTGTTGCCGCTTCAATCGTTGTTGTGACCTAATTGGACCCTGATTTGGGGGAACGGGGACGATCCTGTCCCTCCCCACCATTTGTCCGGGGATCCCGGTTCAGATTTTTGAGCCGGGTTTTTTGTTGCCCCTTCCCGACCGTTAACCCCCTATCGAAAATAGTTTAAGGAAACGGTTCGGGAAAGAGGTTTAATAATAAGGGGGAATGTTCATGAGGAAGCGAGCCGGCGTAGAACCGGCAGCTCTGCCCACCGAAAAACGCACAATAACTTCAACTCAAGAAGCGACGGATATCGAACAAGGTTTCCCCATTGTTGGGATTGGCGCCTCAGCCGGAGGCCTGGCCGCCTTTGAAGCTTTCTTCACAGCCATGCCCGAGGGTGCGAGCCGGCCATCTGTATGCCGTCGCGACCACGGGGCGGGAGATTGGCCCGGAGGAAAAACCATGATCAAGAAAGTGACCCATCCAGGTGGAGAAACGGCAATTCCCGCGAGTCCGAAGCAAGTTTTGCGCGAGAGGGCGGAAGAAATCGCCCGTGAAAAGGCGGTCCAACAGCAGGAGAATCGGGGCGCGCTCTCTCCTGGGCATGCTCAGGAGTTGCTGCATGAGTTGCGTGTCCATCAGATCGAGCTGGAGATTCAAAACGAGGAACTGCGTCGGACCCAGGAGGAATTGGAAGCCTCTCGGGCAAGGTATTTCGACCTTTACGACCAGGCGCCGGTGGGTTATGTGACTCTGAGTAACGAGGGCCTCATCCTTGAAGCGAATCGGACTGCCGGGACTCAGCTCGGCGTGACACTAAACGTATTGGTCGGAAAGTCATTTACCCATTTTATTCTTCCCGAAGATCAGGATATCTTCTATCGATACCGTAAAGCGATTATTGAAACTGGCGCCCAGCAGAGGTGCGAAGTGAGAATGGCGCGGCAGGATGGGGGTCCGTTCTGGGCGCAGCTCGAAACGACTTTGACGCAAGACGATGCTGGCATTACCCTGTGCCGAGTTGTGATCAGCGACGTGTCCGAACGTAACCGGGCGGAAGAAGACGCCAAGCGGAGTGAAGTGCTTTTGCGTCAATCTCAGAAAATGGAGGCGGTCGGACGTTTGGCGGCGGGCGTGGCGCACGAGCTCAATAATCCGCTCAGCGTGATTTTGGGGTTTGCGGAGGCAGCGGTCCGCCGTATGGTTTCAGAAGATCCGTTGGACCTGCCGCTGAAATCAATTATGCGAGAGGCGCTGCGGTGCAAAAACCTGGTCCAAAAACTGCTGATTTTTTCGCGCGCGCAGAAACCTCAGCCGAAACAGGAAAACCTGGCTCCGGTCGTGGAGTCAGGGCTCGATCTAGTTGAGGCTCAGGCCCGAATAAAACACGTGGAGGTGGTCCGCCAATTCTCTGAAGCGCCGCTGCCGGTCCTGGTTGACAACCAGGAGATCCAACAGGTGATCATTAATCTCTGCGCCAATGCCATCGACGCGATGCCCTCTGGAGGGAAATTGACGGTGGCGTTGCTCCAGGGAACCCGCGAGAACGGAGGAGAGTCCATGGCGGAAATACGGGTCACCGATACCGGCTCCGGCATCCCCGCGGAAATTCGAGAACGCATTTTCGAGCCCTTCTTCACGACCAAAGCCATCGGAAAAGGCACGGGATTAGGACTCAGCCTTGCTTATGAGATTGTCCAGCGCCACCATGGAGACCTCTCTGTGGAGAGCCAGGAGGGTCAAGGCACGACCTTCCGGGTGCTCCTGCCTCTCGCCTAAGATTAGTCAAGCCGCCATCTTTTGAATCTCGCGGATTTGAGGGAAAAAGTCGCCGGCATCCGACGATCGGGTCGATGGGACTGCGTCGATTATGCTAGTATTTCAGCAATAATTTCTGGGCTGTTAACTCAGCGGTAGAGTGCCATCCTCACACGATGGAAGTCACAGGTTCAAATCCTGTACAGCCCACCACCTTTTTTGGAGCATTATGAAAGACGCCATTAAATCGTTACTGAGTTTGCAAGAACGTGATCTGGAGCTGGATCGCGTGCAGGCGGAACTCTCGGCGGTGCCGGGAAAAATCGCCGAGATCAAGGCGTCCATTGACGCCGCGAAAAAAGCGCTCGAAGACGCCAAAAAGGAAGTGACGGCCCTCCAGATGTCCAGGAAGCAGAAAGAGATGGATCTGGAGAGCCAGGAAAGCTCGATCCGCAAGCATTCGGCCGAGCTGAACGCGGTGAAGACCAATGAGGCTTACCGGGCGCTTCTCGGCGAAATCGATAAGGCCAAGCAGGCGACCTCCAGCCTGGAAGACCAAATCTTGCAGGCCATGGAGCAGATCGATCAGGCGAACAAAACCTGGAAGGAAAAGGAGGCCGGGTTTAAGGCCAGCGAGTCCGGCCTTCTCAAGCAGATTTCTGATCTTGAAGCGAGACAGAAAGAGCTCCAGGAGACCCTGGTCGCCAAGCAGGCCGAGCGCGAGACCGCGTTCGCGGCTCTGCCAAAAAGTTTGTCCGGGCCGTATGATAAGATCCGGAAAGGAAAGCGCGGCGCGCCGATCGTGCCGATCCGCAACGAGCAATGCTCCGGGTGCCATATGAAGGTTTCGCAGAATTCGATCAATGAAGTGCGACGCGGGCTGAAAATGATCACCTGCGAATCGTGCTCGAGGATTATCTATCTCGAAGAGACGGTCGCCGCCTCTTAATTCTCTTTTTGTTCTTTGAAAGCTGCATTCGGAGCGCCGGGCCCCAGACACATGGGGTCAGGAAAGTCCGAACTCCAAGGGCAGGGTGCCGCGCGCAAGCGCGGACGGCACGGCAAACGGCGACAATAGAGAATTGAGAATAGCGCTATTGTCTATTTTCAATTTTCGACGTTAGCTGTGTTGATGGAAAGTGCCACAGAAAATAAACCGCCTGTAACAGGGTAAGGGTGAAACGGTGAGGTAAGAGCTCACCGTCCTGAGAGTAATCGAGGGAGCACGGCAAACCCCATCCGGAGCAAGATGCCGGGAACGGCATACGGCGAGAATAGACCATGGACAATCGTCCATTGTCGATTTTCTATTTTCGACGTTTGCCGTTCCTGGAGGTGGAGAAGAGGCGGCCCGCCTCGTTGACTCCAGATCATCGCCAAGATGAATGGCGCTCACCGGGAACGGCATACGGCGAGAATAGACCATGGACAATCGTCCATTGTCGATTTTCTATTTTCGACGTTTGCCGTTTCCGGACAGAATTCGGTGTACAGAATGCAGCTTTCGTTTTCAGTGAAAAATCCTCCGTTTTATCGACGGAGGATTTTTTATTTGCAGGGATTGACAGGAACGCAAACGGGATGTAGACTTCTGGAGGAAAGTGGGGGAAAGTGGTGCAAAGTAGAAACCCTTTTTTCATGGGCCAGTACGAGCATGGGTTGGACGGCAAAAACCGGCTCTTCCTTCCGTCGAGATTCCGTGAAAAAAGCAAAGGCCGGGGTTTCATCCTCACCCAGGGGCTGGAGCGGTGTCTCTACCTTTTCCCGCTGGAATCCTGGAACGACCTGGCGGCCAAGCTCTCGGACCTTCCGATCGCCAACAAAATGGAGGAACGCGCGTTCAAGCGGATCCTGCTCTCGAACGCCTGCGAAGCGGAAGCCGACGGCCAAGGGCGTATTCTCATTCCGCAGTCCCTTAAACAGTATGCCAGGATCCATCATCAAGTCGTGGCGCTCGGGGTGCTTAAGCACGTCGAGCTCTGGGCCAAAGAAGAATGGAACAAATATCGGCAGAAAACGCGGGCCAGTTTCGAAAAGGTCGCGCCGCATCTGGACCTGTGACCGCGTATGAGCATGTCCCCGTTCTCGGGGACGAAGTGGCCGGCGCCTTCGATCTGGGGCGCAAAGCTCTCGTCGTGGACGGCACGTTGGGCCTCGGCGGGCATTCGGAGAGGCTCCTCGAACGCTATCCGCAAATGCGCATTCTCGGATTGGATTGGGATGCCGGCGCGCTCAGCACCGCTAGAGAGCGCCTGAAAAAATTTGGCGACCGCTTTGAAGCGGTCGAAGCCAACTATGCGGAGCTTCCGTCGGTCCTGTCCCAGGGGGGGCGTGGGACAGTCGACGGATTGTTCCTGGATCTCGGGTTGTCCTCCCAGCAGCTTTTGGATACGGACCGCGGATTCAGCTTCCTGCGGCCGGGGCCGCTCGATATGCGCATGTCGCGTTCCTTGACGCGCACGGCGTGGGAGATCGTCGTTCACTCCAGCGAGCGCGAGCTGGCCGAGATGTTTCGAAGCTACGGCGAGGAGCCGCAGGCCCGCCGGATCGCGCAGGCGCTCAAAGAGGCGATCCGTCAGCACGCGCTGCCCAACGACGCCTGGCAGGTGGCGGAAACGATTCGCCGCGCGGCGGCGTCTCCCATGAAGCGGATCGATCCGGCGACGCGCTGTTTTCAGGCGCTGCGCATCGTCGTGAATCATGAGCTGGATAATTTGGATAAAATATTGACGGAGATCAAGGACCTTCTGAGCCCCGGCGGCCGAGCGGCGATCATTTCGTTTCATTCGCTGGAGGACCGAAGGGTCAAGTCGGCGTTTCAACAGGCGGCCAAAGGCTGTCTTTGTCCTCCTCGGATCCCCCAATGTGTCTGCGGCCAAATCCCCTGGGCACGGTTGATCAATCGAAAAGTGATTGTCGCCTCGGAAGCGGAAATGCGGGAGAACCCCCGGGCGCGCAGCGCTAAACTTAGAATTCTGGAGCACCTGTGAGACAACGAGCGGATGCGGAAGCGTGGCGGAGACGACTCAAACTCTTTGGCGTGATTCTCTGCATTCTGATGGTCCGCGTCTGGGAAACGGTCCAGTCCCAGCGCTTTGAACGTCAGATCAAGACGCTGCGCCAGGACGCCGACCGCCTGACGTATGAGAACGGCCGGCTGCAGATGCAGATCCATCAGTATGAAGCGCCCAGCAACCTGGAAGCTCTTGCCAGAAAAAATTTTGCCATGATTCCCTTGGATTCCTCACACCGGATCGGGCTACAACCGTGATCCGCACGCGCCGTTTATGGACGACCACTTTTCTGTCGCTCGTCTTTTTCTGCTTTGTCGCCGGCCGGCTGAGCTACCTCCAGCTGTATTGCCACGCGGCGCTTCAGGAGCGCGTCAATAAGGAGCAATCGCGTGTTCATGACTCGTCCGATGTTCCGCCCCGCGGCGCGATCCTCGACCGCACCGGCGCGGTCCTGGCGCTGAGCATCCATGGCGGAGGCTGCTTTGCGGACCCGCATCGCGTCCAGCAGGTGGATGAAACCGTTCGCCTACTGGCCCCGCTCCTGCAGCAGACGCCCTCCGTCCTGAAAGCGAAGCTGATCCAACACAAACGTTTTGTCTGGCTGGCGCGCCGGCTGGATCCTGAAACGGCCGAACAGGTGAAGGCGCTCAAGCGCCCGGGCGTCACCGTGACGACCGATATGAAACGGTTTTATCCCGAAGAGTTTCTGGCCGCGCATGTGCTGGGAGTCGTCGGCGACAACCAGCAGGGATTGTCAGGCGTCGAATTGATCGCCGAACGGTGGCTGAGCGGGCGGGCGGTGCCCTTTCTGTTTAAGTCCTGGTCCTTCACGAAGACAAAGCCCTCCGCGTTGGCCTCGCGCACCGATCTGGCGCCTCGCTCCGTTGTGTTGACCCTCGATCGGACGCTGCAGACGATCGTCGAACAGGAGCTGGCGGAACAAATGAAGCAATCGCGTCCCAAAAGCGGGACCGTCATCGTCGAGGACCCGCAGACGGGCGAAATCCTCGCCATGGCGACGGCGCCCTCCTTTAATCCGAATCTGTGGGGCAGTCCGCTTCAGCCGGCGGACTATGGGCCGGAGCTTTTGAATAATCCGGCCGTCGAGCACGTTTTTGAGCCGGGGTCGACCTTCAAGGTCGTCACGGCGGCCGCCGCCCTGGAGGAGCATCGCGTTACGCTCTCGGATTCTTTTTTCTGTGAAAACGGCAGTTGGGACATCCCGGGCCGCACGATCCACGATCATGAGCGGGACGGATGGCTCACTTTCGCGCAGGTGATCAGCCATTCCTCGAATATCGGCACGGCCAAAGTGGCCCGCCGCCTCGGCAAGGACTCGCTCTACCGGTACGCGCGGGCCTTCGGGTTCGGAATGCCTTCCGGCTGCGGGCTCCCGGGAGACAGCGTCGGGATTCTTCACCAGACCCGCGACTGGCGGCAGAGCAGCCTCGAAACCGTCTCGTTCGGGCAGGAAGTCGGCGCCACACCGCTGCAAATGGTCAACGCCTACTGCGTGATCGCCAGCGGCGGCTGGCTCCTGGAGCCTCGCCTTTATAAGGGCGTGGTGGACGAAAACGGGCAGTATCGCGAATTTGCCTTCGCCCCTCCGATCCGGCGCGTGGTGTCGCCGCGCACGGTCGTCCTGATGAAGCAAATCTTAAAGGGCGTGGTCGATGAAGGGACGGGGAAAGCCGCTCAGGTCGTGGGGCTCTCGGTGGCCGGGAAAACCGGGACGGCCCAGAAGATCGACGTCAAAACGCACCAATATTCCGACGCCCATTACCTCGCCTCCTTCTGCGGTTTCGCGCCGGTCGATCGGCCAAGGCTTGTGGTCGGCGTATTTCTCGATGAACCCCAGGGCAGCTATTGGGGCGGCTCTGAAGCGGCTCCGCTTTTCGCGCGCATTCTCAAACATGTCGCGCCCTATCTCAAACTCCAGTCCGAATCCTTCGGCCCCTTGGCGACCTCGCGGATCGTGTCCCGCACATGATGAAAACACTGGAATCCATTCTTCAGGGATGGCCTTGCGAAACCGCTGGGACGACCAGCCTTCCCATCTCCGATATCGTTTTTGATTCGCGCAAAGTCAAACCGGGCGCGCTCTTCGTCGCGCTGGTGGGGGTGCATCAGGATGGACATGCCCATGTGGCCGCCGCCGTCAAAGCCGGCGCCAGGGCCGTGCTGGTGATGAAAGACGTGCAGGCTCCCGGCGTGACGGTCGTCAAAGTGAAGGACACCTTGAAGGCCCTTGCGCATGTATCCCTGCGCTTCTGGGACCATCCGTCGCAGAAACTCCGGATGATCGGCATCACGGGAACGAATGGAAAAACGACCACCTCTTACCTGATCGAGTCCATCTTCACGACGGCCGGATGGCCGACCGGCGTCCTGGGAACGATCAACTACCGTTTTAAAGATGAGAGCATCCCCGCCCCCAATACGACGCCCTTTGCAAGCGAGCTGCAGCGTTTTCTGGCCTCGGTCCTGGAAAAAGACGGGCAGGCCTGCGTGATGGAGGTGTCGTCGCATGCGCTGGATCTCGAGCGGGTCGAGGGGGTCGACTTTGACGCGGCCGTTTTTACGAATCTGACGCAGGATCATCTCGATTTTCATAAGACGATGGAAGCCTATGCGACCGCCAAAGCGAAATTGTTTGACAGCGTCCGCATGAAATCAGCCAAGACCTTTCCGAAAGCGGTCATTGTCAACGCGGATGACCCCTGGGGGGAGAAAATCAGCGCCCGCGTGAAGGTGCCGATCCTGCGCTATCGTTTAAGCGGCCCCGCGGATCTGTTCACCAAAAACCTGGTCAGCGATGTGACTGGCAGCCGCTTCGACCTCTATGCCGCGGGCCAACAGCAGGCGGTCACACTTCCGCTTCTTGGCGACTATAACGTGATGAACGCCCTAGCGGCGGCCGGGGCCGCGCTCAGTCAGGGGATTCCGCTCAAGACCATCGTTCGCGGGCTGGAAAGCGTCGCAGGGATTCCCGGGCGCATGGAGCGGATCGCCGCTCCCAAGGGATTTACCGTGGTCGTGGATTATGCTCATACGGAAGATGCGCTGCGCCAGGTGATGACCGCGCTGAAGCGCCTGAAGCCCGCACGGCTGCTGACCGTTTTTGGCTGCGGCGGGGATCGCGACCGAACCAAGCGCCCGTTGATGGGAGAGGTCGCCGCGCAGATGAGCGAGGAAGTCATCGTCACTTCGGACAACCCGCGCAGCGAGGACCCCGGCCGCATTGCGCTGGATGTCGAAGTCGGCGTGCGGCGCGCGCGGTCCGACCATTACCAGATCATCCTGGACCGCGAACAAGCCATCGCGACGGCCTTTTCCATGGCGCGCCACGGCGACATTGTGCTCATCGCCGGGAAAGGGCACGAAAATTATCAGATTATGGCGGATCGCACGATTCCCTTTGATGACCGCGACGCGGCCCGGCGCCTCCTGAAGACCGCGTCGTGAAACTCACCGTTCGTGACATTCTGAAGGCCACCCGTGGAGCCCTGATCTCCGGTTACCCGACGAGCTTGTGCGAGCGGATTTCGATTGACACGCGGACGCTCCGTCCGGGCGATGTCTTTTTCGCCCTTCGAGGGCCGCGGTTTGACGGGCATCAATTTTTGAACGCGGCGGCGCAGAAGCGGGCGCAAGCGATCGTGTTCGAGAGGCTTGATCCGGACCTGCGGCTTGAAGAATCCGGAGCGCCGGACCTGATCCAGGTGCCGGATTCTCTGGCGGCGCTTCAGGATATCGCGCGCTACGTGCGGTCCACGGCCCGGAAGACCAAGTTTATCGGGCTGACTGGATCGAACGGAAAAACGACCACCAAGGAAATGCTCGCCTCCATTCTGCGCCGGGCCGGCAAGACGCTGGCCACTCGCGGGAACCTCAACAACCATATCGGCTTGCCGCTGATGCTCTCGGAGCTGGAGCCAGACCATCAGTATGCGCTTCTCGAAATGGGCACCTCGAAACAAGGGGACATGGACCTTCTGGCGGACCTTGTCCGGCCTCAGGTGGGACTGATCACCAACGTCGGCAAGGACCATCTGGAATTCCTGGGCACGCCGGAAGGAGTGCTCGAGGTCAACCGCAAGCTCTTTGATGCGCTGCCGAAAGACGGCATCGCCGTCATTAATCTAGAAGATCCGCTGTTGAAGGCTTTTGCCGGCCGGATGCGCTGCAAAACCGTCACGTACGGGCGCGTTCCCGAGGCTCAGGTCCGGGCGATCGATATCATTGCGTCTCCAACCCCACTGCGATTTACGCTGGTCTTGGGAACGGAAAAGGTCCCCGTATCGCTTAACGTCCTTGGGGAAGTCCAGGTCCTCAACGCGATGGCGGCGGCGGCGGCCGCTTTTGCGCTCGGCATCCCGCCGGCGGACATTGTCGCGGGCCTGGAATCCTTCAAGCCGGCGGCCATGCGCATGGAAGTCCGGAGTCGACCGGACGGGGCGATCATCGTCGATGACGCCTATAACGCCAATCCCTCTTCCATGCACGCGGCCATTGAGAGTTTCTGCCGGAGCTATCCGGACAAGCGGCGGTGGCTCGTTCTGGGCGACATGCGGGAACTGGGGCCCATCGCGCGGAAGGAACACGCGGAGCTTGGCCGCTGGCTGGTCACGCAGGCCGTTGATCACGTTTTTCTCTACGGCCGCGATACGCGATACATTCTGCAGAGCCTTTCGGAACATAAATTCGGCGGCGTCGTTGAACGCTATCGCAAAAAGCGATATCTTATCGAAGCGATGGAGCGTCAGCTCAAGACGGCCCCCAAGCCCGCCATTCTTTTTAAAGCGTCGCGAAGTCTAAAACTCGAACAGGTGAGCCATGCTTTATTATCTATACCTTCTTAAGCCGATCTTTTCTCCGCTCAACGTCTTTCAGTACATCACGTTCCGATCCGCCGGAGCGTTTTTAACCGCGCTGTTTGTCTCGCTGGCGTCAGGACCCGGCATCATCCGCTGGCTGAAGTCCCAGAAAACTCAGAAAATTCGTATGGACACTCCGGCCCAGCACCAGGCGAAATCCGGCACTCCGGCGATGGGGGGGCTGATTATTTTTCTGGCCATGGCCGGAGCCTGCCTTCTCTGGGCGCGACTGTCCGACCGGTTTGTCCTGCTGTATCTGACGACGTGTACGGTTCTGTGGCTGCTCGGGTATGTGGATGATTCTTTGAAAGCCTCGGAAACAAGAAAGGATGGCCTCACCCCGCCGGTGAAAATGGGAGTCCAGGTCATCCTGGCCCTTGGCGTGGCCGCTTATCTCTATATCGATCCGCCCAACGCTTTGCGTGCGACGTCGGTGAACATTCCCTACTCGAAGGAGTGGTTCCTTCATCTCGGCGCTTTCTACATCCCTTTCTGCATGGTCGTGCTCGTGGGGTCCTCCAATGCGGTCAATCTGGCCGACGGCCTGGACGGGCTTGCCTGCGGGACGGTGATTATCTCCGCCTTGTCCTATGGGGTCTTCGCCTATTTGGCGGGCCACGCCCATTTTTCCGAATACCTGCGCATCATCCGGGTGCCCGGCGCGGGCGAACTGACGGTGGTCCTGGCCGCTCTGGTCGGCGCGTGCATGGGGTTTCTGTGGTACAACGCACATCCCGCCGAAGTGTTCATGGGGGACACCGGGTCGCTCTTTCTGGGAGGCGCGATCGGCATCGTCGCACTTTGCGTCAAGCAGGAGCTTCTCCTGATCGTCGTCGGGGGCATTTTTGTCGCGGAAGCGCTCTCCGTCCTGCTTCAGGTCTATTCGTTTCGCGTGCATAAGCGGCGGATTTTTAAAATGGCGCCCATCCATCACCACTTTGAGATGATCGGCTGGCCGGAGTCCAAAGTGACGATTCGCTTCTGGATCATCGCCGTCATCCTCTCTTTGTTCGCGCTGGCTTCTCTCAAACTGCGATGATCGGCATTGTCGGCGCCGGGCGTTCCGGCCTTGCGGCCGCCCGATTCCTCAAGCGCCTGGGCGCCAAAGTCCTCTTAAGTGACAGCGGCAAAATCCGCGGGCCCGTTCCGCGCGGGATTGATGTGGAATCCGGCCGCCATACGCGGCGCCTTCTCGATTGTGATCTCATCATCCGCAGTCCCGGCGTCCCCGGGCATCTCCCCATTCTGGAGCGTATCCGCCGCCGGGGGATTCCGATCTGGAGCGAGTTGGAACTGGCCGGCCGCTCTACGCGCGCGCGGCATCTGGTCGCCATCACGGGGACCAATGGGAAAACCACCGCCACCACTCTGGTCGGTGAATTTTTCGAGGCGACGGGACGGAAAACCTTCGTCGCCGGCAATATCGGACTGCCGCTCTCGGACATCGCGGAAAGAACGTCGGCGAAAACGCATGTGATTCTGGAAGTCTCGAGCTATCAGCTGGAAGATATCCACTCGTTTCATCCCACGATTTCCGCCATCCTGAATGTCACTCCGGACCATCTCGAACATCACGGGACGATGCAGGTTTATGCGTCCGCCAAGGCGCGGATCTTTGAAAATCAGACGCCTCAGGACGTCTGCGTCCTGAATGCCGATGACGTCTGGTGCCGGCGGCTGGCCACGCGCTGCCGGGCGAAAGTTTTCTGGTTCAGCCGCAAGCGGAAGTTAAGTCGGGGAATTTACATGAAGGGGGACCATCTGGCCATCCGTTGGGGGAAGGTTCGCCGGGAATGGCCGCTTAAATCCAATCTTCCGGGTCCCCATAACATTGAAAATATCCTGGCCTCCGTGGCCATGGCGGTGGCGGGCGGGGTCTCGATCGCCGCCATCCGGAAGGTTCTGGGCCGATTCCGTGGGGTCGAACACCGGCTGGAACTAGTACGAACGCTCCGCAGCGTTCGCTATGTAAATGATTCGAAAGCGACGAATGTCGATTCGATCCGCGTCGCGCTTCTGTCTTTTCAGGAACCGATTATTGTCATCATGGGAGGTGAGGGCAAGGGATCACCCTATTCCCCGCTAAAGTCTTTGATTAAGAAAAATGTTAAACACATTCTTCTAATTGGGGAAGACGCGCCGAAGATTCAGAAGGAGCTGCGCGGAGTGGTGCCAATGGAGCGGTTGAGGAATCTGACCAAAGCGGTGCCCCGGGCGGCCAGGATAGCTGAGCCGGGGGATGTGGTCCTCCTGTCCCCAGCCTGTGCCTCCTTTGACCAGTACAACAATTATGAAGAACGCGGCCGCCATTTCAAAATGCTGGTCCGGGGACTGCGTTGAAGCGCGTCCGCTTTTTGATCGATCGGCCGCTTCTGGTGGCCACCCTTCTGCTGATAGGGCTGGGTCTGGTCATGGTTTTTTCCGCCAGCGCGAATATGTCCGAGGAGCGCTTCGGATCGGCCTATCTGTTCGTACGCAAGCAGATCCTCTGGGACGCCCTGGGGCTGACGGCGCTCCTCATCTGTATGCGCCTGGATTACCATATGTGGCAGAAGGCTTCACGCGTGCTTCTGATTATCGCCTTTATACTTCTGGCGGCGGTTCTCGTCATCGGCCCGGTAGTGAAAGGCGCGCGGCGGTGGATTCCTCTCGGCTTCATGAATATTCAGCCGTCGGAGGTGGCCAAACTCGCCATCATCGTCTGGATGGCCGATTATCTGGATCGCCACCGCAGCCAGATTCAAGACCTCCGGAAAGGATTTATGCCGCCTCTGATCATGCTGGGTCTCTTGTGCGGCTTGATTTTGAAAGAGCCGGACCTTGGCACGCCCATGCTGCTCGGCGCGACGGGCCTTACTCTCATGTTCCTGGGCGGGGCGCGGTTCCTGCATATCCTGGGAGTCATCGGATTGAGCCTACCCCCTCTGTACTATGAGTTATTTCGCGTCGGATATCGTTATCGGCGGCTCCTCGCTTTTCTCAATCCCTGGGCGGATGCCAGCGGGACCGGCTTTCAGCTGACGCAGTCGTTTCTTGCCTTCGGATCCGGCGGGCTCCTGGGCAAGGGTCTCGGCGCTTCGCAGCTGAAACTGTTTTTTCTTCCAGATCCGCATACGGATTTCATCTTCCCGGTCATCGGAGAAGAACTCGGGTTTGTGGGCGCCGTCGGCGTTATCCTGACGTTTGTGTTCTGGGGCCTGCGCGGCTGGCAGGTGGCCAAGCGCGCGCCGGATCTTTTCGGGCAACTGCTGGCCGCCGGCATCACCTGCTGGGTGCTCGTTCAAGCCACGATCAACATGGGGGTATCCTGCGGGCTGCTTCCCACCAAAGGTCTGCCGCTCCCTTTTGTGTCGTTCGGAGGGTCTTCACTGCTCATCACCATGTCCGCTGTCGGCATTCTGCTCAATATTTCCGGGCAGTCGTCTAGGGTGAGGCGCCGATGACCCGTTCGACTCGCGCATCGCGCTCGCTCAGGGTCATGGTGAGCGGAGTCGAACCATGAAAATCCTCATTGCCGCGGGAGGGACGGGTGGACATTTGTATCCCGGCATCGCGCTGGCCAGATCCTTGAACGGCCATGAAGTCATTTTTGTCGTGCGCCGCGGCGATATGGGAAAAGAGATCCTTCAGAAGGAGGGATTTTCGCTGCGGGAGATCGCCGGCCAGGGATTGCCGAGGGCGTTGTCCTGGCGGGCCTTCGCTTTTCCGTTTAATTTTCTTCGCGGATGGGTGGAGGCTCGGGCCCTTTTAAAGGAGATTAAACCCGATCGTGTCGTTGGGATGGGGGGATACCTGTCGATCCCGGTCATCCTCACCGCGCACGGTCTCGGCATCCGAACGCTTCTGCATGAGCAGAACGCTCTTCCTGGCCTGGCCAATCGCCTCCTGTCGCGCTGGGCAGATTCCGTCGCCGTCAGTTTTCCCGCGAGCCAGGCGTATTTCCCGAAGACGAAGACCTGGATGTCCGGATTGCCCGTCCGGCCGGAAATCGGTTCGGTGGATCAACAATCCGGTCGTCAGCATCTGGGCCTGAATCCGCAGACTTCCACCATTCTGGTTGTCGGAGGCAGCCTGGGGGCGCAAAAGCTCAACTCGATGACGGTTCAAGCCTGGCCGCTTTTGCTTAAAAGGCACGTGGAATTTCAGGTTCTTCATATTACGGGAGCCAAAGATTTCCAGCGCGTGCTGGCGCTGTATGACGGGCTGCCGATCAAGGCGAAAATTCTGCCTTACTGCCATGCGATGGCGGATGCCTATGCCGCGGCCGACGTTGTGATTTCCCGGGCCGGAGCCTCGACCGTGGCTGAACTTCTCGAAGTTCAGCGCCCCGCGCTTCTCGTGCCTTACCCTTATGCGTCCAACAATCATCAGGTTTACAATGCGCAGGTGCTGGAATCCCAGCATCTCGGCCGCGTGATTCTTGACGACGCACTCACCCCTTCCGACATCGCTGATTATTTGAGTCACATTCTCCAGAATCGGGGGCAGGAGGACAGACGCCCGGAGAAGCCTGTCCGTGGCGCCGGCGAGCGTCTCGCCGCGCATCTACTATAATATCCCGCATGCCAAAAATAATTCTGGTTGTGGACGATGATCCCAGCATTGTTCACCTTCTCAAAGAGGACCTGGAAATCGAGGGGTACAAGGTTCTTGACGGATACGACGGTCAAACGGCGATCCAAAAGGCCAGATTGGCGCGCCCGAACCTCATCATCCTGGACGTGAACATGCCCCTTCTGGGCGGACTCAAGACTCTGGAGTATCTGCGGGAATCGCCGGACACTCAGAGAATTCCGGTGCTCTTTCTCACCGGTGAAAGCTCCGGGAATGTCGCTCCCCACCTGGCTGAACAGCCGCGCGTCGCTTACGTGAAAAAACCCATCGATCTGGATGATTTGAATTCTCTGGTCCGCCAGCTTCTGGAAAAATACCCGACCGAGCAGCCCGAGTCCTAGGAATCCTCTGGGCCTTCCTGCACGCATATTAGAGACCTTCGTTCTATTGTTGCACCGGTACGATCTCAGTATCGTATGGCCATGCAGCTTGAAACGCACGCCAACACTCCGGTTACCGAGCGGGGCCTCTGCCACATTCTGGTGGCCGATGACGATCCTTCCGTGGTTCGACTTCTCCAGGATAACCTTGACGGGCTCGGATACACAGTGCATTGTGCGTATGATGGCCAGGCGGCCCTACGGTCCGCCCTGCTGTATCGTCCGAATCTGATCATCATGGACATCAATATGCCGCTGAAAAGCGGTCTGCAGGCACTCGAATTTCTACGCGCGCGGCCGGACACCTGCAAGATCCCGGTCATTTTTGTCTCCGGCGAACCGCCCGAGGAGATCCATCCGGCGATTGCGGGTGTCTCGCGTGTTGCCTTTGTGCATAAACCGTTTGATCTCGAAAGCCTGAATTCGCTCGTCCAGCTGTTCCTGGCGCAATATCCCACCGCGTAAATACGGCCTGCCGAGGCGGGTATAATCAGGTGTGGCCTCCTTTCAGCTCCACTCATCGTTCAAGCCTTCCGGCGATCAGCCCGTTGCCATTCAAGAACTCACCGACAGTATTCGCGCCGGCACCCCGCACCAGGTCCTTTTAGGCGTCACCGGCAGCGGGAAAACCTTCACGGCGGCCAACATCATCGCGCAGATCCAGAAGCCGACGTTGGTTCTTTCTCCCAATAAGATACTCGCCGCCCAGCTCTACGCCGAATTCAAACAGTTCTTTCCGGAAAACGCTGTCGAGTATTTCATTTCCTATTACGATTATTACCAGCCGGAAGCCTATGTCCCTTCTTCTGACACCTATATTGAAAAAGACGCCTCCATCAATGATCACATCGACCGCCTGCGGCTGAAGGCCACGAGCTCCCTGCTCGAACGGCCGGACGTGATTATCGTGGCCTCGGTTTCCTGCATTTACGGGTTGGGATCTCCGGAAAACTACAAGTCCATGTGCGTCGGCCTCGAAAAAGGAAAAGTGATTCCGCGCAAAGACCTGCTCCAAGGGCTCATCAATATCCATTATGAGCGTAATGAAATTGAATTCTCGCGAGGCAAGTTCCGCGTCAAAGGCGACACGATCGAAATTTTTCCGGCGTACCTGGAAACGGCGCTCCGCGTACAGCTGTGGGGTGACGAGATTGAGCGCATCAGCGAGATTCATCCGGTGACGGGGCATGTGATTCGTGAAAAGGAACGTGCCTACATTTATCCGGCCCGCCATTTCGTCAGCACGCGCCCCGAGCTGGAGGATGCGGTCCGGGCCATCCGCGCCGAACTGGCCGAGCAGACGGCTTGGCTGAAATCGCGGGGGAAACTCCTGGAAGCACAGCGGCTTGACCAGCGGA
>Ga0182027_10007536_pt1 | contig 16000 bp, 17 predicted proteins | sample 712E1DmetaG_FD_121300 | JGI IMG/M metagenome (GOLD analysis project Ga0182027, IMG submission 121300) | Permafrost microbial communities from Stordalen Mire, Sweden - 712E1D metaG (Illumina Assembly) | ecosystem: Environmental > Terrestrial > Soil > Wetlands > Permafrost | place: Sweden...
CCTGCACGACCGCACCCGAGGTCTCGCCGCCGGCGACGACCAGCCGCCGCACGCCCAGCGTCTCGACCAGCCCGATGGCGACTTCCGCGAGGCAGGCCTCGACCAGCGCGCCGGCCGGGCCCGCGCCGAGCTCGGCCTGCAGCACGGCGTCGTTGCAGATCTCCGCGGCAAACCCAGCATAGGTGGCCGCGTCGCCGTCCTCGACGAGATATCCGGTCTTCCCGTGCTGGACGAGGGTCGTCAGGCCCCCGACCGCCGCTGCCACCACCGGAGTGCCGCATGCGGCTGCCTCGAGGGCGACAAGGCCGAACGACTCCGACCGTGAAGGAACCAGGCAACAGTCAGCTGCGCGGTAGTAGCTCGAGAGGAGCTCGTGAGGCCGGGGCTCGACAAAGTGCACCAGTCCGCCAAGTCCGCTAGCGCTGACGTTCGCGTGCAGCATCGCGACCTCGGCTTGGCCCCTCGGACCACTCGGACCGCCGACGACGACGAGCTGAGCCTTCGGAATCGAGCGCACGAGGATCTCGAATGCCTTGAGCGCCACGTCCGCGCCCTTCAAAGGCTGAATGCGTCCGACGAACAGCAGCAGCGGGCCTTCGCCACCGATTCCGAGTGCCCTTCGCGCATGAGCGCGGTCACCGGGTGAGAAGAACGCGTGGTCAACGCCTAGCGGGACGATCTCGACCCTTTCCCGTTCTGCCCCGTAGATCTCGACGAGCTGGTCCACCTCGACAGAGCACGAGGCGAGCAGGGCATCGGAGCAGCCGATGATCTCCGACTCGGCGCGCGCCCGCCGTCCCGGTTCGGCAGTCTCGACTTCCTCCGGGCTCGCCTCGGCCTTCACTCGGTCCAGAGTGTGGAACGTCGACACGAGCGGCAGCCCGAGGCGGTGCTTGATCGCATGACCGGCCAGCCCCGACAACCAGTAATTGGCATGGATGGCGTCCGCCGGGTCGTCACTCGCGCCGAAGGGGGAATGGAGCGGATCGGTCATCCGGTCGATGACGGAATCGGTGAACTCCTCGACGTGGTCCTGGAGGGTTTCCTTCGCTACCGGCGTCGCCGGCCCGGCGTTCACATGGTGCACGGCAAAGCCGGGCTCGACCGCGACGACGTCGGGGAGCTCGGAGGACCACCTGCGCGTGTAGACGTCACAGGTGACACCTCCTCGCGCGAGCGCCGAGGAGAGCTCACGGACATAGACGTTCATGCCGCCGCCGTCGCCTGTGCCTGGCTGGGCCAACGGGGAGGTATGCATGGAGAGAACCGCCAACTTGCGCATCGGGGTCAGCCTACTGAGTAAGCCCGGGCTTCAAGCCCTTGGCTGCTCCATGTCCACCTCGGACATGCCGTTCTCCCGCCTGAACGACAGGTAGATCCTCACGAGCGCCTGGCGCTGCTCTTCCACCAGGAAGGGATCGTTGAGGATGTGGCGCACGACGTCGTCGTCGCGGCGCTCGTCCTCCAGGATCCCCGCACGCACATAGAGCGTCTCAGCTGAGATCCGAAGCGCCTTCGCGATCTGCTGGAGTATCTCGGCCGAGGGCTTGCGCAGCCCCCGCTCGATCTGGCTCAGATAAGGATTTGAGATACCCGCGATCTCCGACAACCTCCGGAGGGACAACCTCGCGGTGCTCCGCTGCTGCCTGATGAACTCGCCGAGGTCCGCCCAACGGTCGGACGCGTCGTTCGCGATCATCCGACCGTCACTTGAGCAGGATGTCCGCGTCCGCCGCTCCGACCTTGTACCGCTCGACGATCGTCGTCTGGAGTTGGTCAATCCGGTCGTGCAGCGTTCTGCGTCTGGTAGAGACGCTCGTCTCAGCGGTCCGGAGCAACTCGGCAAGCGAGCGCAGCTCCTCGTCGCCGAAGGCTCCCAGATTCGCGCCGGGCAGCACAGGCTGACGCTTCTCGTCACCTTTCAGCTCCGCGACCAGGACCTCCTCGACGAGGTCCTCGAGCGCGAGCTCCTTCTGCTCGGTCCACCCCTCGGCGACCCCTGCCATCGTGATGCGTGGCTCGTGAGCGGTCGTCTGAGACGGTGCGTTGGCACTGGTCCCTGCGAGGATCGTCGGCAGGTCCTCTACGAGCCTCCCCGTGTCTCCGCGCACTCCTCTGCCACGGGCTGCCAGCTCGGCTGCGGCGATGTCGAGCTCGCCCTGCAGCAGGCGCCGGACGTATGACAGAGCAACCTCGGCGCGTTGGCATGCGTCTCGTCTGATCCTGAGCTCGATGATAGGAACCGCTTCCAAGTTGCTCGTCAGCTCAGGTTCAAGCAGCCGGTCGATATCCTTCTTGTGCAGACCCATCCCGAATGAGAGTACCCCTCTAAGGCAGGGCTGCGTGAAGCTGGCCCACGCGGGCGGGTGGGAAGTAGCGGTAGACGGCCGTGCCGACTACGCCTGACGGTGCCACAACCCCGAAACTACGGCTGTCGCGACTGGCCGCCCGGTTGTCGCCGAGCACCTCGACGCCCGCCGGGACGAGCGCGGTCACTCTTTTGACAAGCAGCCGTGTCGGCTCTGCTGGATCGCGCACGGCGACGACGTCTCCGACTCGTGGCCTGCCGAGACGGACGACGACCAACCGATCACCCTCGGCAAGAGCCGGCGTCATGCTGTCGCCCTCGACTGCCACTCGTCTCGGACGCGTCCACACCACGGCAACGGCGATGATCAGCGCGGCCCATGACCACACGTTTGCTCCAACTCCGACAGCACGCCGATTGCAGGCCCGATCACTGTGGGGCCGAGGATAAGGTGAGCGGGAATTAGCCACCGACGACCAACCAAGGAGCTGTCGCATGCACCTCACCTCGCGTTTGCTCACCCTGCTCGACCGCGTGAGCAGCCCGATGACCGTCCACGCCCACTGCGATCTGCCGTGCGGCGTCTATGACCCCGCTCAGGCCAGGATCGAAGCCGACTCGGTCAAAGCTTGCATGGAAAAATTCAACGCCTCCAACGACGAGGTCTTCAAAGCACGTGCGATCACGATCAAAGAAGAGCGGGCCGATCTCGTAAAGCACCACCTCTGGGTGCTGTGGACCGACTACTTCAAGCCGGAGCACCTCGCGAAGTACCCCGAGCTTCACAGCCTGTTCTGGACAGCCACCAAGACCGCCGGCGAGACCAAGAAGACCACCGACGTGGCCGTGGGCCAGAAGCTGATCGACCAGATCGCAGAGATCGACCGGATCTTCTGGGAGACGAAGAAGGGCTGAGCGCAGCCCTGCTGAGCTGCGAAGATCCTTCGCGGCTCAGCCTCCTGACACTGGCGGCAATACCGCTATCTCGTCGGTCTCGCCGACGCCGAGCTCGCGGTGGGCAGGCTCGCCGTTCAACCAAATCGCACTGACAGAGAGCACGGCGGAAAACCGCGGGCCATAAAGCTCGACAGCGGCATCGAGAACCTCACCGACGGTGACGCCGTCGAGCGCGATCTCGCTGGCGCCGGCACATTCGCGTGCCTGGGCGAACAGACGAAGGTGCGCCAAGGCCTCAGGTCCCGACCGACGTGTCAGGAGCCGTCGACGGCGCGTGGTCCCCGCAGCGCCGAGTAACAGGAGAACGCGCGAGCTGCTCGTCTCCGATCGTCCGGCCGCACACCTCGCAGAGCGCGTATGTGCCGTCGTCCAACCGCCGCAAAGCACGCTCGACGTCCTCGAGCTCGCCCTCGGCCCGGTCGAGCACCGGGAGATCGCCCGCGTTTGCCCCTTCCACGATGGTGATCGTAACGGGAGCCGACACCTCGCAAGAAGAGCGCCAGGCCAAGACGGCTGAAGTGCAGTCAAGCCGCGTCCGAGCGCGGCGCGAAGCTTCCCCGCAACCGGTCGCATGTGGTCTCCAACGACCGACGACAATCGGGTCCGCTTGCGAGCTGACGGCCCGCTCGGGCGCGGTGGTGCGTGCGGCCCGGGAGGCCCGCGACATGTCGATGCCCCCGGACCCTGGTGCTCAGTCGGTGTCGAGCCACCTACGAGTTGTACCCACCACCTCCAAGCCCGGACGCGACCAGATGAAGCGTTCCACTGCGTCGAGGGTCTCGACGACTACCCCTTCCCGAGATGCGGCTGCTGCCACCTCGATGATCGAGCGCTGGTGAAGCTCCTGGTAACCAGCCTCGCCAACAGCCACCGCAAAGCGTGAACGAGCACCGTCGATGACCGGGCGGAGAACGGCGCGCTTGTCTTTTAAAGAGCGGCACGCCGGGAAATGAAGCTCGACGACAAGGGCTCCGATCACCTAACAAGCATGCACGAGTCGCGGGCTCGACCAGGCCATGACCAACCGAGGCCAATCGCTCGAGCCACCCGCGATCTCCTCGGGACCCGCCAGCCGGGTAGCATCCTGGCCCGAGAAGGCTTTATCTGCCGCGCACGGCGCGGGACCAACGAGGAGAGCACGCCGCAATGGCACAAAGTGGCAACCGTCCCCCCCGACGTGGCCAGCCGCTCAGTGGCGCCCGGTCGGCGAACAACGGCCGCGCGGCCACAGACGAAGATCAGGGCGATTCCGCCGCCGAACGGGCGCGGGATCGTCTAGCTCAACGCGGTCAATCCGGCCAGAAGCGCCAGAACGCGTCTCAACGGGCCCGCGCCGGAGGTCCCTCGACTCAGCGCGGGCGGCCGGGCGCTCCCGCTTCACGCCAAGCAAGGACCGGGGGCTCCGCCTCGCGACGCGCGTCGGCCAAGAATGCCCCCAAGCGCAGCACCGCGATGACAGTGGGCATCTTCGGCACCGTCTTCGTGGTCCTCGCGATCCTTGTGATCGTCCTGGTCTCGGTGACCGGGAACAAGACAAACTCCGGAGTGGGCTTCGGCATGAAGCCGGCGCCGGCAGCGGTCGTCAACGCCCTGACTCACGTGCAGGCATCGGCCTTCACAGATGCTGGATCGACCATCGGCCAGTCCGGGCCCTACACAAGTTCGCTCATAGCTTTGAAGAGCCAGCCCCCGCTGACATCGGGTGGCAAGCCAGAGGTCGTCTACGTCGGAGCCAACTACTGCCCCTATTGCGCCGCAACCCGCTGGCCGTTCGTCGTCGCCCTCGCCCGCTTCGGCACCTTCAAGAACCTCCAGATAACCGAGTCGGGCCGCAACACGAGCGAGCCCTATCCGGGGACGCCCACGCTGAGCTTCTACCACTCGAGCTACTCGAGCCCGTACATCACCTTCAAGGCGACCGAGCAGTGCACCGACATCTCATCGAGCAGCACCTCGACCGCCGTGCAGCAGTGCAGCGGCTACAAGCCACTCGAGCCTATGCCGAAGGATCTGTCCAAGATCCTCTTGAAGTACGACGCCACGCCCTATGTCCCTTCGACTGACGCGGGTTCCATTCCGTTCTTCGACTTCGCCAACAAGTTCCTAGGTGTCGGTGCCTTCATGGACCCGTCCATCCTGGGCGGCGGCTTGACGCAGGTGCAGATAGCGCAGAGCCTTGGAAACCCCGTCGCCTCGCCAGCACAGACGATCCTGGTCTCGGCCAACTACTACACCGCGGCTATCTGCAAGCTCACAAACAACAAGCCGGGCTCTGTCTGCGACATGCCGGTCGTCAAGCAGGCAGCCAAAGCCCTCAAGCTGTGAGCCGCCTCACGACCGGCCTCAGGGCCGGAAGTGAACTCGACCGCCGGTTCTGGCGACCCCTGGCAATCGGTGCCATCTGCCTAGCCGGGATCGCCATTTCGATTTACCTGTTGATCGTGCACTACGACAAAGGCGCTCTCGTCTGCAGCGACACCGGAGCGGTGAACTGCTCCAAGGTGCTTACGAGCTCCCAGTCGGTCATCTTCGGAATCCCCGTGCCGATCTTCGGCCTCCTGTTCTTCGTCGGGATGGCCGCTATCTGCATTCCCGCAGCGTGGCGTTCTCAAGCAGCCTGGCTCGCCTGGGGCAGAGTCGGCGCGGCGGTCGTGGGCATGGCCATGGTGATCTACCTGATCGCACAGGAGGGCCTGGTCCTGCACACGATCTGCCTGTGGTGCACAGGCGTGCACGTGCTGACGTTCGCGATGTTCCTCGTGATCATCACCGGGTGGGAAGAAACCGGTTACGCGCAGTCGCGCTACGAGGACTGACGCCCCGGCATTCGCGTTCGTCGGCGGCAGGACATCGAAACCGGCATGCCCGCCCGACAACTGGCTCAGCTGGTTGCCTGATCCATGGACTCGGGGACGGGCACAGCTGCAAAGCTCACTTCGCCCGCCGGAGTCAGCCAGCTCATCACCTCGAGAGATAGACTGCCGGCACGCACCGCAGGATCCTGCACACTCAACAGTCGCGCCCGTTCGAGGCTCGTGGAGAAGATCACTATCCCCCGGAGCGCGGCGTCTTCCTGGTCGTCGAGCGGGCCCGCCGCGAGTACCTCGCCGGTGCTCGTCAACTTCGCCAGGTGCGCCATATGCGCGTCCTGGATCGTGGCCGCATCCTCCTCACTGAGCACAGGAGCGGCGGGCGGCCGGCGGTAGATGCCGAAGGTGAACCGGTCGAAGTCCATGCTTCAGACTAAGCCCGCAGTGCTCTCCTGCCGATGAAATTTCCGTGACCAGGCTCGTATCTCTCGCGGTCGCTGTTCTCGTAGCGATCGTCTTGTTCGCGTGGGGCTGGGCCCGCGCGGCGCGATTCCGCTCCGAACGCGGCAAGCCCCCCTGGGCGATCCCGCCGCTGGGGTGGGGCGCCATGTACGTCGTGTTGCTGCCCATCGCCTGGATCCTCTATTGGACGGCAGCGAGGACCACGACGGTCACCGACCTCTCGCTCAGGCACCGCTTCGACACCTCTATCGCCGACACCGCAGAGGAGCGGGAGCGCTCGAGACGAATCCTCTTCGAGCTGCCCCTGCTGCGCCCCCCGGAGTCAGCGTCGCGCGGCTGGCACCGTGATCCGTTGAGCCAGCGACGCTTCCGGTACTTCGACGGCGAGCGATGGACCCGGGAGGTCACCGACGACCCCGTTGGACGAGCGGCCCACGCTGTCGGAGACCTCAAGGCCGATCTCCGTCGGCGACTTCGGGCACTGCCCCCGCCGGCGGACCCGACCCCGTCGTGGCATGTCGACCCGCTCGGCAATCGCCATTACCGCTACTACGACGGCGCCTCGTGGACAGACGACGCCCACGAGGCGCGTTCGTCCTGACCGTTGCTCCGGGGGGAGGGCTCGAACCTCCAACATCCGGCTCCAAAGGCCGACGTTCTGCCGATTGAACTACCCCGGAAGGACCGCTCACCCGCATGTTTACAACACCAGGCGCCCCTCGCTCACCGCGCCAAGTCCGAACCCTTCCGATCCCGGCGTGGGCCCCAGGGCCGCCAGGGACCTCCGATGAGCGGGTCCGGGCCAAGTTCGGCTAGCGTTCGGCCAGCCATGGGATCACTCATCAAGAAGCGCCGCAAGCGCATGCGCAAGAAGAAGCATAAGAAGATGTTGAAGCGCACGCGCTGGCAGCGACGCGCCGCCGGCAAATAGCCCGCTCGATCGAGCCGTCCGGCCGAGCCCTTCCCGTTGCGCCAGGAGGCAGCCGGTGAGGCCACGGCGTGGTCGTCACGGGTGAGCCGTGCTGTCTGCAACCACCACGAGAGCATTGTTCCGTTCGGCTCGAACCGCGCCTCGGAGCTCGACTAGGAGCTTGGTGGCCTCGTCTCGGTCGCGCTCGAGATACCACGTGCCCCCGCTTCCGGCCAGGTGCGGCCTCTCCCCGGCAACCTCGGAGATGAGGTCTCGCCACCAGGCGAGTCGGGGCTCGACGACGAGGGCGGCAGGCTCCAGATCGTTCTCCTGATCGCCAGCAGGACCGCCGAGCGCGTCCCAGGCGCGGTAGACCTCGGGGGTCGACACGGTGAGCGCCGGCGTCACGAGCACCGCGGTGAAAGCCTCGAAGCCCAGCGGCTCTACGACCTCACCGATGCCGCTCACCAGGGCCCTTCCTCCCAGAACGCAAAACGGCACGTCTGCACCCAAAGATGCCGCGATGCCCGGCGCGACAAGCCCCGCCCAACGCAGCACGGCAGCCGCGTCCGAGGACCCGCCGCCAAGGCCGCCACCTGCGGGTACCCGCTTGACAAGTCGCACCCGAGCGCGTCGTCCGGCCGCGGCCAGCGCCCGGACGACGAGGTTCTCCGGACCGGCTGGAACCGTGCCGAACACAGGGTCGCGCGTATCGTGTCCCGCGCTGAGCCCGCGCGGGCGAGCATCGCCCCCGAGGGTCCAGGCAACCTCGTCGACAACCTCGAGGCCGTCCGCGTCGGCTTCGATCTCCAGCTCGTCCGCGAGATCGACCGTCGCCATCTCGGCCTCGAGCAGGTGGTAGCCGTCGCTACGGACTCCCACCACACGAAGCGTGCGAGTCAGCTTGGCGAAAGCCCGGAGGTGCTCGATCGAAGGCATGCGACTAGCTTGCCCCACTGTTCGATGCCGAGTTCTTCCGCGCGGGCGCGCCCGTCGATCCCGACGGCCTCGAAGCCTGCCTCGCCGATGAGCCCTTCGAGGGATCGACGGAGCATCTTTCGCCGTCCGCCGAATCCGGCCCTCAAGAGGCGGTCGATCTCCTCATAGCTCGCTAACGCCGGGTCAATAGCGGGGAGCTCGCGCCGCACAATCTCGACGAGCACCGACTCGACGTTGGGACGGGGCAGGAACACCGCCTGTGCGACGTGTCCGACCACAGAAGCGGTCGCGAAGTAGCTGACGCGCACCGACACCGCGCCGAAGCTCTTCGCCCCCGGCCTCGCGACCAGGCGCTCGCCCGCCTCGCGCTGGACCATCACGAGCATGCGGTCGATGGCGGGCACATCACCCAAAAGCTCGAGCACGAGCGGCGTCGCCACGTTGTAAGGCAGGTTGGCCACGAGTACCCAGTGTGATGATCCTGCGAGCAAATCTGCCCAGTCGCACGACATCGCGTCCGCCTCGACCACCGACACGCCGAGGGGCTCGACCATCTCCCGCAGCACCGGGACGATGCCCCTGTCGACCTCGACCGCCCGCACCGAGGCACCGGTGTGCGCGAGAGCGATGGTCAAAGACCCCAGCCCGGCACCAATCTCGATGACCTGGTCCCCGGGCCCGACGCGTGCCAGCCGGGCGATGCGCTCGACAGTGTTCGGGTCGATTACGAAATGCTGGCCGAGCGCCTTGGAAGGACGCAGACCGTGCTGACGAAGAAGGCTGACCACCTCTCCGCGGCCGGGCGGCCGGCGCATTGGGAGGTCCGACGCGCCGGATGCGGGTTCGACGATCTCAGGCTCCGAGCCCGAAGACCTTCTCGGCGTTCATCCAGCTGACCGCGGCCAGGACCTCGGGCTCGAAGCCCTTCACCTTCGCGACCGCGTTGCCGACCAGCACGACGTTGCTCGGGTTGTTGGGACGACCGCGATGGGGCACCGGCGTGAGGAACGGTGAGTCGGTCTCGATCAGCAGGCTGTCGAGAGGGCAATGCGCGACAACTTGGCGCAGCTCGTCCGCATTCGCGAAAGTCACGATGCCGCTGAAGGAGAGCAGCCCGCCGAGCCGCAGGCAATGCCTCGCCTCCGATTCGCCGCCTGAAAAGCAGTGGAAGATCGTCTTTTTGGGCACTCCTTCGCGCTCGAGGATCGAAAACGTGTCGTCCCAGGCCTCCCGGGTATGGACGACGAGCGCGAGATTGTGGCGGTTCGCCAGGCCGACCTGGGCCGCGAAAACCTCCCGCTGTAGGTCTCGCGGGGAGTTGTCGTAGTGATAGTCGAGTCCGCACTCCCCAATGGCCACGACGCGGGACCTACGCAAGCCCGCGCCCGATGTCAGCTCGTCGAGGAACTCGCTCACCGAGCTCACGCCGAGCTTTGCGTCATGAGGATGGAGCCCGACGGTCGCCCACAACTCGGCGCCGCCGGTCGCTGCGCTCGGCGCGCCAGGATCTGACGAGTCGAGGTCACCTGTTCCCGACAGCTCGTTGGCAAGCTGCACGGCGCGCCGCGACGACTTCTCGTCAGTCCCCACACACACCGCTCGCCCGACTCGCACCTTGCGCGCACAAGCGAGAGTCGCGGCCGGGTCCGGGTCGTCCTGCAGGTGGCAGTGGCTGTCGGTCCAGATGGCGGTCGGTTGCGCAGGCGACATGGGTGCTCTGGCAACAAGAGCCCCGGCATCCAGCTCCGATCGGGATGTCTCGCTCGACTCGTGCTCCCCGGCGAGACCCCGTCGGGCACTCCCACGCCGCCGACGGAGCCACGAACCTTCCCGTTGCTGCTCGCGCCCGTCGTGTTCGCTGGAATCGTCCACGTTTCCTCTTTCACTCAACTCTCGACGGTACGCCGCGGGAAAAGCGGTGCACCCTTTGTGACCACAAGCCCGCCTGGGTAGCGCCCCCACTGAAGGCTGCCACCTTCCCCGGCCGCGCCAGGCTCGTCAGGCCGGCCCTGTAACCCGATGCGGGCCCACAGCTCTGCGGCTGCAGCCGGCATCACGGGCGACACCAGCACGGCGATGATGCGCAGTGCTTCGAGAGCGTCTCCTAGGACGGCGTCGGTCACCGGACCCGCCGGTTGCTTCCATGGCTCAACGGCCTCGAGCTCGGAGTTCGCGGCGCGCACGAGTCGCCACGTAGCCTCCAGCGCGTCGTGAGCCGCAAAGCGCGCCCATGCGTCGGTGCAGGCCGCCACCACGTCCGCCGCGACTTGGCTCAGCTTCACACCTGGTCCGGCATGTCTCGGGGCGGGACCTGTCCCTGCGCACTTACTGGCAACCACCGCGGCGACCCTGGCAAGCAGGTTGCCGAGATTGTTGGCGAGGTCCGAGTTGTACCTTGCGACCAGTCCCTCATAGGTGAAGTCTCCGTCGGCACCCAGCGCCACCTCCCGGATGAGGTGGTAGCGAAGCGCGTCGACGCCGATGTCACCGGCGAGCTCGACGGGGTCGATCTGGTTGAGCCGCGTCTTCGACATCTTCTCGCCTCCCACCAACAGCCATCCATGGACGATGAAATGGGCCGGCGGGTCGATGCCCGCTGCCATGCACATCGCCGGCCACCAGACGCAGTGGAACCTGATGATGTCCTTGCCGAGCAGGTGGTGGACCGCCGGCCACCACTGCGAGAAACGTTCTTCGTCCTCGCCGTAGCCGATGGCAGTGATGTAGTTGACCAGGGCGTCGTACCAGACGTAGAAGACGTGCTCGCCGTCCCAGGGCACACGCACGCCCCAGGCGATCGAAGTCCTCGTGATCGAGATGTCCTGGAGCCCGCCTCTTATGATCCCGAGCGCTTCGTTGCGCCGCGAGTCGGGGAAGATGGCATCGGGATGAGCCTCGTACCACTCAACCAAGGGCTCGACGAAACGCGAGAGCTCGAAGAACCAGTTCTCCTCGGTCAGCCATTCAACCGGCCGCTCGTGCACGGGACACGAGAGACCTTCGAGCAGGTCGCTCTCTGGGTAATAGGCCTCGCACGACACGCAGTACCAGCCCTCGTAGAGACCCTTGTGCATGTATCCGTTGTCGTAGATGGCCTGCATGAACCTCTGCACGCTGAGGGTGTGCCGGTCTTCGGTCGTGCGGATGAAATCGTCGTTCGCGACATCGAGCGCAGCCCACGAGGCGACATAGCGCCGGCTCATCAAGTCGACCCACTCCTGAGGCGTGACCCCCTGGTCCTCGGCGGCGCGGGCCATCTTCAACCCGTGCTCGTCAGTTCCGGTGAGAGACCAGGTCTGGTCACCGATCAGCCTGTGCCAGCGCGCGAGCGCATCGGCGTTGACCGTCGAGTACGCGGTGCCGAGGTGCGGAGCGTCGTTGACGTAGTAGATCGGTGTCGTTATGAAGAAACGGCCAGGCACGTTCTAAAACTACTGGTCGCCGTGGGCAAGCGAAGACTCGTAGGCAAACCTCTTCGACACGCCGAGCTCGGTGGCCACCTCCGCTGCCGCCTGCCGGCGGCTAGCACCCGCGGACATGCGGCTGTCGACGGCTTTTTTGACCTCCTCGCCGCTCGCCGGCGCTCGAGCGCGCGCGGGCGCGCCCGCAACCACGAGCACGTGCTCGCCACGTGGCGGAGTCTCCGCGTTGCGCTCGCACGCCTCGGCGAGCGTCCCACGCCAGGTCTCCTCGAACAGCTTGGTCAGTTCCCGGCAGACCGCCACATGCCGATCGCCGCCGCAGCGGTGCGCGAGGTCCCGCAGCGTCGAGGTGACTCGCTGTGGAGCTTCGTAGATCACGCTCGGATGTGGCGCTGCTGCAATCTCCTCCAGCCGGTTGGCACGCTCGATCCCACTTCTGGGCAGGAAGCCTTCAAACCTCCAGCGTGCGGTCCCCAGCCCGGCGACCACGACGGCACTCACGGCCGCCGAGGGCCCGGGCACAATTGTCACCTTGTGACCGGCGTCGATCGCGGCGGATATCACCCGTTCACCGGGGTCGGACACCGCCGGCGTTCCGGCATCGCTCACGAGAGCGACCCGGGAACCCCGCGCGAGCAGCTCGAGCACCTCGGAGACCCGCTCACGCTCGTTGTGGGCATGGACCGAGAGCAGGCGGGACGCACGCAGGCCCAACCGCGCGAGCAGCTGGCCGGTATGCCGGGTGTCCTCACAGCACACCACGTCTGCCTCCTCGAGCGCGGCGCCGGCTCGGGGCGAGAGGTCACCCACATTGCCTATCGGGGTCGCGACGACCACCAGCTCTCCGGCGCGCGTTTCCCGCTCGGTCACCCCTTGGTCTCCAGGACGTCGCCCGGGACGAGCTTCCACCGCTCGAAGGCACCCGCTTCGGCCTCGAGGACCACCCGGCCACCTTTGTGCGGAAGTGCGATCCGATAAGGCCGAAGTGTCGCGGTGGAGACCACACGCAGGTCGCTCGTCAAAAACGCCACGTCTATGGCAAAGCGCATCCCGATCGTGTGTACCGACCGCGTTCGCGGGAACAGCATCGCGCCCTCCAAGCCCGACTTGCCGAGCAGGCCACGCGACCGCGCGGCAAACGACGAAGCGACCTCGAGGCTCGCGAGCACCTCGCCCTCACGCAGCAGCCACGCCATCTACTACCAGTCCCTGTCGCGCCCCAAGCCAAAACAGATGCCCAACGCTACCGAACCCCCAGCCGTCGCGAGAAAAAAGGACCAGCGTGGAAGCCACTACAATGTCCCGCTTGTGTCCAAGCGAACTGTGAAGCGGAAGCTCCGCAAGAAGAAGAAGGCAAACCACGGCAAGAAGCCGAACTGCGGTCGCGGCTGACTTTCATCTCTTCCAGCTCGCCCCCAAGCGGCTCAGGACACCGGCGAGCACTGACGGCTTGTCCGACATGATCCCGTCGACACCGAGGTCGATCAGATGCTCCATCTCGTCCGGATCGTCGATCGTCCACACGTGAACTGCGAGCCCGCTCGCATGAGCAGCCTCGACAAATAGCTCGTCCACGACCACGAGCGGTCCGAGCCGCGCCGGGACCTGGAACGCGGCGTAGCGCTCGATGTCGTCCTGCGGCGGCTCGCCGGCACGTAGTCTTCTGTAGAATTCGGTCGTCGCCTCAGTGCCGGCCGCGATGGCAATCCCAGGTGCGTGCCTGGCGAATTCGACGAGCGCGGAGTCTGAGAAGGACGCGACGATCACGTCGTCCTTCCGGCCGTGCTCGAGCAACGTCTCCGCCAGAGCCTGTTCGTAAGCGACGACCTCGGGAGCGCTTCGCTTGATGTCGAGATTGAGCACAACACCAGCGAAGGACTCGAGAACCTCCGCGAGCGTCGCGACGCAGAGCTCGGGGTCCTCAGGTGCCCTCCCGCGCAGCACGTAATCCTGGACCGGACGCCCGCTCACGGCGTCCTCGCCCGGACAGAACCAGTACGCGTTGTCGAGGTTACGGATCTCCTGGAGCCCGAGATCGGCGATTCGACCCGTGGCGTTCGTCGTGCGATCGAGCGTCGCGTCGTGACAGACGACGAGATAACCGTCGCTGGTGGCATGGACATCGAGCTCGATGCCGTTGGCTCCGTGCTCGAGGGCAGCACGAATCGCGTAGAGAGTGCTCGATGGCGCCTCTTTGGCGCCTCCCTGGTGCGCGTAGGCGATAACCCGCCGCTCGAGCCACGGATTGTCGCGCATTCCTCTGTCTACCAGCTGAATGCGCCCGTCGCCTAACACGCGGGTAGCCTCGACTGGCCATGATCGATCACATTCTCCTCGACGTGATCGCTGCCCTCCGTGAGGCATTCGAGGGCGCGCTCTTGGAACAGCAGGCAGTTGAGGAGCGTTTCCAAGTCGACGTCTTCCTCGGCGACGTCTCCTTCGAGACCTCCTACAGCCTCCCAGGAGAGGGGAGCCCGCCGCGTGTTCGCGCAGACCTCAGCCTCGACTGGCCGACCTGGAGCCAGAGCGCCTACCGGTCGTGGTCCATCGGCGAGCCGCCCGCAGAACCACCTGAGCTCATCGTCGAGATCGCGCTTCGCGTGCAGAGACTTGCCGCGACGCCAGATCCTGCACTTGTGCTCGGGGCGCTGTCCGGTGAGGGTCCCGAGTTCGGCTCTGAGCGCCTGGAGCAGTCAGGGCCGATGATCGAGCAGCTCTACGAGCCCGCCTCCGACGCTCCCGCGTGCGCTATCGAGATCGCCTACCAGGGAAGCGTGCGGCTCGAAGAGGCCGTCCTCGACGATCCGACCAAGCTCGACGGTCAGGTTGCCGGGCTCGCTCGATGGGTGGCGTCGGCGCTCGTTCGTCTCGCGGACCTCGAGCTGACATTCCTGCCTCCCGATGAAGACAGCGACCGCGTATGAGCGATCGCTTGCGCCGCTCGTAGCGCGCCTCGCCGAGGTACCTGGCCCGCTCCGCCAGAGCGTTAATGCCGCCACGCACGACTAACCTTCGATGTTTGTGACTTTGAACACAGACGAGACGGACTTCAGGCTCCCCCGCGACATCGCACCGAGGCGATACGAGCTCAACATCGCGCCCGACCTTCCCAACGCGACTTTCGTCGGTCATGTGCGCATCGAGTTGGACGTGTCGGTGCCGACGAGCTCGATCGTCTGCAACGCTGCGGAGCTTCAGATCTCGAACGCCCGGCTGAGCTGGCCGGACAACTCGTCAGAACCGCTCGATCTCGAGGTTGGTGTCGACGAGGCCCTCGAGAGGGCCACCTTCTCCGCACCCCGCCAGATCCTGCCCGGTCCCTACGCCCTCGAGTGCGATTTCGCCGGCATCTTGAACGACAAGCTTCGCGGCTTTTACCGCAGCACCTTCCGTGACGAAGACGGCAACGAACATGTCATCGCCACGACCCAGTTCGAGTCGACCGATGCGCGGCGGGCCTTCCCGTGCTGGGACGAACCGGATCGAAAGGCCGTGTTCGCCATCTCGCTCGAGGTCGAAGGCGACCTGCTGGCGATCTCCAACGGGGCCGAGCGCTCTGCTATCGAGCTTTCCGACCGCAGGCGTCGCATCGTGTTCGCAGAGACCATCCCGATGTCCACCTACCTGGTCGCCTTCGTCGTGGGTCCTCTCGAAGCCACCGAACCGCTTGACGTCGGAGGAATCGCGCTTCGGGTCGTTCACACCGCAGGCAAGGCGAGGCTGACCGAGTTCGCCCTCGAAGCCGCCGCTCACGCGCTCAGGTACTTCGCCGAGTACTTCGACCAGCCCTACCCGGGCGACAAGCTCGATCTCGTCGCAATCCCCGACTTCGCATTCGGCGCGATGGAGAACCTCGGCTGCGTGACCTTCCGCGAGGTCGCTCTGCTCACCGACCCCGCTCACTCGGCCCGTGTCGAGCTCCAGCGCATCGCGTCGGTCGTCGAGCATGAGCTCGCGCACATGTGGTTCGGAGACCTCGTGACGATGGGCTGGTGGAACGGCATATGGCTGAACGAGGCCTTCGCTACCTACATGGCGCTTTGCTGCCTGGACGACTTCAAGCCCGAGTATCAGTGCTGGGTCGCATTCAGCCGCGACCGCGAAATGGCGCTGGCGATCGACGGGCTCCACACGACGCGTCCCATTGAGTTCCCCGTGCGCACTCCCGACGAGGTCGACTCGATGTTTGACG
>Ga0182027_10007538_pt1 | contig 15998 bp, 11 predicted proteins | sample 712E1DmetaG_FD_121300 | JGI IMG/M metagenome (GOLD analysis project Ga0182027, IMG submission 121300) | Permafrost microbial communities from Stordalen Mire, Sweden - 712E1D metaG (Illumina Assembly) | ecosystem: Environmental > Terrestrial > Soil > Wetlands > Permafrost | place: Sweden...
TAAACAGCAACTATTTAACTGATATACTTGTAAGAAATCCGGAATATTTTTACTGGATAATTAACCTATCCAATCTTAACCGAAAACCAGATCCCGAAACGTGGAACCTTGAAATAAACAATTCACTTACACAGTATAATTCCTTTTCCGCAAAAGTGAACGCACTACGAAGGGTTAAAAGGAAAGAAATCTTAAGGATCGGGTTAAATGATCTGCTTGGATTAAACAATTTAAAGGAGATTACTCATGAACTTTCAATACTTGCAAACGGACTGATCACAGCACTTTTCGAGACCTGTTATAAAGAAGTGTTAACTAAATATGGTATCAAAAAGATATTAAACCAGTACTGCATAGTTGCACTGGGAAAACTGGGGGGAGATGAACTTAATTACAGTTCGGATGTGGACCTGATTGTATTTTTTGACAGGAACTCTGTTATAAAGAAAAAAGAGTATTTTGAAATAATTAATGAAGCAATTTACCTGTTCATAGAAAATTCAGTATCTATAACAAGCAGCGGATTCATATACAGGGTTGATTTTCGACTGAGACCTGATGGAAGAAATTCACCACTTTGCCGTACAATAACTGATTATATGTTATATTATGAAAGCCGGGGAGAGGATTGGGAAAGACAGATGCTTCTGAAAGCCGGTTTTGCAGGAGGCAGCAAAGATCTGTATGATAGATTTATGATGTACCTGCAGCCTTTTATATATCCTCTTGGTTTTTCCGTTTCACCCACTGAGCAGATAGCAAAGCTAAAATCCAATATAGAAAAGAATACCGGTAGTGATGAAAATATCAAGCTTTCCCCCGGCGGCATAAGGGATATAGAATTTTCTGTTCAGGCGCTACAGTTATTAAACGGAGGCAGAATTAAGGAAATAAGAACAGGAAATACACTTGAAGCAATTCAATATTTGAATAAGAATAATTTATTAGGGAATGAAGAAACTGAAATATTTAATAATGCATATATCCTTTTCAGAAAGACCGAACATTTCCTTCAATTAATGAATGATAAGCAGACACATTTGATCCCTGGACCGGGTGAGCTTCTTGAGAAACTTGCTTCCTGGCTGGGATACAAATCTGTTAATGAATTCAGAAATGATCTTTCAGTTAAGCAGGCTGAAGTAAAGAATATATTTAATTCAATCATGGGTGTTTTGTGGGAGAAGGAAACGGTATTAAACAAAGTAAAGTTTTCCAACCCTCAGCGATCCGGAAGTGATCTTCTTTTTCTGCGGGAGGGGAAAGGAATTCTGGGTCAAAGACAGTTCGACAAAAATTCAATTGAGTCATTCCAGAAAATCGAACCTGTTTTATTGGATTATCTGGAAACCTCATTGAGGCCTGATAAGGTACTTCAGAATTTTGTAAGAGTGATAAAAAATATCTCATTCCCCTCACAATGGTACCGGGAATTTTCTGATATCAGATTTTTCCAATTGTTCCTTAATCTTTGTGGAATGAGTCAAAAGACAATTGATCTTTTTGCGGAGGATGCCGAATTACGAGAACATTTCATTTCTAAAGGAATAAACGAAAAGCCTTTAATAGACAGTTTTTCATTTTACCCGATGAAAAAGGTACTATACATACTTTCCGCTCTTTTCACTTCAGAGAAAATAAATTCAGTTCAGACGGGGAAATTATTAACTGAAAGTATAAATAATAAAATTCAGGAACTATCAGATAAAATGCTGCCTGAGGACGCAGAATATATAATAGCGGGATTAGGAAGTTACGGAACCGGGGAAATGAATTTTTCATCTGATGCCGATCTTATATTCATAGTTAATAATATCAATGAATCCCCTGATTCCCAGAAGAAATTCCTGACACTTCTAACGGAAATAAAAAGGGGAGTAAAACCGATGGAAGCTGACTGCCGGTTAAGGCCTGAGGGAAGATCAAGCCAGCTGGTCTGGGATTTTAGGGCTTATGAGAATTACATAATGAACCGTGCAAGGATCTGGGAACTTCAGTCATTATGCAAATTAAGATTTGTATCAGGTAATAAAAAACTCTTTAACAAATTTGTTAAAGCTATTATTACGCGACTGGAAAAAGAAAATCCCGAACAGTTAAAGAAAGAAATAAACGAAATGAGAAGAAAACTTACACCTTTCGGAACTATGGAGCATATGAATATAATTAATCTTAAAAAAGACAGAGGTGGTCTTCTTGATATTGAATTTATTATTCAGTTATTAATAATTTGCAGTCCTGAATTATTCAGAAAAACATTAAATTATGCAACAGAAAAAAAGATTGCTCTTTTATTTCCTGACGATCCGGATGTACTAAAAAACTATATATTTCTGAAAGATCTAGTAATCCGGAACCAGTGTATCTTTAACAGCAGCGGTTATCTTTTTAAAGAAGATGAAAAAGAGAATCTTATATACAGAAATGAACTCCGCAGAGTAATGCGGTCAAACAGGAATTTATTCATTAAAACAATTGGTAAGTAAATTGGGCTTTTTCAAAAAATACTATGCAGTTTTAACAGGATTAGTAGTATTCATCGTATACGTAACAACGCTTGCTCCATCTGTAGTAGAAATTGATTCAGGAGAACTTGCCACAGTACAGGTTTTGCTTGGAATTGCCCACCCTACGGGATATCCTCTTTTTACATTGCTTGGCCACTTATTTTCATTACTCCCTTTTCATTTTTCAAAAATATACCAGCTTAACCTTCTTACAGCAGTCTGGTGCAGTTTAGCAGCCATGGTGTTTACTGTTACCTGTAAAGCAATACTTGACAATATTTCTTTTTTTGCAATAATCCCCTCTTCTCATAAGGCAAAACTCTCAAAAAAGGAACTTAAGAAAAAAGGGCAAACCGATAAATTACAAACCAGCAGAAATGTTATCGGAATTATTGAAGAACCGCTTAAATATACTGCTGCTGTATTAAGCGGGCTCATGCTTGGATTTGATAAAACATTCTGGAACCAGGGGAATGCAGTAGAGGTTTATTCACTGCAGGCATTTATGTTTACCCTGATAATCTGGGCATTACTTAAAGCATATATTGCTCCTGCCGATGATAAAGGAGTAACCAAACAGTGGCTTATTTTTGCCGGAATACTTGCACTCAGTTTTACCAATCATCTTACTACATTGTTTGTACTCCCGGCGACAGCTTATCTCTACTTTGAGAAATTCCGGTTCAAGAAATATAGCATCAAAAGACTAATCATTATGATTCTTGCAGTATTCCTGCCTATCCTGATAGGAATTTATCTTTACCTTCCAATACGTGCAGCACAGAATCCAGCCTTAAACTGGGGCAACCCTGTAGATTATGAAAGATTGATGCGGCATGTTTCAGGCTGGCAGTTTCAGGTATGGTTTTTTAAATCAACTGATGCAATGAAGAAGCAGCTTGATTATTATTTTTCAAATTTATTCAGTGAATTTAATCTTTGTCTTTTAATTTATATTGGTGGAATAGTTATTTCTTATATAAAAGCAAGGAAATTCTTCATATTTAATATTATCCTTTTTGTTTTTTCACTTCTTTATGCGAGTAATTATGACATTGTAGACATTGATTCATATTTCCTTTTGACATATATATCTTTCACCTTTTTCGGTTTATTTGGAATAGTATGGATATTATTAAATCTACATTTTAAGAAATACAGCCATTCAATAGCAGCAGCAGTAGTATTCCTGTTTATTATTACTGAGTTGACGTTTAATTATAAGGAGAATGACCTAAAGGATGTATACTGTTTTGAAGATTATTCAAAAAGTGTTCTTAACAGTGTGAAACCTAATTCAATAATATTCTCATATTCCTGGGATATACTTGTATCCCCTTCCTGTTACTTCCAGTTAATTGAACATTACCGTCAGGATGTTGTGGTTATTGATAAAGAATTATTAAGGCGTTCATGGTATTATAATCAGGTCAATACTCAGCATCCAAAAGTGATTACAAATATGAAGGGGGATATAAAAACGTTCCTTGATGCCCTGGTACCTTTTGAGAGAAGTGAAGCTTTTGATGCAAATCTGCTTGAGGCTGCTTACAGAAAAATAATGACGGATCTTGTAGCAACCAATATAGGAAGCAGAGAATTTTATATATCTCCCGAGTTAGTTGATAACGAAATGAAGAAGGGGGAATTTGTACTTCCTGCAGGGTACACATTAGTGCCGGATAATTTATTATTCAGAGTTGTAAAAGGGAAGGAATATGTGCCTGCATCCAACCCGGATTTTACGATCAGAATTCCACAGCAAAGCAACAGGTATACATTGCTAATAGTAAATGAAACAGTTGGTATGCTTACCCAAAGAGCCTTGTACGAACTACAATTCAATAAGACAGACAGGGCAAGACTTTATATAAATAAAATTAAGAAGGATTTCCCGGATTATATATTGCCGGCAGGATTATCAGAGGCAACGAATAAATAAATTAGTCGGCGGCTTCCAGCAGTTCATCCTGTTTATCTTTGGAAAGTTCCGCTTTTGTTTTGAATGACTGTAATATAACATCCATCTGCTGTATCAGGTTCCTCTTATAATATTGCGGAGCGTATATTGAACCATCAAGCATATAAACTCTTCTTGTTTTTTCATCAAAGAAAGTATAATTAACAAAGGGACCTTCCATTTTGTTTGAGCTCTCCCAAAGTCCCTGAGAAAGCAAAGCATATTTCCCATTAAATGTCACTTCATTATAAATACAGTTATTATAAGCAATTTTTATACAGGAGGTATCGCCTGGAATACGGTAATGTTCATCTGTCAGTCTGTTCCTGATAGCCCATATTGTATCATCATTTAAATAAGCAGGAGACGCATTATCAATCCAATAGACAAAAATCCATTTTCCCATATCTTTAGATGAAGTATTCTTAAAGCAGATAAAATTTTCCTTAGGGTGATTGATAGTCACTTTGAAATCAGGCTGAACATATATTATCCACCCGTAATTCTTAAGCAGCATACCTTCAGTATTTCGTTTCTCATATTTGGAATCATATAAACTTTCGTACAATCTCTTATCGGAAATATTGCGGAAGGCACTTAGCAGATGATCTTTATTCTGAATTATTTTATTTTCAATCTGTTTAATATCAGGAGCGGTCAGAATCACTACAAGCTGGTCTTTAGCCCAGAGGTTATATTCCTGGTAAAAAGAATTCTGTGTTGATGCAGATTTCAAAATCTTTTCAGTATCAATAAGAGCGTCAACAAACCTGGATGTCTTGGAAGAAGAATTTTGCGGGGCTATGAAGATAATGTTCTTATAGGTCTGATAATTCTCAATATTATTAAGAGAAACTCTTTTAAGGTTGAAGAGTTTTTCCGGCTGCGGGGTGAAGATTATTTTTTCAAAAGTACTATCCAAAGTGGATTTCAGAGCAGCGAATTCATCAGAATCAGCAACTACAATAATTTCATCTTCAGGTCCGTGAGCCGGTCTGTTAGGGTCTTCACAGGAAACAAGAATAAATGGAATTACCAGTAATAGTAAAAAACCGGATTTCCTCATTATCACCTCGGTACATTAAGCATAATCAATTGCAGACCGGGGAACAACAACAAATAAAGAAGCCACATTGTAAATCCTACCGAAATAGGAATTGAAAGATTGTCATCAGCGTAGCCATGAGAGATATTTTCCACAATAGCTCCCACTGCAGCAGCCATTATCCCGATCATATATTCTGTAAAACTCCCGTTTAATTTTGGAGTAAACAAAACTACAATACTTGCACTGACAAAGAAAGCTAAAGTTCCCTCCAGACTTTTGGCCAAAAACTTATGTTTACCCCATTTTCTTCCAATAAGAGCTGCAGTTGAATCACTAATAATTAAAATAGGGAATGCTGTTAAAAAGAGCACTTTAGGGAAAATGATAACCGATAGAAGGGCAGAAATAAAGACATAAGTAGCACCGTTGAGATTTTTCTTTTTCTTATCCAGCTCATGTTTTCTCAGCATGAAACCGAACATCCGGTTGAAATACTTACCTAATTGGGGGGACATATATCTGGATACATCCAAAAGAATTGCGAAGAGAGTAAAGCCGGCTAATATAATTGCAGCAGTTATTTGAGGAATGAAATAATATATAATGGGAATGGATAAGGAGCAGAGATGAATTAGTTTTCTTACTACTTCATCTCTATATCTAATGGTTCCATTATCAATTGGAGTCATCTTTAGGGGCAGATTCCTTTAATTTGCGTTGATCTAATAATTTTTTAACATGATCGGGGACTTCATTACCGTTATTAGAAGCGGCGATTTCATCGCTGCCATTTTTCTTGAACGGGGGTAACTCTTCCCCTCTAATCAATTTATCAATTTCATCGGAATCAAGGATTTCTCTTTCAAGAAGTTCAAGTGATAATTTATGGAGGAGATCGATATTTTCCTTCAATATTCTCTCAGCTTTAATCATGCCGTTACTTACAATCTGCCTAATCTCTTCATCTATATCGATAGCAGTTTTTTCACTATAATCACGGTGTTTCTGTATTTCCCTGCCAAGGAAAATTTCTTCTTCTTTAGCTCCATAGCTCAAAGGGCCTAATTTTTCGCTCATACCCCATTCACAGACCATTTTACGAGCTATCATAGTGGCCCGTTCAATATCATTCCCGGCACCGGTGTTATATTCATTAAAGATTAACTTCTCTGCGGCTCTGCCTCCCAATGCATAAGTGATAATGGCTTCAAGATATGCTTTAGAATAGGTATGCTTCTCATCAATCGGAAGATAACTTGTCAATCCCAATGCCCTTCCGCGAGGAATAATTGTAACCTTATGTACGGGGTCAGCTTCAGGGATCATTCTTGCGACAAGTACATGCCCTATTTCATGGTAAGAAGTTGTCTTCTTTTCTGATTCGGAGATGATCATACTTTTCCTCTCCATACCCATCATGACTTTATCTTTAGCCTCTTCGAAATCTTCCATCTCAACTTTTTTCTTATTCTTTCTGGCTGCAAGAAGAGCTGCCTCATTAACAAGATTAGCCAGTTCAGCACCGGCAAGACCCGGTGTTCCTTTTGCAAGAACTTCAAGAGTTACATTAGCATCTAACGGAATATTCCTTGTATGAACTTTAAGGATACCCTCTCTTCCTTTAACATCAGGTCTGTCAACCACAACCTGGCGGTCAAATCTTCCGGGTCTTAATAAAGCAGGATCCAAAACGTCAGGACGGTTAGTAGCAGCAATAATAATAACTCCATTGCTCTGTTCGAATCCATCCATTTCAACCAAAAGCTGATTCAGAGTTTGTTCTCTTTCATCATGACCGCCGCCAAGACCGGCGCCTCTGTGTCTTCCGACAGCATCAATTTCATCAATAAAAATAATACAAGGTGCATTTTTCTTTCCCTGTTCAAACAGATCGCGGACACGGCTTGCGCCGACACCGACAAACATTTCAACAAAGTCAGCGCCGCTGATTGAGAAAAATGGAACACCTGCTTCACCGGCAACAGCTCTTGCAAGCAAAGTTTTACCAGTTCCCGGAGGGCCTAATAAGAGGACGCCTTTGGGGATTTTACCGCCGAGTTTCTGAAACTTGGTAGGTTCTTTAAGAAACTCTATAATTTCAAACAGCTCAGATTTTGCCTCATCAGCTCCCGCGACATCGCGAAAAGTAATTTTTAAACCCGATTGAGTTATCAACTTAGCTTTACTTTTACCAAATGAAAATATGCCGCGAGTTCCCCCGCCAGATCCCTGCATTCTTCTCATTATTAAAATCCAAACGCCAATAATAATAATCCAAGGGACAAATCCCACAAGAATATTCAGCCATTCATTCGATTCTTTTTCAAAAGTATAATTTATACCTTTTTGTTTCCAAACAGCTTCTTGATCCTTAACCACAGGTTCAGGTAAATAAACTGATATATCTTTAACACGGAGATCTTTACCATTAACGTTAATAGCTTCCTCAGCTTTTAATGTAGCCTTGAAAGTATAATCATTAACATCAGTTTTAGTAATAGTTGCTTTTGCAATTTTATCATCATTTAAGAATTTCTCATACTGATTATAAGGGATATCAACATAATTAGTAGATCCTGTTTTGAATAACTGCATAAAAATTACAGCAGCAATTACAACTGCTCCCCATCCAAATACCAACCGGATAACTTTTGACCAATCAAAACTATCATCAGGTTTATTGGAACCTCCGGGTTTGGGGAGTTTGGGAGGTTTATTGTCTTTATTATCATCGTTTTCAGCCATAAAATTATTATTTCGGTTCATTTTAATATTATTTTCCATTTTCTTCGTTAATAGCGTATATAGCGCGTAAATTCCTATACTTCTGGGCATAGTCCAATCCATACCCTATTACAAATTTATCTGGAATATTAAAGCCAATATAATCAATTTTTACATTATATCTAAGACTTTTTGGTTTAAGTAACAGGGCAGCTACCTTCATACTAGCCGGTTTATGTTTCTCCATCATTTCCTCAATAAACTTAATAGAAAGGCCGGAATCAACAATATCTTCAACAATTATGATATCACGTCCTTTTACATCACAGCCCAGATCTTTAACAAGTTTAACCCTACCGGAGGAGATTTTGTCATCACCGTAACTCGAAAGCTTAAAAAAATCAACTTCACATTCAAGATCAACATTCCTAATTAAATCAGCATGAAACAACGAGGCTCCATTTAAAACGCCGATAAATACAGGAAGTTTATCTTTATAATCTTCAGTAATTTCCTTTCCTAATTCCCTGACTCTATCATTTATTTTCTTTTCAGAAATGAATGGAGTAAAGATCTCATTGCCGACAATTATTTTATCTTCGGTCTTATTTTCATGCATAATTCTAATACCTTTTGAGTATCCTTTTTAATTTTGAATCTATCATCAATTCTGTGACCTATTACCCATACAATTTTTCTACCATTTACGAGTAACAGCTGGTCTTTTTTCTTAAATGACTCGATTTTTATTTCATTCAGGAAATCGGACAGTTTTTTAGATCCTTTCATACCGAAAGGAATGAAACGGTCACCCTGCTGCCAGTTTCGTATTATAAATTTATTTCCAAATATAGCATTAGCAGAAATAAATTCACGTGTTTTCACTTGCCCAGGAGATATTTTCTCAATTTCCACAGGTTTTACTGAGATTATTAAGTTACCGGCCACCTTTTCCTCACCAATAACTAATTCCTCAAAAACAGTTATTGGTTCAGGATAATCGACATTTTTGGAAAAGATCAGATCCTTTCTTTCTTTGTAGACGATCAAGTCGTTAGAAACCTTTAATTTAATTCCTGTGTCTTTAACTATCAGGTTTTTTAAAGCGTTAATATTATTAAACGTTAGGTTTACAGAAAAGTTTCTGGAGGTTACCTCTTTAAGTGCAAAAGTCAGAAGTTCATCATCCAAAATCTTTAATTCAGTTAGAGGAATTCTTAGTTCATTCTTATCCGGAGCAATGTGATTTAATTCATTCATAGTTTTATTTCTCAAATAAGAATAAATATGCCTGAAATTCCGGGATGAATTAAAGAGGGCGGATTCAACAGATGGATTCAGATGCTGTTTAATTGAGGGAAGGAGTTGATGTCTTATAAAATTTCTTTCATAATCCAGAACTTCATTAGATTTATCTATTCTGAACTGAAGATTTTCTTCACTAAGATAACGGAGGATTTCATCTTTAGAAACAATTAAAACCGGACGAATTATATTATCCCGGACAGGAGGAATGCCTGAAATACCTTTCAAGCCTGTTCCCTTAATTAAATTAAGCAGAACAGTTTCTGCATTATCGTTTAAATGGTGCGCGGTAGCAATCTTATCAAAGCCTGTTTTTTTAATGATTTTATCGAGTTCAGCGTACCTAATTATCCTTCCGGCTTCCTCAACAGAAATCTTATTTTTCCGGGCGTACTGATTTACATTCTTTTTAACAGAATAGAACGGGATATTTAACTTCCGGCAAAGGTTACTACAGAATGATTCATCAAGGTCGGCATCTTTACCACGGATCATGTGGTTAAGGTGAAAAGCAGAGAGTGAAAGATTAAACCTATTTTGAAATTTCTTAAGGAAGCACAAAAGAAAAACCGAATCAGGTCCTCCGCTGAAGGCGACTATTATTTTTTCTCCCTTAGAAATCAGGGAATTTTCATCTATATATTTAAGGACTTTCTGTTCAGTCTTTTTCATTATTAAAGCCGGATATTATCCGCTTTTCCTTCCATAATGTTTTCAACATATTTACCAAGGACATCGAATTCAAGATTAACCGTATCTCCCGGTTTTTTGCCGGAGAAGATGGTTTCACTCCATGTATGAGGAATAATACCTATAGAGAAAGTAGTTTTTGTCACTTCGGCAACAGTCATACTGACACCATCAATGGCGACAGAACCAACATAGATGAGATATTTTCTGAAGCTTTCGGGAAAACCGATAGTCATAAAATGGCTATTTGATAATTCCCGGACAGAAACAACAACACCGGTAGTATCCACATGGCCTAAAACGAAATGACCGCCGAGGCGAGCTTCAGCCTTAAGGGGTCTTTCAAGATTAACTTTGTCATTTATGGAGAGCAAACCGAGATTTGTTTTTTTCAGAGTTTCCTCAATAGTGTCCACTGAAAAAGATTTCTCTTTTAATTCCACAACGGTAAGACAAACGCCATTAACACTAATGCTGCTGCCGATTTCAAGGTCATCAAAAACCTTATCCGCAGAAATTATAAGTCTAAAACCATCTCCGGTTTTAATTTTATTTATAAGAGTTCCTTTTTCTTCAATAAGGCCAGTAAACATAATATATATCCTCAATTCGAAATTAAATACAGAGCAAAAATAAATAACGGTAAGTTCTAAAACTATTTATTCAATTCAACTAAAAGGTCATCTCCAATTTTTTCAGCATTGGCAATCTTTAACTTAAAAGCATTTCTAATGCTTTTAATTCCAATATCGCCGATGACAGGGAGACCAGCACCTAAAAATTTAGGGCTGATAAAGAGAAAGATATCATCGAATAAATTCTTTTGAATGAATGAGGTGAAGATTTCCTCTCCCCCTTCGACGAGAATCGAAGAAATATGCAGTTTACCGAGTTCCTTAAGAACTGTTTTAAGATCGAGCTTGTTTTTTCCATCTTCATTAACAAAAACAATTTGAGCTCCGCATTTAGTAAGTCTTTTAATCTTATTTTTTTTCTCTGAATTGCTGGTGGAAGTGACAAATATCAGTTTTTTATCCCCGTTATTCTGAAAAAGTTTATTGGAAGATCTAATAGATAAAGCAGTATCCATAACAATGCGATAAGGGTTTCTGCCTTCGACTAAGCGCACAGTCAAATTCGGATCATCTTTTTTAACAGTACCTGCACCAACAAGGACCGCGTCATATTTAGTCCTGAGTTCATGGACGTGTTTACGAGATTGAGAAGAAGAGATCCATTTTGATTCTCTATGGATATCAGCAATTTTCCCATCGATAGTTTGGGCAGCTTTCAGAGTAACATAAGGAAAGCCTGTAATTATATGTTTAAAGAAGAATTTGTTCAAGTATACGCATTCCTGTTCAAGGATGCCAACCTTAACATCTATTCCTGCTGATTTGAGTTTTCTAATTCCCCTGCCGCTTACGAGGGGGTTCATATCCAATGTACCGACGACTACTCTTTTAATTTTAGATTCAATTATTCTATCGACGCACGGAGGTGTTTTACCCTGATAATTACAAGGTTCAAGATTGACATACAAAGTGCTACCTTCAACGGATTCAATAGCGCTTTCAATAGCATTTATTTCCGCATGATTCTGTCCGAATTTTTCATGGAACCCGGCGCCGATAATCCTTTCATTTTTAATTATTACACACCCTACAAGGGGATTGGGGCTAACATAGCCCATCCCTTTCTTAGCAATCTCAATTGCTAATTTTATGTAAGATTCGTCTGTCAAATTAAAAGTTTATTTTATTTCAAGAATTTCAAATTCAAGCAAACCGGCAGGAGCTTTAACTTTAATGCGGTCACCGACTTTAGTACCCATTAAACCCTGTCCAACAGGGGAAGTTACGGAAATTTTTCCTGCCTGAAAATCAGCCTCTTCAGGGGAGACTAACGTATAATCTATAATTTTATCGGTCTTTAAATTCTTGATTTGAACAGAAGAAAGGATATGGACAAGGCCGTCCAGAAGCTGGGATTTTTCAATAATCCTAACGCGAGAGAGTAAACTTTCCATTTTACTTATTCTTAATTCAAATAAGCCCTGTTCTTCTTTAGCCGCATCATATTCCGCATTTTCAGAAAGATCGCCATGAGATCTAGCTTCGGCAATTTTCCGAGCCATTTCTTTTCGTCCATTGATCTTCATTTCCTGGAGTTCTTTTTCAAGCTCAACAAGTCTTTCTTTAGTCACATATACAAAGCCCAGATCCGACATATTAACCACTCTTAAATGAATTAATAAAAAAAATTGCCACCGCTTTCAGCAGTGGCACATCGAAATTAAAGAATTTAGATTTTGTTGTCAAGTATTAGTTTAAAAAATCGTCACTTTTCCCAAACTATTTTTTATAGATTATTTACCAGCTCTTTGGCCCAGCTCCCTGTCGAGAAAGAATAGTCCGGTTTTATTATCACCAATCAATTTGATTTTATCAAGAATCCTGAGTGCAGTAGATTCTTCTTCCACCTGTTCACCAATAAACCATTGAAGGAAATTAAAGGTGGCATAATCTTTTTCAGAAAGGGCAATCCCTACAATTTCATCAATTGAACGTGTTATGGTTTTTTCATGCTTATAAGTATCCTCAAAAACCTCTAAAGCAGATTTCCATTTTTCCCCCGGGGCTTCAATTTTCTGCAGAACAACTTTTGAATCAACATTAAGGATATAATCATAAAGTTTCATAGCATGACCATATTCTTCACCGGACTGCACCCTCATCCATTTTGCAAATCCACTGAGTAAAACCCCTTCAAAATAAGCAGCCATTTGAAGATAAAGATAAGATGAGTATAATTCTTCATTTAACTGTTTATTCAGCGCTTTGGAAATGGTTTCTTTTACCATTTTAATTCCTATAGGTTAGTTTGTTCAGTTAATATATATAATTTTTTATAAACTCAATGTAACATAGGGCATTAAACAGCCGGCTGCTTATTCAACCCTGATCCGAAACGTAAAATATTAATAGAGCTGTTTTGGAGGAAACTGAGGTTTATTTTTGGTCGGGAGTTTGGAAATATTATAAAAAAAAGAATCTATTAAAAAATGGGTCTCCATGTATCGGTTTATGCGGGCAGGTGGGATGGTTGGGATTATTATACAGGAAGACCCACTAAATATGTATTAAAAGTTATTTTCTATTTTTATTAGCAATCCTCATTAAAAGGGAAAAAGAATAAATGATTTTTTATATTGTGCTGAAATTAACCGATAAATAAATCCATTCCAAGATAAATCTATAAAGAAGGAAACAATTATTGGGCCAGCCATTAAAGTTTGAACAGAGTAAGATATAAAGATTTATTGATTTTATTAGTGCGAAAAATATGCGCTTATAGATATTTTTGCGCAGTAAATTATTAAATCCCGGAAGTGATTAACAGTTATTTTAATTTAATACGCCTGCAATTCCATAAGCACAGATAAAGGGAACAGACGCTCTTCTAAACATGTGAGAAACAAGGTAACGGGGTTAAAAAAGGGTTCTCTCAGGGTACTAACAGGGTGAAATTTGTTTTAGTAATTGCTTTAAGTTGGATGGAAGGATGGAGATTTTAGTCAAAATGAGACATACTGATCTCTTAACTTAGTAAAAAAAAGTACCCCTCTATTAGTAATACACCCGATTTGCCTTTTTTGATCATTTATATATAATACTGTTATTTTATGAGGATCATTTTTTTTGAGGCGGTATAGGTACCGGCTGTTAGCGTGTAATAATAAACTCCGCTGGCTAATGATTTACCATTTTGAAAAGCTGAAAACTCAACAGTATAAGTACCGGCAGTTTTTACACCATTCAGCAGTTCAGCAACCTGGTTACCTATTTCATCGAAGACCTTAATTGTTACAAGTGATTTTTGAGGGACAGAGAATTCTATTTTTGTAAGAGGATTAAAGGGATTAGGATAGTTCTGTTTCAAGTTAAAGGCCTTAGGTTTCAGATCATCGGGAATATCAATTAAACTAAATGATTTCATTATATAATTATCGGGGTCAAAGACGAGATCTGTCGGTTTACCAATTACTGTAAACATGAATTGCTGGCTTTTCTGATTATTTAATACTGTGAAGATTGTATCTCCAGACAAAGTGCTGACTTTAATTTTAACGGGCATAGTAAAGAATGATGGATTTGAATTATCCTGTTGAGAAAGATCCACTGTTACATTATAAAGGTTACCAGACATAATATTATAATTCCAGCTTAAACCATATTTGGGATAATTTTGGCCATATATCCATTCCTGGAAAAAGTAATTTAGGCTTTGGCCATAAACAGTTTCAGCATCTCTTTGAAAATCCTCAGTAACAGCGGTATTATATACGAGGGCGGGGTCAGAAGCATAGGTCCGAAGTATTTTGAAAAAGACAGAATCACCAGTTATACCCCTGAGCATATGAAGCACAGCGGATCCCTTGGCATAACTTCGAGTGTTATCAAAGATTTCATTAACATCAGAAATGTTCTGCACCCATATTGAACCAACAGCAGATTTAGCAAGTTCCATGTTACTTTCCATATAAGACAAATAAGAGGCAGTTCCATACTCAGCTTCATAAAATAGTCCCGTACAATAAGTGGCAAAGCCCTCATTGAGCCAAATGTGGTGCCAGTCCCTGCAAGTAATTTTATCACCGAACCACTGATGTCCGAGTTCATGAGAAACAAGAGCCTCGCTGAAACTCCCTGCTGAAGTGCAAGTTTGATGTTCCATTCCCCCACCCCATCCGAACTGAGCATGGCCGTATTTTTCCTTTATAAAAGGATATTGGCCAAAGTGGTCAGAATAAACTTTAATCATAAAAGGAGTCTCATCTAGAACTGATTTAGCGCCGGCAAAAGTTTCGGGATAAATGTGATTCACAATTGGCATTGAATCAGCCGGGGTGTAATTATAATAATTTGTATATACAGTAAAATTGGAAACCGCGAGTGAAAGAAGATATTGAGCAATAGGGTAATTGTTTTTCCATTTATAAGTTTTTGTTCCATCTCCGTTGTCAACAATAGCAGTAAGTAATCCATTGGATGCGGCATAAAGATTAGCCGGACAAGTGATCCATTGGTCAGAAGAATCTGCCTTATCAGCGGGCGTATCTTTGCACGGGAACCAGTCGCTTGCGCCATAGGGTTCGCTAAGAGTATAGATTGAAGGCGATCCGTTATGGCTGCCGAAGGTGAAGCTTCCGAAACCAGTCGGAGCCGGGTCGCCGTGATAGTAAATTACACTTGAAATAAGTTCATTAGAGCTGTATGATCTTCCGAGAGGAAGGATTAATTGATTATTTGAGTGAGAGAATGAATTTGCGGACCCGTTAATAAAAATTGAATCAACCTTCATTGTATTGTTCAGGTCGAGAAAGAATTGGTTAATTGAACCGACGGGTATGAGATTAACAGTAACTATTCCTTTCAGGTTTTGCGGACTTAGAGTAATAGTAAGGTCGAGTTTATAATATTTGATGTCAATAGTTGGATCACCGGGGTATAAAATCTTCTGAAGTTTAGCAGACTGAATAAATTGTTTTTTCTCAGACTCAATGAGTTCATTGCGTTGTCCTCTGAGAAAAGAAGCGAGAAATAAGAAAACAACCAGGATAAAATACTTATTCATTACATTATCTAAATTTATTCATGCAGGGATTATAGTCAATATATTTTTAAATTAAAATATAACTAAGTCACTATGTACAAAGAAAGAATTGTTATATGCGATACGATCGGACGAAGAAAGGAGGAGA
>Ga0182027_10007539_pt1 | contig 15997 bp, 10 predicted proteins | sample 712E1DmetaG_FD_121300 | JGI IMG/M metagenome (GOLD analysis project Ga0182027, IMG submission 121300) | Permafrost microbial communities from Stordalen Mire, Sweden - 712E1D metaG (Illumina Assembly) | ecosystem: Environmental > Terrestrial > Soil > Wetlands > Permafrost | place: Sweden...
GGATTCATTCTCGTGAATGAACTGCACGGCCCGCCGCTCCATTTGGCGTCCGCGCTGAAAGCCGGGACCGCGTCCGATAAATTCGATCCGTTGGTGTTTGTGGATTACGGCTGGGTGCAAAGTTACGAACGCCTGCCCGGTGAGCCCGCTCACCTGGAACTGGCGAGCGTGGGGCTCGGCTTCCGTTACCAACTCGGCGCGATGCTCAGCGCGCGATTCGACTACGGCTGGCAGCTCAAGGATAGCGGCGTCTCTGACGGTCGGCGCAGCAACCGCGCGCACGTCAGCGTGACGCTCGGGTATTGACCATACCGCGTTGGATCCCGCTGCGATGGCGGCGATGGATCTTTCGCTTATCCACACACCGGTTGAGTCAATGCTTCAATCAGAGCAGTTGACACGGCACTGGCGCGTTCGAGCTACAGAACGCGTATCCCAAGTGACGCGGGACGCGATGTCGGGTAGCACGCCACCAAAGGCGACAAGACTGAGAACGTGGATTTTAGATTCGGTCCAAGCAGCATCGAGAATGGCAAGCTCTCTGTCGCGGCCGAAGAGCTTGGCCGGTGCATGGGAAAAAAGACACCCGGACGAATAATGAGTATCTGACGTTGGGGGTCTTACCGGAAGGGCGCCTAAACGCTGAAAGATTAGCTCCGCGATCTGAGCTGGATTCCGGTGGTGAATGTCCACGTAACCATCACCAACTTCATGGAGGGAGGACTGGACCGAGTGGAAGTTCGAGGGTGAACGTGGCGCCGAGGCCGGGACCGTCGCTGTGGACAGTGAGCGAGCCGCCAAGCTCCTTCGTGGCGAGGGCGCTGGAGTGCAGGCCGAAGCCATGCCCGTCCTTTCTTGTAGTGAAGCCGTGGTTGAAAATGCGGACGAGATTTTCCACTGGAATGCCGACACCGTTGTCGCTGACGGCGATGTGCACCCGGCGGGCGTCGGCCGCGATCCGGATGGTGATTCGCTTGTCGCGGCGGCCGGACTCGTCACAGGCATGCGTGGCGTTGCGCAGGAGATTGATCAGGATCTGGATGATCTTGTACCGGTCGGTGCTGATCATGGGGCGGATCTGGAAGTCGCGCACCAGCTCCACGTCGTGCCGCAAAAGGGAACCGGCGTCTATCCGCAGGGCCTCCTCCGCCAGATCGGCCAGCGCCACCGTCTCGATGACGCCGGCCGACCGGCCGTAGGATTGTTGTATGGAGACGATGTCCTTGATGTGCTCGATTTTTTTGCGGAGGTGATCGAGCTCCTTCAGCAGCGCCGCCTGCTCCTCCGCGAGCGAATCCTTCAGCATGGCGAGAAGGCCGGGGATCATCCGGCCGCGCGGATCCTGGGTGAGGAAGACCGGGAGGTCAGCCTCGTGCTCGCCGAAGAGTGCGGCGAGTTTGGAGACGTTCGCCAGATTCGAGTGGCGCACCTGCTCGACGACGAGTGTGGCGGAGACGTTCACGCTGTTGAGCACGTTGCCGACGTTGTGCAGCACGCCGGTCGCCACCTCGGCCATGCCCGCCTGGCGGGAGGCATCGACCAGTTGCCGGTGGGTCTCGGCGAGTTGGGCCTCCGCCTGCTTGCGACGGGTGATGTCCCGGAAATTGACGACAACGCCCACGGTTTTTCCCGCGATGTGTTGCGGCTTGGAGTAGCATTCGAAGGTCCGGTCATCCTTGAGTTCGATGACGTCGAACAGCTCGCGGTCGGGCTCGGCCAAAATGCGTTCGGTCAAGACCGCGAATTTCGCGGGATCTTTTACCTGGCTCGCGGCGAAAATCCGCAATTCGGCCTCATCGGCCCGGTCGACCGAGGCCAGGGGAATCCGCCACATCTCGGCAAACTGTTGATTGTAGCTGATGCTGCGGCTCGAGAGCTGAAACGAGATGATGCCGTCGGCGGTGGAATCGAGGGTCGCTTTCAGAAGCGAGACCGAGTTCGCCAGTTGGTCCGTTCGGCGGGTGACCTTGGTCTCCAGCAGGTCGTTCTCGGCCTGGAGTTTTTGCTGGCGACTTCTCAGTTGCCGGAGTTTCCACCGGTAGCCGCCGAACACGGCGAGCGCGAGTGCGCCACCGCAAAGGGCGTAGAACCACGGCCGCTCATAGTAGGGTGGGGGCAGTTCGAGGCTGAACTGGTCGCCGACGGTATTCCAGACGCCGTCGGCATTGGCGGCCTGCACGCGGAAAGTATAGCGGCCGGAGTGCAGATTGTTGTAGGTCACCGACCGGTTGAGGCCGGCGTCAACCCACGTGGCGTCGAAGCCTTCGAGCTGATACCGCACGCTGACTTTCGCGGGAGCGATGAAGCTCAACGCGGAGAAAGAAAATTCCACGCTGCGCTCGCCGACCTGGAAGGTCGCCAGTCGCCCCTGCGGAAGAGCGCGGCCCTTCGTGCGGACCCTTTCAATGTGGACCCGCGGCGGCAGGAGGTTGGTGAAGTAGTGCGCCGGATCAACCATCACCACGCCGGCGGGGCTCGGGAACCAGATTCGGCCATCGAGCGTTTTGCAGCCGGAAAAGCCCTGGTCGGTGCGGTCGGTTGATTTCACCGACTCGGTCCCATCAAAGATATCGCAGGCAACCCGCCGGGATCGGTCGTCGGCAAATTCATTCAGGCTCCGGCGCGAAACCCGCAGGATGCCGCGCCCCGAATTGAGCCAGAAGAAACCAAGATCGTCGGGCACGATGGCGTAGATGCGCGGGTCCGCCAGCCCGTCGGTGCTGGTGACGTTCGAGAAGGCGTTGTGCTTTAGCCGGACCAGTCCGGTCGGCAACCCACACCAGATGCTGCCATCGATGTCTTCGAAAACGAAATTCACCCGGTTGGAGGAGAGTCCCTCGGCCATGGTCCATTGCTTCCCCCGTCCGTCCTCGATGCGAAAAAGTCCGTTGTTGGTCGCGGCCCAAATCGCGCCGTCTTTGGCCAGGCAAAGCGTATTGAACCACGCGAATGCCGGCGCGGCGCCGTCGAAGCGATAGGGCTCGAGGCGGCCCTCCCGGAGGCGAAACAGATCCGGCCCGATGGCGCCGATCACGCCGGTGGCATCCTCGACAAAGGCTTCGGGCCACTGGCCGTTCGTGCAGCGCGCCACGAGGCGCCCGGCGGACACGATGTTGATGTTCTTGTTGCCGTCGGCCAGGTAGACGTCGCCGTTGCGCGCCTCGAAGATGCGGCGGACGTAGCCGTTGGGCAGATAGGACGGGTCGCTGTAGTTCGTCGCCCCGTGTCCGTCGAGATAAGAAGCACCGGACGCCAGCCCGATCCAGAGTCCGCCCCGGTCCGACGCGGAGACGGCGATGGCCGAGCCGGGGGGGAGTCCTTCCTGGGTGGAGTAGATCGGAAATTTCAAGTCGCTGAGCTGGCTCAGGCCTTCCAGAGTGCCGACCCAGAGGCTGCCTTCGGCGTCCTCGAAGAGCGAAGTCACCATGTCGCTGCCGAGGCCGTCGGCTTTTCGCAACAGGGTGAACTTCCCATCCTGGAAGCGACCGAGGCCGGTGCCTTTGGTGCCGGCCCAGAGCACGCCCTGGCGATCAACGAACAGCACGTTCGTCTGCAATTCGGGAAACGAGTTTCCTTTCCGACGAAACGCGGCGTCGTAGTGGAAAAGGCCCCCATTCGTTGCGACCCAGAGGTCGCCCGCCCGATCCTGCACGATCGAGTAGATGTTGAAGCGTTTGAGTTCCTCGTCGGGGAAAAGTTTCAGGCCGCCGTTTTCCCAATAAAACAATCCGTGCTCGGCCGTGCCCAGCCAGACCCGGCCCGCGGCGTCCTCCCACAAGGAGATAACGGTGCCGAAACTCTCGTCGCTGAAAGTCTCCTGCGGTTTTCCGGCCATCCAGCGGCCCCAGCCGGACACCGAGCCGGTCCAAATCGAACCGTCCCGCGCGGCGAGGAGGCAGACGGAGATGATATCCGGCGCGTTCCACCGGCGGTCGCCGATCGCCGAGAATTTTTCGCCGTCGAAGCCACCGAATCCGCCATCGACGACGACGAACCACAATCGGCCATCGGGAGCCCGGCTGCTTTTCGTGACTTCCACTCCGCGCGCCTGCGGAAGGTCGATGGGGACGACCTGGAACTCCCGCCCATTGAAGCGAACGAGTCCGACCTGCGTGCCCAGCCAGAGGTAGCCATCCTTCGTTTGCGTGACGCTGTTGACCTTGTCCGTGGGCAGGCCGGTTTGGCGGCTCCAGTTCTGGACATTGAACTGGAAGATCGACTTGGCCGGATCGAGGGCGAACAACGACAGCGGAAACAAAAACAGCCCGCAACCGAGCGCGATTCCGGCCCACGATGACCGGGGGCGGCGGACGGGCGACTGCAGGTCGGGACGATGAACTTTCAAGCGATGAAAATGGTTGCTTCGACGCGGTGGCTTGGAACCGCCAGGTGGCGCGGCATTTCAGCCCGCGCGGCACTTGGGTGAGGTGGCCGGACTCCTGGCTCGCCTACACGGAAGGCCGGTTTTCGAGCAGGTTCGGCCCTGACACGCCCAACTCCAGCGTCGGGGTGGGCCGGCCATGTCACGCCGGGATCGAGACGCTCGTAAGCGGAGATCGCCCTGCGACCGCCACCGGCCGGCCGGGTGATGGCGTCAACATGATAAAGTGCGCCGTTTGGCGCCCAATGGATGAGACCATGCGTTCTCTCAGCGAAATGTCCCAAAATCTGAGGACGCGGTGCGCCAGCGGTTGCGGCCTCTCTTGATCTCATAGGTTTTTCTCTCCTAGAATCGGCCCAAAAGCGGAGAAGATTAGGGCTAAAGTTCCTAAGACCAGATACCTCTATTGCCAATTCCGGTTCTTCGCTGTTTTCAGTGGGTAACGGGGAGGTCGAGTTTGCCGACAGTGAAGTAAAGCATGGTGATGAGATTCTCGATGGAGCGGAAGCCGCGGGCCTTCCGTTTGACGGCGGAGAAGACGCGGTTGAGGCCGTAGCGTGCCGAGACCTTCGAACAAGAGCCGCACGTCCTCGTAGGCGGCCGCATCGAGGCGATCCGCTTCGTGGCCATAGCCCTCGGTGCTTTGAAGACTACGTAAAACCACTCTGGATCCTCGCTTGCCAACCCATCACCCCCTAAAACCTTTCCCTGCGCGACTATCGATCCGGCACATACGACGTCGGCCCCCGATGTCGCACAGGATGCCTAAACTCCCATGAAAACGTTGTTACGCGTGATATCTTATCTACGGCAATAGCGAGAAAGACGCCGAGGCTCGGCAAGTCGCCTATCTCCTGGAAACGTATCCGAAGACAAAAGCGATCATCACCTCCGCCTTGTCGACGACGACCGCTGCGATCCAGGTGCTCCAGGACAAAGGGCTCAGCGGGAATATCAAACTCGTCGGCTTCGGTGCGTATTTGCCCGCCGAAGTGCGCACGGCGATCGAACGCGGCGTGCTGCACGGTTGGATCGCGCAACAGCCGAAGAGTATCGGCAGCAAAGCCGTCACCGCGGCGGCCGCCCTCGTGGCCGGGCGCAGCGTATCGGCCGAAGAGTATGCCGACTATACCCTCGTCACCAAAGCGAATCTGCCGGATCCGAAAACGCAGGCGTTGGCGAATCCGTGACGAAGTTCACTGAACAAGGCGATGAGAGGCCCTATGAAAGCGTCGCGTTTTGAGCACATTATTGAAATCGGTTTTGTGCTGATTGGCGCCGATAAAATCCTCACGTTTTACCGCCGGCTGTGGTAGGCTCGCCCCATGTCAAGCCGTTCCAGTGTCCCTGCGGTGATTCTTGTCACCGGCGGTAGTCGCGGTCTTGGCCGGGGCATTGCCCTCGAGCTGGCCGCCCAGGGCTGTTCCGCGGCCAGCAACTGTGCCGGCAACGCGGCGGCGGCCGCGGAAACGGTCAAGCTGCGCCAGCCGGCCGCCCGCGGCCCACGGCAACAATTCGTCCCGATCCAGGCACCATGGGGGAATTTCAAAAATTTTGCGCCCGCTTGGTCACGTAGCACTCCGGTCATACGACCAGTTTTCACTTAAAACCCATAACCCAAATGAAGATCACATATCCGATTCTGACTATGCTCGCCGCACTCGCCATGCGTGTCCCGCTCGTGGCCCAAAGCGATACTCCCCCCGCCGCTCCGACCGATGCCAGCCAAGAGGTGGTGCAGTTGCCCGAGTTTACGGTTCGCGCCGAAAAAGACACCAGCTACGTCGGCAAGTCGGCCCTGAGCTCGACGCGCGTTGCGGTCGACATCGCCGAACTGCCCCAATCCGTGCAGGTGCTCAACTCCTCCTTTTTGAAGGCGGTCAATCCCTTCATGCTTACGGACATTTTGAACTACACCGGCGGCGCGCAAAACGGCCAGCTCAACTGGACCTCCGGCCGCCTCAACATCCGCGGCTTCACCGGTGAGGGCGATTACAACGACGGTTTCGCGCCTCCCTCCGCCTCGACGGTCGACTCCTCGATTTACGAGCGCTTCGAGGTTATCAAAGGTCCGTCCACCGTGTTTCTCGCGGCGGACGGCTCGCCCGGCGGCGTCGTCAACAAGATTACGAAGAGCGCGATCTCGACGCCATCGACGACCTTGAAACTGCAAACCGGCCTTTTCGATGGCAACCACGTCGATCTCGACTCCACCGGCCGGCTCACGAAGGACGGCAAGCTGCTCTACCGCGTCGTGGCCGCAATGCAATATTCCGACGGTTACTACGACAACACCTACATGCACCGCCTCACGACCATGCCGATGTTCAGTTATCAGTTCACCCCCGATACGAAGATCGAAATCAAGGGGCTGGTCGTCGAGACCAACTTCCCCGCCTATAATGGTCTGCCGATCGATCCGCGCACGCACCAGATCTTCGCCGTGCCCGCGACCCGCTCGCAGTCGGAAGATGCGCCCGCCAACTGGCGGCACGACGCGGTGAACCGCGTGTGGATGAACTTCACCTCGCGCCTCAACGAATACGTCGCCCTGCGCATCGCCGCCATGAACGCCTACGACCGCGCCGACCGCGTCGAGTCGCTCGCCGCGACCTGGAACGAAGGCTCGCGCACCTGGGTCGGCTCGCTGGCCACCTACAACGGCACCGGCCTGATCCCGCGCACCACGACCGCCGACGACGCGACCGGTCGCTACCGCGATCTCCAGAGTGACGTTAATTTCAATTTCAAGACCGGCCCCGCCGCCCACAGCCTCCTCGTAGGTGGCGAACTCCGCGACAACCCGAGCGGCACCATCTCCTACGCCGGCACCTCGTCCGGCTGGGATCCGTTCAACCAGACGACGCCGGTCGTGACCGTGAATTACGCCGCCAAGAGTGCCTGGACCCAGAACACCAGCACGACCGCCCGCGTCTACGTCCTGGAAACGGCCAAGCTTTTTGACGAGCGGCTGCTGCTTTCCTACGGCGTGTCGCGCGCCCGGGGCACCGCGTCCACGCAGAACATGCTGACCGGCGCCTTCAGCACGCCGGACTACGTCCTCAACAAGAATCTCAAGCAATACGGGATGGTGTTCAAAATCGTACCCGGAGTGAATGTATTCACCGGCTACAACGAAAATTTCGCGCTCAACGGCACGGGCCTCAGGAATGGCGTTACCGGCCCACTGCCGCCGAAGTTGGGCAAGCAATCGGAAGTAGGGTTGAAGCTCGTCCTGCTGAACAAAAAACTCACCGCGAACATCTCCTACTTTGACATCAAACAGGAGAACAATCAGGTGCCCTCCGCGCCGCTCGATCCGCTCAATCCCTATGTGTTGGTTCCCGGCGTGATTTCCCGCGGTTTCGATGGCGATCTTTCCTACCAGGTCAACCCGAGTTTCTATCTGATGGGCTCCTTCGCCTGGTATAACGCGAAGTCGGTGCTGGGCCCGCAGTCGCAGACGTATGTCCAGCCATATTACGGCCAGATCGTCACCGGCTCGATCCCGGTCGACAACACCGCCCAGCATACCTCGAGCCTCTTCGGCCTCTATCGTTTCACCGCGGGTAGTCTCAAGGGGCTCAGCTTCGGACTCGGCTACAACTACCTCTCGAAACGCGCCGTCACCGACGGCCCCAACCAAGTCATGTGGAGCTATCTCCCCGGCCGCCTGCTGCTCAACTCGAACATCACCTACCGGGTGAACCAGCACCTCTCCTACGGACTGAACCTGGATAATATTCTCAACAAGAAATACATTTATTCGGTCCGCAGCGAAAACGTCATCGTCCCTGGCCAGGCGTTCAACGCGAAGTTCAGCGTGGAATATACCTTCTGATCGTCGCGCAAATTTCGCGTCGACGAAACCCCTGGCTCACGCCGGAACTGAAGACTTGCGGGCCGTGGGAGTTAGGAACCATCGTAAGCCTGCCCCGGAGCCCGCTCCGGGGCATTACAGGACAAACTGGAGGAGCGGCTTTCCGGCGCGATTTCGGAAAACCATCGCGGCGTAAGGCCGCTCCCACCACCCAGCCGGAGCCAGCTTCGGGCTGGCGGACCCATCGCGAATTAAGTCCCCCATGAACACTCAATCCATCCCGCGGACCCCACCGCAAGTATTCCGGCTTTCGTTGCTGACGACCGTCTGTGCCCTGTTCAGCGCCGCCGGCTGGGCGGCTCAGGTTGCCGCGGCCCCCCTGCCAGACGCGACGGCGCTCGCGAAATCCGACCAGAACAAGCATGGCGAACTCGATGCCGGCAAACCCGCCGCGGCGATTTACCACGACGGGTGGATCGACCTGAACAAGAATGGCGTGAAGGATCCCTACGAGGATCCGGCGCTCGCTACCGAAGTGCGCGTCGCCGACCTCGTGGCGCGGATGACGCCCGACGAGAAGACCGCGCAGATGGTCACGCTCTACGGCTTTCCACGTGTGCTGAAGGACGAGCTGCCGACCGAACAATGGAGTTCCTCGTTCTGGAAGGACGGCATCGGCAACATCGACGAGCACATGAACGGAAACACCGGTTGGACGAACAACCTCGTCGCGCCGAAATACGACCTGCCGTGGTCGTTGCACGCCCGTGCGATCAACGAGGTGCAGCGCTTCTTTGTCGAGCGGACGCGGCTCGGCGTGCCGGCCGATTTCACCAACGAGGGCATCCGCGGGCTGATGCACTCGAAGGCGACGAGTTTCCCCGCGCAGCTCGGCGTCGCAAGCGCGTTTGACCGCGAACTGGTGCGCGAGATCGGCCGCGTCACGGGCCGCGAGGGTCGCGCCCTCGGCTACACGAACGTCTACTCGCCGATCCTCGAGGTGGCGCGCGATCCGCGCTGGGGCCGCATCATCGAGAGCTACGGCGAGGATCCGTTTCTCGTGAGCGAGCTGGGCGTCGAGGAGACGCGCGGCATCCAGGAGGAGCATGTCGTCTCGACCCTGAAACATTTCGCCGTCTACAGCGTGCCGCAGGGCGGGCGCGACGGCGAGGCGCGCACCAATCCGCAAGTGACATGGCGCGAGGTCGAGACGGTGTTTCTCGCGCCGTTCCGCCGCGCGGTGCGCGATGGCGGTGCGCTCGGCGTGATGGCTTCCTACAACGACTACGACGGCATCCCGATCGAGGCGAACAAGCTCTTCCTCACGGACATCCTGCGCGGCGAATTTGGCTTCAAGGGCTACGTGGTGTCGGACAGCGCGGCGGTGGAGTTCATCCACCTCAAGCACCGCGTCGCTCCCACGCCCGCCGACGCCATCCGGCAGTCGGTCGAGGCGGGGCTCAACATCCGCACGAACTTCACCCCACCCGAGGCCTACGGGAAACCGCTGCGCGAGCTCGTCGCGAGCGGCGCGCTGCCGATGGCGGTCGTCGACGAGCGGGTGCGGGAAATCCTGCGCGTCAAATTCTGGCTTGGCTTGTTCGATCAACCCTACGTCGCGGACCCGGCGGCGGCAGACCGGATCGTGCGTGCGCCGGCGCATCTTGCGATGGCTGACCGCGCGGCGCACGAGGCGATCGTGCTGCTGAAAAACGACGGCAACGCGCTGCCGCTGAAAAGGGCGGCGTTGAAAAAGATCCTCGTCACCGGCCCGCTGGCGGACGACCCCCGCGGCTGGTGGTCGCGCTACGCGCCGCAGAAACTCGACTTCGTCACGCCGCTCGCCGGCCTCCGCGCCAAGCTCGGCCCGGCCGTCGAGGTGCGCTACGCGTTGGGTTGCGCGGTGAAGGACGACAAATATCCCGAGAGCGACGTGCTCAAGGAGCCACCGTCCGAGACGGTCCGCGCGGGCATCGCGGCGGCGGTCGCCGCCGCCGCCGACGTGGACGAGATCGTCGCCGTGCTGGGCGAAACCGACGAACTCTGCCGCGAGTCGGCGAGCCGCGTGAGTCTGGAACTGCCGGGTTATCAGGAGGAGTTGCTCGAGGCGTTGCACGCGACCGGCAAGCCGCTCGTGCTCGTGCTTTCGAACGGCCGCCCGCTCAGCGTCAACTGGGCGGTGAAGCACGTGCCGGCGATCATCGAACTATGGTTCCCCGGCGAGCAGGGTGGCGCGGCGCTCGCCGACGTGCTGGTCGGCGACTACAATCCCGCGGGCCGGCTGCCGGTCACCTTTCCGAAAAGCGTCGGACAGATCCCGTTCAACTTTCCGGCGCACCCGGGCGCGCTGGCGCGCGATCCGGGCATGGTGACCGGGCCGTTGTTCCCCTTCGGCTTCGGGCTCAGCTACACGAAGTTCGGCTACGCCAAGCTGAATATCTCACCCGAACGCACGGGCGCGAACAGCTCGATCGAGGTCACCTGTGACGTCACCAACCTCGGCGCGCGCGCTGGTGACGAGGTCGTCCAGCTCTACCTGCGCGACGACTACAGCAGCGTGGTCACGTGGGAGAAGGAGCTGCGCGGCTTCGCCCGGGTCGCACTGCAGCCGGGCGAGACGCGCACGGTAAAGTTCACGCTGACGCCGGAACACCTCGCGCTTTATGACCGCGACAACCACTGGACGGTCGAGCCCGGCCGGTTCACGGTAATGGTCGGGGCGTCGTCGGAGGACATTCGGCTGCGCGGCAACTTCACGATCACGCGTCCCGACGGCACGGCACCCGACGAGGTGCCGATCAAGGACGCGCGGCTGGTCGATCCGCTGTGAGCGGCGCCAGGCTGGTCGCGAACGGTGGTCACTTCCGGAAACGCCGCGGGCAAATTATTGGTTGGTCCTATATTCGGTTTTATTGCCGGTACGGGCCCAGGTCTGTTCCGCGATTTCTACAATTTACCACAATTCCGATGGAAAGCAGATAGGTTGGGAATATTTCAAAGAGAAAAGTAAAGGGTGAATTACCATGAGAAAACAACATGTAGCTTCTTTGTTATCCGTATTCTTGATGTGCGGTTTTGGTGGGGTGGTTTGCGGAGCAGACACACCGGTAGTTTTGCGCCTGGCTGAAATTCACGAGGCGGATTACCCTACCACCGTTGGGGCGTTCGAGATTGCGAGGCTGGTCGAACAAAGAACCAATGGTCAGGTGAAAATCGAAGTTTGCTACGGCATGAAACTCGGGGATGAGGCGGCGGTGATCCAGAAGATTCTGGCGGGCGAAATTGATCTGACGCGGGTCAATATTGGACCATTGGCGCAATATGTGCCCGACTTGAATGCGTTCTTGATGCCCTATATCTTCAGAGATACAGATCACATGCTAAAGGTGGTTAATGGGGCAGTCGGCAACGATGTGATTGCCAGTTTTGACCAACGCGGATTCATTGGATTTGGATGGTTTGACGGCGGAACCCGCAACTTTTACACCAAGCAGGCGGTGAGGAAACCTGCTGACCTTAAGGGTATGCGGATTAGGTCCATGCAAAGCACTTTGATGCTTTCGGTAATTTCCGCCTTCGGAGCGGAAGCGATCGCCATGCCTCATGGCAAGGTCATCGATGCGTTGAAGGACAACTCGCTTGATGGGGCGGAAAACAATTACCCAACCTATGACGAAACCGACCACTATCGGCTGGCCAGGTATTTTGTCGAAGATGAACATACCCACAACCCAGATATCATTATGGGTAGCAAGAAGTCGTTGGAGGAAAAGCTAACCAAAACCGAGATAGAGATTATCCGGCAGGCGGTACGGGATGCTCAGCCGTTGCAATTTGCGCTTTGGGCCAAGAAGAACAAAGAATCAAAAGACAAGGTGATTGCGGCCGGTTGTGTCACAACGGTTTTGACCCCTGAAGAAAAGAAGGCCTTTGTTGCCGCCGTGCAACCGGTGTACGAAGCGCAACCGCAAGAACTACAAAGTCTGATCAAGCGGATCAAGGCGGTGGAGTAAAACAGCCGGATACTGAAACGCGGCAGGGGCGTCGGTCGGCGCCAACTTTCCCGTTCCTGGATCGGAGTCGCATCCAATATATTTCATTCTCGGCGGGCGGTGATCCCGCTATTCCAAGCGGAGGGCGACAAGCCGGTCTGGCGTCGAAACCAGCGGGCGAAATAGCTTTGATCCAGCAGGCCCACCTCCGCGGCGACGTCGGCGACTTGCAGGCCCTCGGTCAGAAGCTGCTTGGCCCGCACGAGGCGTTGCTGCGTGCGGTGCTGCCCGAGCGTCAGTCCGGTCTCGCGCTTGAGCAGACGATTCAGATGGTCGCGCTGATAGCCGCTGCGACGGACCAGATCGGACAAGGGGCTCGTCAGTTCCACCTGCTTTAGCAGATTGCGCAACGCGGTGCCGGGACGGCCTGGCGCGACCGGAGCATTACGCTCCAGCCATCCGCCGGCCCGCAACAGCATGAGCAACACCTGAAGGATCAAGGCGGCGCTTTCATAACGCAGGGCTCCGTTGGCTCCCGCCTGCAGCCGGATCAGTTGGACGAGGTTCTGCCGCAACTGCGCCAGTTCCGAGCGATTCAGAATCGAAACGGCCGGCCGACGCCGACGGCCGTGGCGGAGACGGAAGTCGATCAGGAGACAAAGCGGTGCAATGCTGCCGAAACGGGTAAAGGCATGCGCGATGCCCGGCGGAATCAGCACCAGCGAGCCGGGGGCAATCTGCACCTTGCCGTGGGCCAGCGTCTGGCGGCCGCTTCCGGTGAGATAAAGAATCGCCTGGTTCCAGGCGTGGTGGTGTTGGGTGACGGAAGCGAGCTCCGGCAGATGGCGGTGCGCGGCCAGCGTCAAAATCTTCAGGCCTGGCATCCGGAGATTCACGTTGTTGATGAGAAGGGAGCGAAAGCGTCGCATTTTGAGCACATTATTGAAATCGGTTTTGTGCTGATTTGCACCGATAAAATCCTTACTTATTACCGCCGGCTGTGGTAGGCTCCCACCATGTCAAGCCGTTCCAGTATCCCTGCGGTGATTCTTGTCACCGGCGCTAGTCGCGGTCTGGGCCGGGGCATTGCCCTCGAGCTGGCCGCCCAGGGCTGTTCCGTGGCCATCAACTATGCCGGCAACGCCGCGGCCGCCGCGGAAACGGTCAAGCGGTGCCAGCAGGCCGCTCGCGGCCCGCGGCAACAGTTTGTCCCGATCCAGGCGGATATCGGTTCGTCCAACGCCCGGCAGCACTTGTTGGATGAGACCCTGGCCCGCTTCGGCCGATTGGACGGACTGGTGAACAATGCCGGGGTGGCGCCGAAGGTGCGCGCCGACATCACCGAGGCCACCGAGGAGTCGCTGGAGGAAGTCATGCGGACCAATCTGGTGGGCCCTTTCTTTCTCACCCAGCTGGTGGCGCGTTACTGGCTGGCCCAGAAGCCGGCGTCGGCGCTTCCCGCCGGTTTTAAGATTGTTTTTGTCACGTCGATCTCGGCCGACACCGCTTCCATCTCTCGCGGTGATTATTGCATTTCCAAGGCTGGGCTCGCCATGGCCGCCCAGTTGTGGGCCGTCCGGCTGGCCGCCGCCGGGATCCAGGTCGTGGAATTGCGCCCCGGCATCATGGCCACCGACATGACGGCCGGCGTGAAGCGAAAATACGACGCCCTGCTCCGCGCGGGGCTGGTGCCGCAGCAACGCTGGGGTACGCCGAAGGACGTCGGCCTCGCGGTCGCAGCCATCGTGGCCGGGCAATTCCCGTTCTCGACGGGGGCGGTCATTCCAATCGACGGCGGCTTCAGCCTGCGCCGTCTTTAAACCCGCACCGTCATGATTCACATCGACACCTCGTTGACGCCTCAAGCCATCCGGCCCGCAGCGGAACGGCTTTTCGAGGTTTCCGCGAAGAAGATTTTCGCCCTGCAGAAGCGCTGGGATCCGACCCGCGGCGCACCGGTCTTCACGGCTGGCGGTCGCTACACTTCCCGCGGCTGGACGGAATGGACCCAGGGGTTTCAATTCGGCTCAGCCATCCTGCAGTACGACGCCACCGGCGACCAACAGGCGCTCGCCGCCGGGCGGGAAGGCACGCTGCAGCACATGGCCAATCACGTCAGCCACGTCGGCGGGCACGACCATGGGTTCAATAATGTGTCCACCTACGGCAACCTTTGGCGCCTGGCGCGGGAAGGCCGGTTGACCATCGAGGAAGGCGAACTGCGTTGCTACGAGTTGGCCCTCAAAGTCAGCGGCGCCATTCAGGCGGCCCGCTGGACGGAGCTGCCGGACGGCCTCGGGTATATCTATTCGTTCAACGGGCCCCATTCACTCTTTGCGGACACCATCCGGTCGCTGCGCAGCCTCGCCGTCGCCCACCAGCTCGGCCAGGCCCTGATGGGCGAGCAGGACCGCAAGATTTCCCTGCTGGACCGCCTGCTCCGCCATGCGGAGACCACGGCACGCTACAATGTCTATTGGGGAACCGGACGCGACCTCTACGATGTGCGCGGACGGGTGGCGCATGAATCCATCTTCAACCTCAACAATGGTTCCTACCGGTGCCCGAGCACCCAGCAGGGCTACTCGCCGTTCTCCACGTGGACGCGCGGTCTGGCGTGGATTCTCTGCGGCTACGCGGAACAGCTCGAGTTCCTCCAGACGCTGCCGGAAGCCGCCTTCGAGGGGCGGCGGACCAAGGCGCAGACCCTGGCGGCTTTTTTCGAGGCCGCCGCCGCCACCGCGGACTTTTTCATTCAGAACACGCCGGTCGATGGCATTCCTTACTGGGACACGGGCGCTCCGGACCTCCGCCATCTGGGCGACTACCTCGACCAGCCGGCCAATCCTTTCAACGAATACGAACCCGTCGATAGCTCCGCCGCGACCATCGCCGCCCAGGGCCTCATCCGCCTCGGTGGTTATGCCCGGTCCCAAAGCCCCCAGCTTGGGATGCGTTATCTGACGGCCGGGCTCACCGTGGCCCGGACGCTCTTCAGTGAGGCCTATCTTTCCACGTCATCCGATCATGAAGGCCTGATCCTGCATGCCATCTACCACCGGCCCAATGGGTGGGATCAAGTCCCGCCTGGTCGCAAGATCCCGTGCGGGGAGTCCTGCCTGTGGGGGGATTATCATGCCCGCGAACTGGCACTGCTGATTCTGCGGATGGCACGGGGCGACCCCGCCTACACATTTTTCGGTAGCTGACGCCGGAGCCACCATGACCGCTCCCTTGCACGATTTTTCCCGGCTCTGTCTCCACTCGATCACCACCAAACCGTGGCCGCTGGCTGAAGCGGTGCGACGCTATGCCGCGGCCGGCGTCAAGGGAATCACGGTCTGGCGCGACAGCTTTGGCGGCCACGATGCGGCCGGCGCCGGACGGCTGATTCGCGACCACGGGCTCTCGGTGGTCTCGTTCTGCCGGGGCGGTTTTTTCCCGGCGGCCACGGCGGCGGGACGGGCCAAGGCCATCGACGACAATCTTCGCTGCATCGACCAGGCCGCCGCGCTGGGCGCCCCGCTGATCGTGATGGTGTGCGGCGCCGTGCCGGGACAATCGCTGTCCGAATCCCGCGCCCAGATCACGGACGGGATTGCGGCTGTGCTGCCCCGCGCCGCGGCGGCCGGGGTCAAGCTTGCGATCGAGCCCCTGCACCCGATGTATGCCGCCGACCGTTCGGCCGTGAACACCATCGGCCAGGCGCGGGCCATCTGCCAATCCCTGCACTCGCCCTGGGTGGGTGTCGTCATCGACGTCTATCATGTCTGGTGGGACGATCGACTGGAGCAGGAAATCGCC
>Ga0182027_10007540_pt1 | contig 15993 bp, 12 predicted proteins | sample 712E1DmetaG_FD_121300 | JGI IMG/M metagenome (GOLD analysis project Ga0182027, IMG submission 121300) | Permafrost microbial communities from Stordalen Mire, Sweden - 712E1D metaG (Illumina Assembly) | ecosystem: Environmental > Terrestrial > Soil > Wetlands > Permafrost | place: Sweden...
GCACTGAACGGGCGTTCTGAAACCGGCAGCGAAACGGAGCAGGTCGGGAGTGGCATGAACGGACGACGGCGGAGTTGAGCGCGGTTTTAGAACGACCGGTGAGTGCGTGACCGTCTAGGTTTCCATTGAGGCGATTTGTCTGGCCAGTTGCTGAATACCTGGAAGCAAGCCGGCCAGTCAAAGCGCCGTCAAATCAGGACAGCAGTATTACATTACTTGATCTCAACCGGGCAAATCTTTTCCCGTCGTGGTCACGGTAAGCTTGCCGTGCTTCACGCCCTTGGCAGCGATAAGTTCGTCGGCAATTTTGCGGATGACACTGGCTTTGCCGCGCACAATCAATACCTCCAGACAATTGTGGTGATCCAGATGGACGTGGACGGTAGAAAGGATGGCGTCGTGGTGGTCGTGCTGGATGTCGGTGAGGCTCGCCTGCAAATGCGGCTTGTGATGGTCATAGACGAGCGTGATCGTGCCGGCAATCTCGCCTGTGTCAGACTTCTGGCGATGCTCGATAAGTTGGGCGCGGATCATGTCGGCGATGGCAAGCGAGCGGTTGTCGTAGCCTTTTTCGCCGGTCATATCGTCGAGTTGTTCGAGCAACGTAGGCGACAGGGAAACACTGAAGCGGGTGGCGGTTTCTTTTTTCATGCGAAATTCCCCTTCATCGTAAACCGATTGTCTCGGCTGTCAAATTCCGCCGGTTCAAAAATTGTCCAACTTCAGAAGACAATCGTTGTCCGCAATCCGAGGATGGTCGCGTCATGTGAACCTTGTTCGCCGCTGGGATTGAAGATGTATTGGAAATCCGGCTGCACCGTCCACCACGGTGAGATTTGAATTTTGTAAGTCGCCTCAATCACGGTTTCTTGTGAGAACGGATTTGAGCCGCCCGCCACTTGTGCGTCGCTATAATCGTGGCTGAAGAATGAGCGCGCAACGGCGATACCGGCGGTGTCCAGCAAACGTCCGGGGATAAAACCGGAGAAATTGAAGCCGGCATCGAAATACCAATCCACCGTGTTCACGTCGGCAGGCGCTCCGCCGCCGCGCACGAAGGCGGAAATGACTTTCCCGTCGTGCCGATACAATTCCTGGTCGGCCACGCCGTAAATTCCAAAATCAGGGCCATTACCCGCACCGGTGACTTCATTGGGGAAATTCGCCGTATGGACAAACGAGCCGAGTTTGTAAGTGCCGACCAGCCCCCGGTCGCCCGGAGCTTGATTATACAGATAGCCGACTTCGGAAAAAATCAACGTGCCGTCATTCCCATTGAAGTTAAAATTCAAACCGTTCCGATTTTCATCCTGCGCTCCGGTATTGCCGTAGAAAATGCCGGATTGAAAGTAAAACTGCGGAATGGGTTGGATGAGAAACCGCACGGCGGGCGAGGCCATGGGATACACCGGCGGATTCGGCAGATTCGCGCCGACTAGCGTGAATGCTCCAAACGTGCCATTGATAAATAGAGATGAAGTTCCCGAAGTGAAAAATTCCGCGTCAGCGGCGACGAGGCCGATTTTCAGCGACGCGCGCATTTTCCAGAAAGTTTGCTGATACCAGAATTCCTGCAAACGCAAGGTGTCGTAACCGGCGATGTTGCTCGCGCCGCTGATGTCGCCGACATAATCCGCCGACAGCGAGCGCCCGGCGATCCAGAGCGCATTGGCGTGGACGATGCCGCCGTCCCACCCGTTTACGATTTTATCCAGATAAATCGTAAGCGGCAGATTCAGGACGCTGTCATAAACCGTGCCTTGCTTCATGCCGCCGGAAACATTGCCCATCACTTCGCCGACGTAGGCGGGGTTAAATTGAAACCCCTGGTTGTCCATCGCGGTGCGCAAACCCCACGGATCGCCCAAAAGCGTGTCGCGCTTCCAAAACGCCTCTGGTGCTTGGGTCAAGCCCTCGGGCATCTGCATCGGCAATCCGTGGTAAAGTCCGGGATTGTCATTGGCCAGATTGTAAGTTTGTCCTGCCGGGGCGTTGGTGGAATTTTTCTCCACCGATTCGGGCGGAATCTGGCCGGGCGCGTTGGCAATTTTTCCTGACGACGGGCCGGGCGTGTAAGTCGGCGTCGTCGAGGCGTGGCCGGATTTCGTTAGCAGCAGTCCAGTTGCGAGCGCAATCAGCAGGTTGGGTTTCTCTTGCATAAAAATTCTTCTTGGTCAAGTCCGCGCGGTTTCGGCGGACGACAATTCGCTTTCCGTCTTGTGCGAACGCCAGCGGTTGAACAGCCACATTCCGCCGACATAAACCAGCGCGAGCGGCGGAATGAGCAAGCCTTCCCAGCTTGGGTAAAGTCCGAGCCAGAGTCCCGACCAGTTTGGCAGATGCAGGGAATAGACCGGATGGATCGGCATCCAGTTGACGGTTTGAAACAGCCGCACGGTCGAGCCGATGAATGTGACCATGATGGAAACAACCAGCACGCCCGTCAGCACCAATAGCTTGCGATAAGGCAGCTTGACGCCGTAGCGGAAGGTAAGCGTGCCAATCAAGAGGAGAAAGCCAACGGCGACGCCGCTCCCGATGATTACCGCCGACTTGCTGCCTTCCAGAAGCAGCGATTGCAGGAACAACGCCATTTCAAAACCTTCACGATAGACGGTCAGAAAGCCGACGCCCAAAAGCGCGAGCCATTCCCAGCGCGTAGATGAAACCGCCTGCGCGGATTTGGAGAGCGAACGCAGCTTGGTGTTCCAGCCGACCCAATAGACGCGGTGAAAAACCCAATTTGTCACGATGAACAAAATGATGACGGCGAGGACGGAAACGACGGCTTCAAGTTTTTCGCCAAAGCGCGTGAGCGAATGAATGATGGTGCGCGACAGCCAGAAGGTGATGGCAGTAACCACCAATCCCATCCACGCGCCGCCCGCGATGCCTTTGCGCGTCTGTGCGTATTCCGCGCCGCGCAAACCCGCCATGAGCGCTGCCAGAATGATGATCGCTTCCAAGCCTTCACGCGCGACAATCGTAAACGCCGTGAACGCGATGGTCGTAGGCGAGACGGCCACTTTCAAAAGTTCAGTGCATTGCGCCAGTTCAGAAAGCGCACGTTCGTAGGCGGCTTCGAGCTGATCCATCGGCGCATGACGGTCAAGCAACGCCTTGATGCCAAGTTGCGAACCATCGCCTTCGAGAAAACTTCGCTCGGCGCGGGTCGCCAAATCGGGATCGCGCGGCAAAACCCGCGCCTCAATTTCCGTGTCGAACGCCGTGTAGGCATCCATCCGCTGCGATTCGGCGGACTGCCATTGTTCCGCCTTGGCCGCCGCCAGCGAACCGCCGAGCGAACTGCGAACTTCCAAGACCGTTTCGTCAATCACATCGCCACTGTCACCGGCGCGGCGCGCGGTGATTTTGAACTTGTCTTCGAGGATTGCGGAAATCTGTTTGCCTTGGTTTTCCAATTCATCCTGTGAGGCAAAATTAGCCAGCAGATTTTGCAGGCTGGAAAGTTTTTCACTCAATTCAGGCCGATACTGCGCATAAACCTTCGGTTGTTCCTGTTTCCAGACCGGCGCAAGCTGGTTGACGAGGGTTTGCGATTGTTCGGCGAACTGCATCGCCTCGCGGTATTCGAGTGCGATGATCAGTTTGCCGTTGGCGACGCCATGCGAGTATTCACGCGGAACAAGTTTCACGCAACGCGCCAGCAAACGCTGCATCCGGCCAATGTCCGCCTGCGTCAAAAGGTTGGGCAAACCCGATTCGACCTCGTCGCGCCACTTGGTTACGGCGGCGATTTTCTGTTTTTCATCGGCGGAATCATTCCAAGCAACGGTCGCGGTTGGCGCGGAAAGATTGTTGGTCAGTCCGGCAATCTTCACCAATGTCGGCGGGAAACTGGCGAGCGTGAGGATTTCATTTTCATTCGCCTCAATGACGGATTTGTCGGCGGCTTTGATGGCGACTTGCTGCTGCAAGAAATCGAGCAACTGCCGGACGCGCATCGTCTGCCATTCGAGGTATTCCTTGGCCAGTGCCTCACCGACTTCGGGTTTGCCCGCCAGCGCTGGATTTTGCAGGAGCATCGCGCTGTCCACGCCGTTGGCAAACTGCGGCAGCGTGATGAGCGCCCGCCATTGTTGCGCGCCGGGAAAATTACCCGACCGCTGGCATTGGAGCATCGCCAGCGCAGCGACGTGCTGCAACCGCGCCCGCGCTACGCCGATTTGTCCGGCAGCGGAAAGTTGCGTAGGCAGAGGCGCGTCCAAAACCTTTGCGGCATCAGAATCCGCATAGCCTTCGAGGTAGGGTTTCAAAGTCGCCAGGCTGGAGGAAATCTGCGAGGCCAGATTGCTTTCCGTCGCGCCGGAATAAACGTCGAGCAGCGCGTCATTGAGCTTTGTCTGAACGCCGTGAAAATCACTGTTCAAGGCCGCGTGCGAAGTGACGGTCAATCCGCCCGCCGCCAGCAATAGCAGGGAGAAAATGATCTCTCGAAAAGCGCGCTTCATCTGGCTGAAATTATTTCTGCGCGACTTGTTGGGGAATATCAATCGTGGCGAGCGTGGGTTTTTCGGGGATTTGTGCGTTAAGTATCGCGGCCATCTGTCGCAATTGCGGCTGAAGCTGGTCGGTGATGGTTTTGGCCTGCTGCGCCATTTCTTCAATTGCGGGAATGCTCATTTTGTAGCCGCTCCCGGCGTCGCGTGCCTCGACCCGGTCAATGAACGAAATGATGTTGGCGTATTCGTATTGCAATTGGTCGGCGAGGCCGGGATTTTTTGGCCGCAGTTGCGGCACAATGGCATCACAAGCGATTTTCAGGCTGAACATAATGCCGCGCATATCCAGCACGCGGCTTTCGGCGACGTAACGGCCGGTAGCGACGGGATTGTAACGTGAGTCGCGCCAGTCATCAAAATAGCCGTTGAGCGTCGGCGTCATCCACACGAGCGCGCCGATGCACTCGCCCAACTGCGGCTGCCAGTCCTGCGCAACCTGCAAAAGCTGGTCCAGTTTTGCGGCGCAATCAATGGAAGCCGCCGTCAGCACATCCGCGCGCGGCAATGCGACCGGCCCGGCGGACAATTTGGTGTTCAACGAGGTTTCGTATGCCTGCTTCAATTTTTCCTGCGCGGCGGGACTCAACTTTTTCAGAAAGAAGCCGCGCGTTCCCCAAAGTGTCGGCTCGATGACATAATGAAACAGATTGCCACTGTGGTTGCTGATCATCGTGCCGTCGCGCGTTTTAAGAACGAGCGGCGATTGAGGCGAATCGGTGGACGCCTCACTGGCCGGCACGCCGCCATCGAGGTAGTTATCGAACCAGACCATTTTTTTCGTGCCGGCAACAATGCCTTCAATAGTTTCGTAACCGTGATTGTGATAGATGCCGAAGTCGCCCTGCATTTTTTTGACGAGTTCGCCGAGTTCAACGCCATGCTCGCTCGCGGCCTTGTCGTAATCCCCTTTTGCGGTGTCAATGATCGCCTGATACGCGGCGGCGTTGGTGACGAAATCATGCGCGGCTTCGTCCATTTTTTGAACGGTGTCCACCAGATACTTCTTCACGACCAGCAACGATTGGGAATTATCCGCCAGCGAATCCGCGCGGCTGGGAATGGCTACAGAAGCGAGCGTAAAGCAGAAAACAACGGTCAATATATTCTTCATCGCCGAAAAGCATAGTTGAGTTATCAAAATGCCGCTTCCGTTCGGTTGCGAAAGATTGTCGGCGGCTTGCGCCGAAACCGGTGGCAGTGATGGGCGGCACGCCGGTTGTGAGCGTGTTCAAATAACAAGCGGCTCAAGCTGTTGTCGTCGGCTTCAAGGGAGTCTTTCGTGACGTTGTTTTTGCCGACGCGCAACAATCACCGCCGCAGGATTGGGTGTTCTGTTTGTAGCGACGACAACCGCGCCAGATAAAAAAAATCACGGTGGCGGCAATCACGGCGAAGACCAACAATTTGTCGAGCCAGGCAGGCATAATATCGCATCATGACCAACCCAGCAGCCGTCCAACTTGGAAAACCAGAAATGCCCCCAGCCAAGCCAGAACCGACATATAGCCGATCTGAAAGAGTGGCCATTTCCAGGAGTTCGTTTCGCGCCGCACCACGGCCACCGTGCTCAAGCATTGCATGGCCAGCACATAAAAGACCATCAGCCCCACACACACCAGAGGCGTATAGACGGGCGACCCGTCCGGGTGTTTTTCAGCGAGCATCACCTCGCGCAATGCGGGTGTGTTTTCTTCGCCATTCTCAATGGAATAGATCACCGACATTGTTCCCACAAAAACCTCGCGCGCCGCAAATGAACTGAGAATGCCGACGCCGATTTTCCAATCGTAACCCAGCGGTTTAATCAACGGCTCAATGGCGTGGCCAAGTTTTCCGGCGGTGCTGACGGCGAGCGCTTCGGACGGGGTCGCTTGCGGGTTCGACGGCTTGGGATAAGTCGAGAGCGCCCAGATGAGGATGGAGATGCTGAGAATCACCGTGCCCGCGCGGCGCAGGAACAAGCCGGCGCGTTCCCACATCCGCACCAGCGTGACGCGCACTGACGGACGGCGATAAGGAGGCATTTCGAGCAGGAGCAGCGAGCGTTCACCTTTGAACAATGTTTTGCGGAACACCCACGCCATGCCGAATGCGGCGAACATGCTGAACAGATACATTGCCAGCATGATGCCCGCCTTGTGCCATGCACTGAAACCGACGGGCAGCAGGACGGCTATCATCAAGGTGTAAACCGGCAGCCGCGCCGAGCAACTCACGAGCGGCGCAACCAGAATCGTCACCAACCGGTCTTTCGGGCTGTCAATCGTGCGTGCCGCCATGATGCCGGGAATGGCACAGGCAAACGAACTCAACATCGGCACGAAGGATTTGCCGTGGAGTCCGACGCTGTTCATGAACCGGTCAATGATGAAGGCGGCGCGGGCCATGTAGCCGGTGTCTTCGAGCAGGCCGATGAAAAAGAACAACATTAGAATCTGCGGCAGGAAAATCACCACGCCGCCCACACCAGCCACGATGCCGCTGACGATTAAATCCTGAAAGTCACCGGCAGGAATGTGCGCCGTCAGCCAGCCGCCGAGCAGGTGCTGGCCGCTTTCAATCCAACCCATCGGTATTTCCGCCACTCGGAAAATCGTGAAGAACATCACGATCATTACGGCCAGAAAGAAGACCCAGCCAAAAATCCGGTGGGTGAGCCATCCGTCAAGCCGGTCGCTGATCGTTGCGCCATCGCCGCTGCGGGCAGTGGACGCCGCACAGGTGATTTGCTGCACCCAGGCATACCGCGCATTGATGGCAGTGGAGACCCGTTGCAGACCAGATTCATCCACCACACGGCGAGCGTATTCCAGCATGGGCCGAAGGTTGGCGGACAACCCTGTTTCCGCCGGATCAATTGATGACGTGAGGAGTAACAATGCTTCGGCGAGCGCAAAGCGCGGGTCAAGGTTCTTTTCCCGCGCGAGGGCTTCGCCGAAAGTGCGCGCCGCCTCCTCCAATGCCGGCGGCAGCGGGGCGCGGTTGGGCGCGATTCCGTCAAGCTGACGCGCGATAGCCTGCTTCAATTCAACCAGACCTTTGCGTTGCGACGCGATGCAGGGCACTACCGGGCAACCCAGCCGTTCGGACAGCACGGCGGGATTGATGGCGAGGCCATTACGTTCAGCCAAATCAACCATGCTTAACGCTACTACGAGCGGCAGTCCGAGTTCGGCAAGTTGCGCGACGAGGTAAAGGTTGCGTTCGAGATTCGTGGCGTCCACGACGCAGAGAATCACGTCTGGTTGCGGCGTGTCCGTGCGACGACCCAATAGCACGTCGCGGGCGACAGCCTCATCGGGTGAGCGCGTCTGCAAGGAATAAGTGCCGGGCAGGTCGAGCAATTCGAGAGATTCGCCGTGGCTGCCGTGAAAGCGCCCCGTCTTTTTCTCAACGGTGACGCCAGGATAATTCCCGACCTTCTGCCGCAGACCAGTAAGGGCGTTAAAGAGCGTGCTCTTGCCGCTGTTGGGATTCCCCGCAATGGCGACCATCCGCACGGTTTGATGGGCGGGCGCGACCGTGGTTTCCATTGGGCGGACTTCGGTTTCTGGCGCAGGGGGCATAAATATGAATTAAACCGGTAACTCTTCCACCTGGATGCCTTCGGCTTCAGCTTTTCGAAGCGAGAGAAAATAACCACGCACCTTGATTTCCATCGGGTCGCCGAGTGGCGCATAGCGAACCACGGAACATTCCGTGCCGACGGTCAGGCCCATTTCAAGCAGACGTTGCTGCACGTCGGCAGGCAAAGCGAAGCCAGTGATCTTAAGCCGTTGTTTGACCGGTTGGCCGGAAAGATTTTTCCCAGCAATCGTGCTTGGGCTGGTTGAGGGTGTGTGCATTGCGATTAGTCCGCCGAACTGACAAGCCGGGCGGATTGGATTGATTCAGGACGTGCCGTTAATCTTTCCGGCCCTTGTCGCCCTTGACTTCGCTGCCCTTTGACGCGAGAAAATGTTCCACGAACAACAGCCCGCCATCGCCCGCCCGTTGCACGATTTGCAGTAATTCGTCCATCGAGGAAACTTCTTCCAACTGCTCGTTGATGAACCACTGGAGTGAATTTTGCGTGAAACGGTCATTCTCCTTCTCGGCCAGCGTGAGCAATTCCTTGATGGAGTCCGTGACCTTCAGTTCGTGATCGAGGGCCAGTTGAACGGCTTCCGTCGCGGACTTGAATTTGCATTTCGGCGCGGGGATGGCGGGCAACTCCAATCCCATGCCCGCATCCAGCAGATACTTGATGAACCGATGCGCGTGGCCGCGCTCCTCCTCCGCCTGCTTGCTGAAGTGCGCCTGCAAACGCGGAAGTCCCTCAAGCTTGAACCAGGCAGCGATGGCCTCGTATTGGAGAGAGGCGAGAAACTCCAGCCCGATCTGAGCGTTGATGGCGGTGGCGACTTTCTTTGATATTAGCGGGGTCATAGATGGTGGTGTTTTGTTAACGGATGCGGGCGGCTTTTGTCAGCCAGTTTTTTGCGGCAGCTACCGCAGATTCGGTTCTCCGGTTAGGCTTGGGCGCGGGTTTGCCAGTGCGGCGGGCAGAGCGATTAAGACCGGCAAGCCCTTGTTGAAGATTCAAAAAGTGTTCAAATTGTTTTGCAATCATGTCAACAGGGTAACAGTCCGGCGATCCGGCTGCTGCCGCTGGCTTGCGGAAGATTGTCGGCGGGTTGCGCTGTGGGGCGAGCCGATCAGGTCAAAACGATATTAAACTTTGCCAATTTTGGTGTAGGCAACAGGAACTGGTTAGTCTTGGTCAGTCAACTCGACCGGCATTACCACTGGCCGGATGCACACGTGGGTTCAAGGCAATGAAGCCTTGAGCAGTTCACGCCAGTCGGATTCGCGCGTGTCAGCTCCCGCCATGAAGGCAAGGTTGACTTGGTCGAGTGTGTCAGCCACTTCAACCGCCCAATTCTGCCCCGCGCAGCACGCGCAGTTGCCCTTCCAAAGCCACACGCTGCCAATGGCTGGGCGATGGAGATGCAGACTAACCTCGTTGCCATGAAAGAACTCCGGCAAAGCCTTGCCGCATTTTGTTTCCCCGCCCGCCTCCGGCGTCCAGTTCACCGTGCTGGTCAGGGCGGGATGATAATAGCTCGTGCGAAGCTGTAGTTTTGCTGTGGCTGCGGCGGCGAGCAGGTGGGGGACAAATCTCGGCGACAGGCGGCGGACATTTCGGTCGCCAGTTGACCACTGTGAGCGCAGTAACGGAATTCGCCCGGCCAGAGTGGCACGACGGCTGGCACTTGCTGCATGATTGGGTGAAAGCCAGCTTCCCGCTTCTTCTGGTGGTGACTGGTAATTGATCACAAACTTTGTGAACAACTCGTGGTTCGCGCCGACCGGCAGCAAGACGCGTTCAAATACCACCCCGGAGACATCTCGCACTTCCAAACCGTGAACCACGCCCAGCGGCGAAGTTTCGCTGAAGGCCCACAGGCTGGCATACTCGGCGAGATTCGGCATTAACCGGGTATTGCCATCGCGGGGCAGCGGCAGGGCTTTATTCTGCCAATTATCCAGCATGGGCAAACGTCCTAATCGTCCCAACACAGCAACCGGGTTTCGCGTCAGGTGCAGCACTTCACCAAATTGGGCAATCGTTTCAAACCACGTTTGTGCGGTCGCAGAGAGGGACACGCGCACGGTGCCTCGGTTGTCAATCCGCAGACAATCTGGATGAATTCGCGCGCCACAAAATCCGCCGCGCATCGCCTGTGGGCAGGATTGACAATACTCAAATGTGGAGTGGCCCACTGGCGCAACCACTGCCTGAAAAAATGGATCGTTCATTTGAGTCGCATTCTAACGGGACAGTGGCCCGCCTGCCTTCGTTTGCTTGTCCAAGTTTTGCGGGGCATTGCCCCGCCCGCCGAAAGTTGCCAAACCGTGCTGCTGATTGGCCAAATGTTGTCGGCAGCCTGCGGTCGGACCGCCTATTTTTGCGACCAGACAAGCGAGCAGTTGTGGCTGGTCTCCTTGTAAGGAACACCGTTGTGAAACCCCGCCAGCGGCTCACGATGATGGGCGATGGTCAGGAGATATTGCCCCGATTGCTTTGGCTCGAAACGGAGAAAGCCTTCAGCATCCGCCGTGATTTCCGATTCGGTTTCATCCGGCGCGCGGAGCGTGGCCTTGATGCCGCCAAGCGATTGGCCGCGAAAATACGCTCGCACTTCGCCGGGCTTGCCGGTGGGCACGAGGTCGAGGGTCAACAAAGGCATCGCCGCGCCCAATCCGTCCGGTTGCCAGCGGGCGTAGAAGTTCGGCCTGCGCCCACCCCGGACGGTGAAACTCGTTTCGGCACAAGCCGTGTTGGTGGGGGAAGCGCCGACAAGGAGAAAGTGATCTGACTTCTTGGGAGTTTCGACAGAAACAGGCGCGTTGGTGACGATAATGAAGGCGATGGGCGCGGACAAACTGTCCAAGTGGCCGGGTGATTTTTCAAAATTACCATCCGGCTCGGCGAAACGAATCACGAGTTGGCCGTCGCTGGGTTCAATCCAGACCGAGTGAGCAATGGCGGAGTTTATCGTGCAGAGAGTCAGCACGCACAAAGTCAAAAAGAGTTGGCGAAGCATAAGCGTGGCGTCGGAATACTTTGTTACTGGACGTTCGCGGTGGCGGTTTGGGTTTTGATTGCGACAACCGGCGTCGCTGTCGGTGTGAGTAATTCCAAGTCGGGCCGCTTGTCTTCGCCGTCTTCCCCGCCGAGCGCGATGAGTTGCGTCTTGCCCGCCGTGACGAGCCGGTGCGCCATGCGCGGATGCTCCACTCGTCCGACAACTTCCCAGGAGCGGGCGTTCGTCGAGAGCCGCAAGAGATCGCCTTGAAAAGCGTTGGCGAAAATCCATCCGTCCTGCGCTATCGCAGAGCAACTGAAACCTTCATGTTCGCCGGGAGGCAGATTCGGGCCTTTTGTCCATTCACCGGTGGCCGTGTCATAAATGTCCACGGCCAAAGTTGGTTTGTTATTGCTGTCCATGCCGCCGATACAAAAGACCCGCGTGCCAAGCGCGGCCAGCGCGAGTGCCCGGCGTTGGAAGGGCTGCGGAAATTCCTTCCAGCCCGCTTGCGGATGAGCAAGATCAAGCACAAGCGCGTTCGTGAGCCAGATTGCTTTGTCCGTGCGACCACTGACTTGCCAGCCGCCAGCAACGTATAGTTTGTTTCCGATAACGACGGCGTCATGGCTGGAACGCGGTGCGGGCAAGGGCGTGACATTTTCCCAGCGTTGGGTTCGAGGATCGAATCGCTGCACGAGCGACATGGAAAATAAATCCTGTTTTGCATCCGCATGATTGCGCGCGGCCATGCCGCCGACGCGATAGATGAATCCGTCATGCGTGACCAGCGGTTGCCCCTGTCCCGGCGTGGCCGACGGGAGCATTTCCCACGCGCGGCCATCGCTTAACTTGAGACGTTGAAACGAGCCGCTGACCATCTCCACGGAATACTCATGGCGCTCCCCCTTGTGTCCGCCGAAAGCATAGAGCCAGCCGTCGGCAGTAACCGCGCCGAAACTGGTAACTGTTTCCGGTAACGGAGCGAGCGAGGTTTTAACCGATTGATGGGTCACGCAACCGGACAACATAACGACAACGCCCACGGCTAACGCTGCAAATCGAATCGAGAAAGTCTTCAACATGCGCGCATAGTAGCGGGGGGAAAGTGCGCCCGCTTTCGTCAGCTTGCCGGAAATTGACGGACGCTTGCGCAAGTCACCGCTAAAGAAAGGCAACCTGCCGGAAGCGGAGCATTGAAGTTTCAGGCACGCTGACGCCTTGCTGGAAGCATGGCCGGTTGAACAATCACTGACGGAACGCGTGCGCGTGAACCGCAGATTCAATCCTGCCGTTCTCGCAAAACATTGTGCCGCGTGGTAAGAAAACAAGGGTGAAGCCGGATGTTCGGTCGCCCAAGATTCTGCTGACAGCGCAAACAACGTGTCCGTTGTTTGCGGAAGCCCCCGCATGGAAAGCCATCGGGCCGGGCTGGCGTCCGCTGTTCGGCAGTTTCCGCGATTTGGGATTCAGCTTCGAGTGGCACGAGTTCACCGCCAAGGAGGAATTTGACTGGTCGCGGAGCTTCCATCCCGGCAGCGTGGAACTGTGCCTGAATCTCGACGGGAAAGGGAAACTGGCCGATGGGCGGCAAACCGTTGAAATCCTGCCGCAGACATTCGCGTTTTATTTTCAAGGAAAGCCGCCATTGACTGCCACGCGTAGCGCGGGCGAGGAACATCGGTTTATTACGATTGAATTCTCCCCGGCCTTTCTTCAAGAACATTTCCGTCGTCAGGCCGAAAACGTGCATCCACTGGTGCGGGCGGTGATGCGGGGCGAAGCCATTGAATCAGTGGTTGTGCCACCCGAACGACTGGTCGTCACGTTACATCAATTGGTGGAGGGCTTGCGTCATTGCCCGGTCTTCAGCCCGGCGCAGGAAATGTGGTTTCGTTCCAAGGCGTTGGAAGTCGCCGCCCATCTGTTTTTCCGTCCGGCGGGTGGAGAATTGCTTTGCACCCGCACGCAACGGTTGGCGCGCGAGCGGGTGGAGAAAGCCAAATTGATTTTGCAGGAGCGGATGCAGAATCCGCCGACGTTGGAAGAACTGTCGCGCATGGTTAATTGCAGTTCATTTTACTTGAGCCGCCAGTTCGCCCAATCGGGCGGCATGACCATGCAGCAATTTCTACGGCAGATCCGCATGGAACGTGCGGCGGAATTGCTGCGCACCGGCAAGTGCAACGTCACCGAGGCCGCGCTGGAAGTGGGCTACAATAGTTTGAGCCATTTTAGCAGTGCGTTTCACGAGATGTTTGGCTGCTGTCCTGGGCTGTATCCGTTGCGAACCGGAACACAGCAGGCGACTCCGCCCAATACTGGTTCGTGACCAACGCGATTTACGGCGTCAAAGTCCAATCTGCCCGGTCGGCGCGATTGCACCAGTGGCGCATATCCTGCATTTCTGTCAGGTTGAAATTTTCCACATGACCGTCGAGCAACGCAGCAACCGCATGATTGTTGTTGAAGCGCGGCGCAACGAAACCCCACTGGTTTGGTGAAACTGATGGCGAATATGTCGCCGTCCACTGGCGCGTTTTAAGATAGGGCGGAGTCACTTGATAATATCCCTGGGCGTTGTTGCCGGTCACTGCCGAGCGTGCGGACATGAACGCCATCAGTTCGCTGGGGCGTTGCACCTCGTTCATTTTTGTGACAACTGTGCCGCCTCCGAACCTGGAGTTGGCATCGGCAGCCGGGAATTCAGTCTGGTTGCCGCCGATGAAATACGAGTTGATGCCGAGCGATGGAAAAACGCTCACTGAGTAAACGTAATCGGCGTGGCTCTGAGATTGCATCTGAATCAGCTTGGCGCGGTTCTCGCCGGAGTATATCAACGGCATTGAGCCGGATAGATAGGGCACGATGCGCCACGGATAACGGGCATTTTCGGGGAAGTTCAGCGGCTGGCCTTGATCGTCCACCGCGCTGGTGTCCGTGACGTAGCCCGGAAAAATCTCCCCATCGTGATCGTCCGCGTGCATCTGGACGGCGAGCATGAGCTGCCGCCCGGCGGAAGTTTCCTCGATCATCCGCGCGCGGTTTTTTGCCTTGGCGAGACACGGCAACAGCAAGGCAGCCAGAATCGAAATGATGGCGATGACGACCAGCAACTCGATGAGCGTAAATGCCCGTTGTGGCGGATGGTTCATCGCCGTCTTTACTGTGCGCCGACGCGGTAGAAGCGTTGCTGGTTTGTCGCGTTGGTGTCGCGCCATCCCGCAAAGACTGGCGAGGGATAAACCAAGTTCGTTCCTGTCTTTGCGAGCCACGCAGATGAATATGCCAACGGCGGATTGGTGACAGTCTGCCAGTGTTGTAAATCATCCGACCACTGGACGGAGTATTGACGACCGGGCGCGAACGCGAAGTGAACATCAGCGACGTTTGCCTGCCGTTGTATGGAGAGCAGTTGGAATACGTTGGTGGCGCTCGTGGGAATTGTTCCTGCCTGATACTCGGCCAGACCGTTGATGCCGTCGCCATCCACATCGTTCGTCGCGCCGTTGATGAGCGAGCCGGAATAGAAGTTTTCCCAATCGTCCGGCAAGCCGTCGCCATCGCTGTCAACATTGGCGCGGACAATTTCGCCTTCGATGTCGAGCAGCGGGAATTGATTCGCGGAAGCGATGGGACTAAAAATCGTGTAAAAGTTCGGGTAGTTCGGCGGGCCGGAAAAGCTCGCGCCCAAAAGTGAACCGACCATGAAGCTTAAATTGCCGTCGTTTAATCCGCTCTGCACATAACCGTAAATTAGCGGGTCGTCCAAATTCAAATCGAAGGTCAACTGACTGCCGACGGGCATCAATTGACCAGGGGCAACATTCGTCGTCTGTCCGACGGCGAACGGCGCGATTTCAAACGGGCTGGTGATTTCATTCGTCTCGTCGTCACCGACGTTGTTGGACACGTCCACCAAGATGCCGTTGGTGTCGAAACCGGCGGTATAAGCGACTCGATTCGTGTAGTAGCCGCTGCTGGGGTTCACCGCCCAAGGCCCGTCCTGCGGGTAATTGGTCGCTGCGTATCCACCGCGAAAGCCCGCACCGAAAAGCTCCACCGGGTTGCCGATGTTGGTCGTCACCAAATAGCGCGGATCGTTCGTCGGGAAATAAGTCCGATAGTCGCGCAGCGTGCCGCTGTAAGCGTATTGATTGCCGGATGCAATGGTGAGTGTCACGCGCGCGCGGCGGACAAGATAATTTTTCGCACCCTGACCGGTTGGAATACGGTTGGTTGTGTTCCAGCCCAGCAAAAATTGCGCGTCGCGCGAGTCGAAGTCGGGGGTTGATCCAAGTGAGCCAAACACACTGGCCGTCGGGCGGCTTGCGGGATTACCGTTGAACGGATAATTCCACCGCGCGAGATTGGCCGGTGTGGCTTGCAACACAAACGGCTGCGCCGGAAACGCTGCACTGAACTGATTGGCCGTGTCCAGCGTCAGGGAATCGAAGCTCATACTTGGCCCGGCGGCGTTGAAGGCGAGGCTGAAATTGCTGACCACCAACCCGGTCAAATCCCACTGCCAGAGCGAAGAAACGCTGTAACCCTGGCTGACGGCGCGGTTCAGTTCGTAGCGAAACAACGGCGCAAGCGAGTGTGTGCCGTTGACATCCGAGTAAATAAGCACGACGGAGTTGTAATCCACCTCGCTGCCGATGGTGCGCGTCTGCAAAACCACCGTGCCGAGTGCGAATGGCGCGGTGTTCGTAAGTGTGAATGAACTGGTGGACAGATTGTAAATGTTGCCACTGCCGGTGAGAAAGCCGTTGGCATTGGTTTGTGTCAGCACAGCCGTAGTGGTTGCGCCGGGCTGGTCTGGCAGATTGCCGGGCGAGCCATAAGGCACGGTGAATGTTTCCCAATAACCTGACTGGCTGTTGGCCGTGCCGCGA
>Ga0182027_10007541_pt1 | contig 15991 bp, 15 predicted proteins | sample 712E1DmetaG_FD_121300 | JGI IMG/M metagenome (GOLD analysis project Ga0182027, IMG submission 121300) | Permafrost microbial communities from Stordalen Mire, Sweden - 712E1D metaG (Illumina Assembly) | ecosystem: Environmental > Terrestrial > Soil > Wetlands > Permafrost | place: Sweden...
GGTTTTTATAAAATTAAGCAAAAGCGATTAGTTGGTAAGAAAATAGCGGGATAAGGGCAGCGGAAACAAGAATATCCCTGTTAAAAAACATTCTTAGCGGTTCTAATTCGGAGTTCGGGTTAAGGATCTTATAGAATTAAGTGTGTGTCACCTTATCTCTAGGTGGTATAATGGGCGAGAATAAAGAAAGGGCTTTTATGCGAAATACTCTTAAAGCATTGTTTGTTTCCTTGATTTTTGGTCTGTTCATAATCCGGCCTGGAGTGTCCTATGCGGATTGGAATAATCATAGTTCCGGACATAGTTCCGGACATAGTTCTGGGCATAGTTCTGAGCATGGTTCCGGTCATAGGCATGGTCATGATTATGGATATTCTTCTGTGGGTATTAATTTATCTTTATGGCCGGAAGGGTACTATTATGGCGGCCCCTATTATGATGGCCCTTATTACCCCGCCGATGATACAGTACTTGTTCCTTTTCCAGCTCCGGTCATTGAGACCATTGGGGCCACGACTCCTATGGCCGCTGATACACAAGATGCGTATACCGTTAATGTCCCGAATGACAAAGGTGGATATACGGCGGTCATTCTTAAAAGATCGGGGAATGGCTTCATAGGCCCGCAAGGAGAATTTTATTTTAAGTTTCCGAAAGTTTATCAGCTAAAACTCATGTATGGAAAATAAAAGGAGATTTAAGCGCCCATGAAACTGCCGTTGCATAAAACAAAAATTGTTTGCACGATTGGTCCTGCCTGCCGCCTGCCATCTAAGCTTGAAGCAATGATCAAAAGCGGGATGAACGTGGCCCGTCTGAATTTTTCGCATGGGGATTTTGGGGAGCACGCCGCAAATATCCGAAATATCCGTGCGGCCGCAGTCAAATCAAGACGCCCGGTTGGCATCATCATCGACCTTCCCGGCGTCAAAATACGTGTCGGCCGTCTTCCTAATGAATCTCTTTGGCTTAAAAGAAATGAGCATGTCGTGCTCTCAAGCAGAAATGTGTCCGGCACGGATGCCCTGATCCCTGTGGAGTATAAACAGCTTGCGCAGGTGGTTTCTAAGGGTAGCGTTATTTATCTTAATGATGGGTTTATTCAGTTAAAAGTAGAGAAGGTGGGCAAGTCTGATGTTTATGCCAAGGTCCTGACAGGCGGAAAACTTCTTTCACATAAAGGGATCAATCTGCCCGGGGCAAAATTACGGACTAACCCGATCACCGGCAGAGATTTACAAATAGTTGATTTTGCCTTAAAGCAAGACGTTCTTGTTTTTGGTTTATCATTTATTGAAAGTGCTAAAGATATAGATAAGGTGCGGCAATTCGCGAAAGCGAGGGGCAAGTCGGTTTTTTTGGTGGCCAAGATTGAGCGCCGGGGAGCGGTTGACAATTTTGATGAAATTCTGGAAAGCGCGGATGCGGTGATGATCGCCCGGGGAGACCTCGGCGTTGAAACTCCCATTGAAGAGCTGCCGGTCATTCAAAAAAAGCTTATTCAAAAAGCGAATATCATGGGGCGTCCGGTCATCACGGCGACCCAAATGTTAGAATCGATGACCCAGCATGTGCGGCCGACGCGCGCGGAGGTCAATGACGTGAGTAATGCCATTTTAGACGGGACAGATGCCGTTATGCTCTCAGAAGAAACAGCCATAGGCGATTACCCTATAGAGACGGTGCGCATGATGGCTAAAATTGCCCAAGTTACTGAATGGCAGCGTGAAGCTGGCCACTTGTCTTATGATGAGGGTAGTCAAATAAGTCATATAGTCGCCCGAAGCCAGGCATTGACTATTACCGATGTCACATCTTTGAATGCTGTTGGGGCAGCGGAGAAGTTAAATGCCCGGTATATACTGACACCGACTTTAAGCGGTACGACCGCGCGGCGTATTTCTAGATTTAAACCGCATTGTTGGATATTGGCTTTTAGCGCGCACTTCCAAGTCTGCAATTTTTTAACCTTTTCTTATGGCGTGTACCCGTTTTTTTTAAAGCAGAAAATAGCCCATCAGCCGGATGAGGTATTTAAGGTTATCAAAAAGTTTCATTTGGTGAAAAAAGGCGACACCGTGATTTGGACGGAACGCAGATTATCCCCTCATCCGGGGCATACAGATTCGTTGGGTATCGTGACTTTGTAATAGGGGGGAGATAAGGTGACGCACACTTAATTCATCGCCAGTCAATCACAATAGGCTTTCTTAAATTCTACAATTATGCTATTATTAATTTTGCTACCCCGTTAGCAAAGTTGACCGTACCCCCTGCGGACCTACAATAAAACCCCCTATAAAATTTATGGCCCCTTCCCCCAGGCACGCCATTTTGCCAAAGGAATGTCTATGTCTCGACTGTCTAGAATTATTATGGAAGGGATGCCGCACCATGTTATTCAACGAGGTAACCGCCGCCAAAAAGTTTTCTTTTGTGATGAGGACAAAAGAAAATATCTCACTCTACTTATGAAATATTGTAAAACGTACCGCGTGGCGATCTGGGCGTACTGCTTGATGGACAACCATGTTCATCTTGTACTAGTGCCATCTGATCGCAATGGTTTGGCAAAAGCAGTAGGGCAGACGCATTGGGGGTACACATTAGCGATCAATAAAAGCAAAGATTGGCGGGGATACTTATGGCAAGGACGTTTTAAAAGTTTCGTCCTTCATGATAGTTATTTGCGTGCGGTTATAAGATATGTGGAAACAAATCCCGTGCGTGCCAATATAACTGCAAAGGCTGAGCTTTATACATGGTCGAGTGCCCAAGCGCATGTTCTGGGGAGGACAGACACATTACTGTCGCACTTTTATTTATTAGACGAAATCAAAAAATGGTCCGAATATCTAAACGTAAACGAAAATACCGAAAATCTCAATCTCTTGCGTAAACACCAATCCACCGGTCGTCCTTTGGGGGATCCCTCATTTCTTCAACACATTTCAGATAAATTAGGTATTGATCTTATTCTACAAAAACCGGGGCCTAAAAAGGGAATTAAGTGTGAGGGAATTAAGTGTGTGTCACCTTAATTCCTTTGTCACCTTAATTCCTTAATTCCAACGACATAATTCGTCAAAAAACATTAAAAGGGAGCGTGTTAGGGAGTGATCAATTTGTAGATGATTTGGAACAAAAAACAGGGATCGAATTAAAAGAGAGGAAAGCAGGAAGGCCATTTAAATAATAGGGCGCTGTCCCCTATTATTCCCTATTATTTTTACGTACACACTAAAGGACAGTAGTTAATATTCTGCGCCCACACATTACATCCATTCGTGTATGAGTTGTATGCGTCAGAGCAATTGTCCTTGCAACAGGTCACGGGAGATGGCAGGGAGCCGCCGCCAAAACCGCTCCCACTGCCCCCACAGGTTTCATTGGGTCCACTTCGTCCCGCGGAGCCCGAGCAGCCGGGAGAGGAGAACGGTGGTGTTGTTAGATCAGAAGCCGATGGAAAAGGAACAGGCTGATTGCTACACACGCAGCATATCGAATTCGTTCCTGGATTACTTACACTACCCGCAGATTGTGTGCATTTGTATGTTGTGCAAGTATATCTAGCGAAGGACGTCCCGCAGGCGAGTAAATTTCCCTGACAGTCTTGAGGTGCTGCCACGCAACCTATTATGGTGGTCCCGTCTGTTCCGTATTGGAGGCAATAGCCACTATTACAATACGCCTCGCATGGGGCAGGGGAAGCAGAGGAAGAAGGACAATTTGCTAAACTGGCCACATAGGTGATGGGAGTATTTTGATTCAGACCGGTTTGTGCGCCTGGGCAAAATGTAGCGTTTGGATAAAGAGTCCCCTGACATGTGGGCATAGGGCAAGTGCTATCCGCTTGGCAATAAGGGGCCGGAATACAATTTGTTTGGGCGGCAGGAGGGCATGTTGTAGGGTCAATGGGGCATGCAGGGGTAGCGGGGCTCGTATGACATGGAGAGGCCATCAGGATCTGGCCATAATAGCAATTGTTGGCAGCGGGCGGCGGATTTGTACAACCATTAGTCTCTTGAGTAAGAGCAACACTCCCACACCCTGCTGGCATCTGCTGACAGCAGGTAGGATCAAAATTGCACCCGGAGGGTGGAGCCCCATCACATTGCGATCCCTGTGGGATGCAGGTATGAGTCCAACCACGAAAACCAGGTTGGCAGCCTGAGCCTGGAAGACCGCCGCATACACCGTCAGTCTGGGTAGTACACTGGCAGTTAACATCAATATCCGGTATAACGTTGACAGGGGCCTGACTGAGATTCTCTTCAAAAGAATCCTGGACACTGTCATCCCATAGTTTAAAATAGGCATTGACCGAACGCAGGGCATACGGCCCCATATACACAATCCCTAAAATAACAAGGATGGCAATTAAAATGTACTCAATAATAGATTGGCCGCGTTTGTTCATGATGTTTATTATCTAGAAGAAAGTATACCTCATAAAGCCCTGTTGGGCAAGTAAGCTTAGGGCTATTTTATTTATGACAAAAAATCGTTTACCCCAGGATTTTGAGTTGAGGATCAAGGAAATTTTACCCCCAAGGTCTGTATCTATTTTTGGACCCAGGCACTATCAGGCGTTTCGTATTAATACACTGAAAATCAGCGTCGAAGAAGCCCTGAGGCGCCTCGTAGCTTCCCCAGCGGATTTCCAAAAGGTCAGCTGGTGTCCTTACGCTATTGTTGTTCCCAAGACTGTGGCTGAGGAATTTTTCAAGTCGGATTTTGTTAAAGACGGCATTTTGTATGCCCAGGGATTGGAGAGCATGCTGGCGGTTGTGGCGTTAGACCCACTCCCCGGTCAACGGGTATTGGATTTGTGCGCGGCACCGGGAAGTAAAACTACGCAAATAGCCATGCATATGCACAATACAGGCACCCTGGTCGCCAATGAGCCTATAAGGGACAGATTTTTCAAGTTGAAATCAGTGGTTCAGTTGATGGGAGCGCAGGCTAAACTTACTTCAATAGACGGCCGGCGCCTACAGGCGCGGGAAGGATTGTTTGACCGTATTTTAGTGGATGCGCCTTGCAGTTGTGAGGGGCGTTTTTTAATGGATGAGCCTAAGAGTTTTAGATTTTGGAGCCTGCGCAAAATCAAAGAAATGTCCCACAAACAAAAAGGTCTTTTACTTAATGCCGGCAGACTTTTAAAGCCCGGGGGGATTTTGGTTTATGCCACATGCACCTTTGCCCCGGAAGAAAATGAAGAGGTGGTTGATTGGTTTTTACACAAGACAGAGGGACGCATACAGCTTGTGCCGGTCGATTTACCCGGCGTGGATACGTATCCCTGCTTGACCCAATGGCAGGGACGTGCCTATGGTAGTCCACTGGAGCTCTCGGCGCGAATTACCCCCGATGAGAGAATGGAAGGTTTTTTTATTGCCAAATTCACAAATTCTCACTATAAATGAAGGTATGTATTTAAGATTATTACTTACAGGAGCGTTGTTTTTTTCTTGGGGTGGGGGTGCTCACGCGCAAAACAAAGCGGCCGATGAGATCACGCTCGAGGTCAATGCGGTACAGATCATCCTTAACGATGAACATCGCAGCGGCGTTGACTGGGGCGCCATTGTTTCCGATTTTCACACGGATGCTCTCAAAAAAGAAGATGACACGGCGTGGGACGATAGGAAATACCGGTTGAGTTTCGGCACGGTGTCCCCAGATGATTACGCGGTATTGCTTGACGCGCTGGATACCGTAGGCCGGATGAGCCAGTTTCCCCAGTCTCCCGTCAAAGTGACTTTGGGGGTACCCGCCAGCATCAGCCTGGACAAACAAAATATTCTTGTGGATGTCCTGTTTAAGCGTTTAAAGTCAGGGGACATTTCTTTGCATATGGAACCGCACGTCGCGGTACTTGTCCGGGAGCTTCACAACGGCTACCGTGTCCCCGTATCGGTATTGCTCAAGACACACACGGACATAACGGTGATGAATAATACGACACTCGTCATCGGAGGGCTTATCAAGGAAGAAGAATTGACCCGGACACGGAAATTCCCCTTACTGGGAGACATCCGTTTGCTGGGGGACATCCCTTTCGTCGGCCTGGTTTTTCGCAATCAAGGCCGGCTGATGCAAAAAACGGAAACGATCATTTTTTTGACGGTGCGTACCAATGATGACCAAACGCCGCCGGCAGACAGCCCATCATGATATCAAGGATCCTGATTTATTTTTTATTGGTTTTGACCCTGCACGGCTGCGGGGGCAGGCCTGTGGTGCCGACGCCACCGCCCATGGGCATCCCTCTGCAGGACGTCTGCGACCGCTATCACGTCAGCTGGCAGTGGGACGGCGTGACGCAGGTGGTCATGCTCAACTATAAAGGCAACTACGCCCATGCCCTGGTCGGCAGCCCGACGGTGCTTTTGGGAAAAGAGAAAATTATTTTAAGCGCACCTTTGCGCCGCCAGAACAGCACCATTTATGTACCGGAAGATTTTGAGAGCAAGGTGTTGGCGCCTTTTGGCGTGTCTTTGGGCGGCTTGCCACAGATAGAGGGTTCCTCACGCGTGCATACGATTGTCATTGATGCCGGACACGGGGGCCGTGACCATGGGACTACGTTTTTTCCCGGTATGAAGGAAAAGGAAATGGTATTAGATATTGCCAAACGCCTTAGGGGACTTTTGGATGGGGCGGGGATCAAGGTCATCATGACCCGTGACACGGATGAGTTTATATCGTTACCCCAGCGTACGGCAATGGCCGCGCGTTGCGGCGCGGATTTGTTTATCAGCATCCATGTTAATTCTAATCGGGACAGAGCCATCAACGGTTTGCTTGTTTATTATATCGGGACTATTGAGAAAAGGTATTTGAATGAACAACAGAGAAAGGACAATGAACGGATATTTACCGAAAGATTAAATCCCACAGCTTCAAAGACACTGCAAGCTATCGTCGCGGACATGATGGAGGTGTTGAAGACCTCTCAATCACAGAAGCTAGCGAAGATGATCGTCAGAGAGGCCCGGCAGGAGGGAAAGATCAATGTGCGCGGGGATGGTATCCGTCTTTGCCATTTTTATGTGGTGCGCAACACATTAGTCCCGGCCATTTTGGTCGAAACCGGATTTTTATCCAACAGGCAGGAACGCAATAAGTTGGTATTGCCTGAATATCGTCAGAAAATAGCTCAAATCATAGCCCGCGGGGTCCTTGATTATGCCAATGATTGATGTCTCCCAGCATCCGATAGGTGTCTTTGATTCCGGTTTGGGAGGTTTGACCGTCGTCAAAGAACTCCATCATCATCTTCCCAATGAGAAGGTGGTGTATTTTGGTGATACGGCGCGGGTGCCGTATGGCACCAAATCAGGCCCGACGATTATCCGTTATGCGCGCGAAATCGTGCGGGTTTTGTTAAAGCATAAAGTCAAAATGGTGGTGGTGGCCTGCAATACGGCCTCTTCTTTGGCCCTGGAAACTTTAAAAAAAGAATTTGATGTGCCGATTCTGGGGGTGATTGACCCTGGTGCTAGAAAAGCCTCACGGGTCACCCGCAATAAAAAAGTCGGCATCATAGCCACTTCATCGACGGTCAAAAGCGGTAAATATGTGAAAAGGCTTAAAGAACTGGACAAGCGTATCGATGTCATTGCCCAAGCTTGTCCTTTATTTGTTCCTTTGGTCGAGGAAGGTTGGCTTGATCGCGCCGTCACCTATCAGGTGGCCAGGCAATATTTGAGCGGCATGAAAAAACATAATATTGACACGTTGATTTTAGGATGCACGCATTATCCTTTGCTGCGCAAAGTCTTGCATCATGTCATGGGGCCGCGGGTGCAGTTGGTCGATTCGGCCCAGGAAGTGGCCGTTGGCGTCAAAGAATTGTTGACCCGTCGGCGGATGTTGCGCACGCGCCTGGGAGGCGGGCAGCATTTATTTATTGTCAGTGATGAGCCCAAACAATTCCAGCGCTTGGCCTTGCGGTTTTTAGGCGGCGGCGTTAAATATGTCAAGAGGCATGTCTATGTTTGAGTTAACGGTGTCTGGTTCCATCAGCTCTGCCCATCAATTACACGGCTACGACGGTCCCTGTAAGGACATGCACGGGCATACGTGGAAAGTCCAGATGATGGTGTGCTCCCCGCAAACAGATGACGTGGGGTTGGTGACGGATTTCAAAATCCTTAAAGCCAAGCTTAAAGATGTTTTGACCCCTCTGGATCACGTGGCCCTTAATGATTTGCCTGTCTTCAAGGGCATTAACCCATCGACGGAAAATTTAGCCCGCCATATTTACCGTGCGTTAAAGACCGCTTGCTCCCCTCTTTGTTTAAAGCATGTGCAGGTCTGGGAATCCGATACAGCGAGTGTCATTTATTATGAATAAAAAAAGGTTTTCCCCTCCCCTGGTGGGAGGGGTTAGGGGAGGGGGGCGTAAGGCCGTAATTTTACTCTCCGGAGGACTTGACTCCTCCACGACTCTTTATTATGCGGCCCAACAAGGCTATGCATGCTATTGCCTGATTTTTGATTATGGGCAGAAGCACAAGAAAGAGATCATTCAGGCCAAGAAAATTGCGCGCACGCGCTGTTCAGAGAGTGTTTGTGTCAAAATCAGTTTGCCCTGGAAAGGCTCGGCGCTTTTAGATCATAAGATTTCCATCCCTCAGGGCAGGGCATTGGATGCTAAAGACATTCCGGTGACGTATGTGCCGGGGCGGAATATTATTTTTTTAAGTTTCGCGGCCTCTTATGCGGAGGCTATCGGCGCTAGTACCATTTTTATTGGAGCGAATGCCGTGGATTATTCCGGTTATCCTGATTGCCGCCCGGAATTTATCCGGGCCTTTCAGGCCATGCTGGCTCGTGGGCTTAAGACTTCGCTCGAGGGTAAAAGGATTAAAGTAGTGACTCCGTTAATTCATTTAAGCAAGGCGCAGATTGTGAAATTAGCGGTCCAATTAAAGGTGCCGTTAGAATTGACGTGGTCATGCTATAAGGGCGGTCCCAAACCTTGCGGAGTCTGTGACAGCTGCCTCCTGCGGGCCAATGGTTTCGTACAAGCAAAAATTAAAGACGCGGCATTGCAGGAATTAAGGTGGAATTAAGGTGACACACACTTAATTCTGTAACAACCAATAATCGGGAATTAAGTGTGTGTCACCTTAATTCACCTTAATTCCACCTTAATTCTATGAACGCTAAGATTTCAGAAATATTCTCCTCCATCCAAGGCGAGGGCAAATATGCCGGAATCTACCAGGTCTTTATCCGCTTCTGGGGGTGTAACATGCATTGCGTCTGGTGTGACACTCCTTCATCCGTCGGTGATGGTCGGCGTGCGTATACAGAGTATAGCGTCGAGGATTTATTAGACCGCGTGGATGCCTTGTGGGGCCATTGTCATTCCGTTAGCATCACCGGCGGCGAGCCTTTGTTGCAGGCAGGGTTTCTTAAAAGTTTTTGTCGCGCGCTGCATCGGGAGAACAAGAAAATTTATTTGGATACCAATGGGACACTGCCGCAGGCGTTAGCGGCCGTTATTAAAGATGTGGATATCATTGCCATGGACATTAAATTGCCTTCATCCACACGGCAAAAAGCCTATTGGTCCCGGCATAAAGAATTTTTGCAAATTGCCCGGCGTCGTGAGGTGTTTGTGAAAGCGGTTGTTGCCTTGAATACCCGACGTGACCAAGTGCTCAAGGCGGCGCGTCTGGTGTATGCCATTGATCCTGAAATGACGTTTGTCCTGCAGCCCAATTATTTAGATAGGGGAAAAGGGATTATCGAGGCATGTGTGGGGCATCAAAAATTATGTGCAAAAATCCTTAAAGACGTTAGAATATTGCCTCAAGTGCACAAGTTGATGAAATGGCGTTAACAGCCCATTGTCATTCCCGCGAAAGCGGGAATCTACAACAGAATTAATTCCGAATATGGATCCCCGATTAAAACATTCGGGGATGACTTTATGACGAGGGGAAGATGCAGAAAGTCAGTTTATATGAAGGCCGTCAGAAAAATATCCGTACGCTTCAAATGCCGGATATTGAAGTCTGGGAAAATCAATATGCCGATCGCGACTACATTGTAGATTTGAACATTCCTGAATTTACCTGCATCTGTCCCAAGACCGCTTTGCCGGATTTTGCCACGATCAGGGTTTCGTATCAACCGGCCAAAGTTTGTCTGGAATTAAAATCGTTGAAATTGTATGTGGTGGCCTACCGGAATGTGGGTATTTTTCACGAGCATTTAGTGAACAAACTGTTGGATGACCTGGTGAAAGCTTGTCATCCCCGCTGGATGCGCGTTGAGGTGATCATGAACCCGCGCGGCGGCATCGGGACAACGGTTGTGGCCGAGTATCCATTATTCCCCTCCCCTGGTGGGAGGGGTAAGGGGAGGGGGAAGTAGTGAAACGACCGGATGGACGTAAACCCAATCAATTGCGCACCATTAAAGTCACCAAAAATTATATGAAAAATGCCGAAGGCTCATGCCTGATTGAATTTGGCGAAACTAAGGTCATTTGCACGGCGTCCGTTGAAGAGGGAGTGCCGCCGTTTTTAAAAGGCTCAGGGCAAGGATGGGTGACCGCGGAATACGGCATGCTGCCGCGCTCTTGCACCAGCCGTATCAGGCGTGAGAAGGCCTCCGGTCGCACAGAAGAGATCCAGCGGCTGGTTGGCAGAAGTTTGCGGTCAGTCGTTGACATGGACCAATTAGGCGAGCGTACTATCCGTATTGATTGTGATGTGGTACAGGGTGACGGCGGTACTCGCACCGCGTCCATCACCGGGGGGTTCATGGCTTTGACAGACGCCTGTTTTTGGATGTACCGGCAAAAAACAATTGAGCGTGTGCCTATTAAAGATTTCGTCGCGGCGATTAGTGTCGGTGTTTATCAGAACGTCCCCGTGCTGGATTTAAGTTATCTGGAGGATTCCCAAGCGCAAGTGGATATGAATATTGTGATGGTTGGCCGCGGCGCATTTGTGGAAGTGCAGGGTACCGGAGAGGGAGGAACATTTTCCAACGCCCAAATGCAAAATTTACTTAAATTAGCCAGAAAAGGCATTCAAGAACTTTTGATCATACAAAAAAAGAACTTACCTTATTATCATCCCTATGGAAGAACTCATCGTCGCTTCCCGCAATAGAGGCAAAGTTGCGGAAATTAAAGACTTATTAGCCGGCTTGCCTTTTCAGGTCACCTCTCTGTTAGATTATCCGCATGTCCCTGAGATTATTGAAGACGGAAAAACATACCGTGCCAATGCCATGAAAAAAGCCCGGGAAACTGCTTTAGCGACGGGTAAAATGGCCATGGCAGATGATTCAGGCATTGAGGTCAAAGCTTTGGGCAATGCGCCGGGCATTTATTCCTCCCGTTTTGCCGGAGCAGGGGCCAGTGAACAGGCCCGGAATAAAAAATTATTCGCGATGCTTAAAGGTGTGCCGGAGAGTCGACGCCAGGCACGCTATCGCTGTGTAATAGCCTTAAGTGATGCTCGAGGCCAAGAGCTCGGATTTGTTCAAGGCACGTGTAGCGGTTATGTGACTACCCGTAATAAGGGTAAGAATGGTTTCGGCTTCGATCCGCTTTTTTTGGTTAAACGTTACCATAAAACTTTTGGCCAATTACCGTCTTCCCTCAAAGCTAAAATTTCCCATCGCGGCCGGGCTTTGAAAAAATTCCGTTTACTGTTGGGCCGGATTATTGTAAAAAATTCTTAAGAAGGGTATTGATGACCTGCGGCATGGATATTTTTCTTTTGAATTTAGGATTAGCGATTTTATCGTAAATATGGATGTTGAGAGTCCGCAAGACATCCTGGGCAATGGGAGGGACAACCCCGGAGCTTAAATCCACCGTCATGTTCAGATCGCAGTACTGGTCAAAATTGACCCATCCTTGCCCTAAGAGTACGATGGTGGGGCCTTTGAGCCTTAAATTATCAGTGTTGATTTTTTGATCATCAACCGTGAAATTGCCTTCCACATCGGTGATCATCACCTGCCCTAAGCGCAGAGCTTCGTTGAGGACGCTCAGCAGGCCTTTAAATATATTAAATTCTGCCAAAAACCCTTCCCGGATGGCCATGGAGCCTTTGGCGTGAAATTTATTTTTAAAGTCGGCCATTGTCCCGTGGGCGACGGTCGTTAAGTAAAACTTTCCGTTGATTTCATCCATTTTAAGGGGGGAATTCATTTTTAATGCGTGCAAATCAGTATTGTCAATATTTAAAGCCAAATCATAAGGTATGCCGGGGGCGGTTAAATCCATAGAAGCAATCGCATGGACGGTCCCCTCATACAATTTTCCATCCAGCGTTAGATTTTTAATTTTACCTTCATCTTGATTGACGTTAATTTTTATATCATCGAGCTTATAGCCCATCACAGTGACCACAGGGCTGGTGATGTTGGCATTGAGCGCGTAGTTTTTCCAATCCAAGCCTGCCCCCTTAAGATTAGCGGTTAGGGTGATCTCTCCAGAGGGATTGAAGGCGCTGATATTTTTCTTTTGTTGGGTAGGCCATGCGTTGATAAAGTCTTGCAGGCGTACAGACATTTGGCTTGTGATATCAAGCAGGGGGCCATGGGCATGTGTCAGAGTCACGGTCCCTTTGGCATCAAAGGCGGCGTTTAAATATTTACCGGACAAATCATTGATGGTGAGTAAATCTTCGTTTTTGATCATGTCCGCTTTAAGCTGAATATTTTTTCCTTCCAGCACGGCGAGGATTTTAGGATTCTTGAAATCATCCAGGCTGCCGGCCAGAGAGTATGGTTGGTCCTGATAAGTGGCGGTCACCTGGCGCCATTTAAGGGAATCATGGGTGGCTTCAACGATGCCGGTGATGTTCTTGATCCTTTGATGGAATTTACTGCTTGTCACACTGGCATTCTTGACAGAAGCTGTGGCCAGGATGTTGGCGCCCAGAGGATTTGACATCAACCCTTCAAATTTGACTTTGACCGAACCGGTGCCGTCGAAGGTCAGGCCGTAGGCATCAACTATTTGAGGGGCCATATTTTTTATTTTGTTTAAATTCAAGTCATCCGCTTGGACGTTAACATCAAGCACGGGATCTTTAAAATTTTTGACCGTGCCGGTCATCTGGACATTGGTATCAAGAATATTGGCGCTCAAAGCGTTGATGGTAGCCGTATCAGTTTGAAAATCGGCGTCCAATTCGGCATTATCGATGGATGGGACAAGAGGGAATCCCTTGATAGTGGCATCCGAAAGAGTCACAGACCCTTTATAGGTCATTAGGTGCGGGTCATTTAAGGGCACGTGCAGGGTCAATTCCAGGCGAGGGTTGGCATCAATAGTTTTGTGACCATCCAGCACGAGATGGCCCCCGGAGGTGGTCACGGCAGCGGATATTTCAAGAATGTCGTCGGTTAATTGTAACAATAATTTGTCCGCTTTAAGCGACCCCTCCATGGCAAAAGTATGCCCCGAAGTCAGGGACATAGTGTTAAGAGAAATCTGGGTGGTCAGGGCTATATTTTTTTGTTCGGTCACAACCATCTGTAGATTTTCAAGATGGATACGCTGGCTGCTGAAATTTGAGACGTTGTCATTCCCGCGCAAGCCACCGCCAAGGCGGGGCAAGCGGGAATCCATAAAACTAGCGGAAAAATTTTCGGCTTGGAGGTCGCCTTCCAGCATGATATTGTTTTCATCTTTCATTTGTACGGTCAGCGGTTTTAAAGTGATATCGCCTTTGAGCGTTTGATGAGGATAATGGACGATGAGCCCATGGGCCGTAATGCTGCCGACCGTTTGAATGCCGTCTTTGTCTTTCCTGAGTTTTATGTTATCCAACCCCAAACTTTTGACGCTGATGTGACGGTCCGTTAAATTAAGGCGGAGGCCCTCTGCGTGCACAGATCCGTCAAATACCATGCCTGTGGGGGTCAACTCAAAAGTACTCACACGGGTTTCGATACTGCCGGAGGCGGACAGTCCGGGGACCTTTGTCTGTATGTTGTTTAAAACCATTTGGCCGCGGGCGGTGATATCCCCGTTTGCATATTGAGCGGCCAGGTCATGGATTTCGATATTGCCTTTGAAGGTTTGATCGCGGCTGGTCATATCCAGATCGGTCATCAGGACATTCCCCGCAGCGGTTGTTTTGTCCTGACTATAATCTATGTCCAAATCGATTTTTTTTATAATTCCGCTGGTTAATTGCACGTCGGGGATATTGATCAAAGACAAATAAGAGGCGGTATCGATATTTTTAAGATGGATTTGAGCATGGGTGTTCCGGGTGAGCGGTTGATAATACACAGTGGCCCCCACAAAACCTTTTTTCCTTGGGATATCCGCAGTGAAATCATAGCTGATGCCTTTATAGGAAAGGGAGAGTTTCAGGTTGATATGATCGAATAACTCACTCCAGGGACGCGGGGCAGAGATGTCTTCAATCAGGCATTGTCCGTCGGCGATGGTAATGCCTTTCCAGGCGATTTCAATGGGAGGGGCTTTTTTCCCCACAACACTCGAGGGGGTAGTTTGCATATCGCTAAAGTTCCAGACATCGCCGACTGTACGGATTAAATGCACCGAAGGAGAACGTACGTGGATAAAGGGAATGACAATCTTATAATGTCGCAAGCCCGGGATGAAAATGAATCCAAAGGAAACCTGGTCAGCCTGGGCGAATACAGCTTCGGGGGAGTCTTTTTCATAAATTTTGAGCTTATCAATGATAATGCCCCTAAACCAGTTAAAGTGGATGGAGCCGATTTCCGCCTTGCGTTTAAGGGTGTTTTCTATTTGTTGGACAGCGATTTTTTTAATTAATTGGGGGAATATGACGCGGTTAAGATAAAAAGTCAGGGCTGTCAGGAAAAACAGCAGACTGCCCAAAAGAATAAGCATCTTTTTATATTTCATAATTTTTCCATTATACACGGGTTATGCCGATTTTGCATCGATTTTGAATGTCTGGATTCTGTATTGCTTCCTTTAAGATTATAGTCTATACTTTTAATAGGGTGGAATAATTTGGCTTGAGGGAATTTGTATGAAGAAGCATCTTATCGCACTTATTCTTTCCTTCAGTCTTGGCCTCCTGCTGGAGTCTTCTATGGTGGTGGCTAAACAGACCACCATGTCCACGTATTATCCTTCTTCGAGTGGTGCGTATACTAAAGTCCTTTTGATTAATGGGGCCGGTGGGCCGGATGAAAATAAGGCTGGAGCTCATTTTTGCGCCCAAAGAGCTGATGGGACGTATGGCGCCCCTGGAGATGGTTCCACATTTATCAATGCCGGGACTATTTTTACAGATCCAAGCAGCGGGTACATGGAAATTTGCAAAAGCGACGGTTCAGTGGCTTCTTATGTGGGGGCTTGTTTTAACCGCTTCTGCAGTACTCCTGGCTGCTCCACTGCCGCTAATGCCTGCCCCCCTAATTACAAAGCGGTGCCAAACCCAGGGAATCCATTTCAAAACGTGACTTCTTACTCTTGCTGCTTTGCCAACGGGAGCACGAACAATTATACCCAATCAGGTTGTTTTTCAGTTTTTTCTAGCGGCAGCAGTTGGCCAGCTTTCTGTTCTTCAGTTGACCCTAATGCCTATGATATGGGGTGTCAGTGTTTTGAAAGTGGATGTAGTGCGGTAAGGACGTGTTGTTTTAATTCAGGGAATGGAAGTCTTCTTTTAAATCAACCAAGTTCGTGTGTGTCCGCTTCGTGCCCGTCTGTATCGGGCCCGGTTGATGGGACGTGTACAGCGTGGGGGGCTTGTAGTGCTCTTTGTGGCAACGGGACAGAAACATGTACAGCATCAACGCTACCACAATGCGGAGGGAGTTCAGCCATAGGAACAACGCGGGGATGTACTGGTTCCAGCTGTTCTTGTGGCGGAGGGACACCTTGTGGTACTTATCCAAGTTGTACATCTATTCCTGTCGGAGCATGCGATTGCGCCGGGCATGTGGATGGTTGCGACGGGTTATGTAATAGCGGCAAGGTGAA
>Ga0182027_10007542_pt1 | contig 15986 bp, 14 predicted proteins | sample 712E1DmetaG_FD_121300 | JGI IMG/M metagenome (GOLD analysis project Ga0182027, IMG submission 121300) | Permafrost microbial communities from Stordalen Mire, Sweden - 712E1D metaG (Illumina Assembly) | ecosystem: Environmental > Terrestrial > Soil > Wetlands > Permafrost | place: Sweden...
ACGCCCGCGCCGGTGTCTTTGATGTGAATTTCCAACAGCTGCACGCCGCCAGGACCTTTTGTGATTTCTGTGGCAACGGTCAATACTCCATTGGAGTCCATTGCTTCGAATGCGTTGAGGAAAATGTTCATGAATGCTTGTTGCAATTGCGCATCATCTCCGCGCACGGTGTCCGGGTTGGCGTTGTAATGGCGCTGCAGTGAAATCAATTTTGAGTTGATTTGGTGCTGCAACAGCCTCAACGAATGATCGATCAAGTCATGCACGCGCACGGTGATGAACGCCGCGCGTTTCGGCGCGGCGAGCCGCAGCATTTGCGTGACAATCCCATTGATGCGTTGCAATTCCCGGTTGACAACCTGGGTCAATTCCGCGTCCTCGCCCTTTTGCGCCAGCAAATCAAAAAACGTTTTAATAGCCACCATGCCGTTTTTAATTTCGTGCGCCATGCTGGCCGAAAGCGTGTCGAGATTGGCCAGTTGGTCGAGCCGCCGCAGATTCTGCTTGAAAATCGGCGCGGAGGTGAGGTCGTTGAGAACGACGACAACCTGGGACAGCGCGCGCGTTTTCACCGGCAAAATACTCGCGCGCAATGTCGCCGTGCCGCCATGGGAAATTTTCAGCGGGACGTCCCGGTTCATTGCCGGCCTGCCGCTTTTTGCCGCCTCGCGAATGAGCTCGGGCAGGGGCGCGGGCAGTAGATTCACCGATGCATTTCGCAATCGCGCCGCTCTTGTGTGCAGATGCGCGGCGGCTTCAGCGGTGCAGGCGACGATGCGTTCGCGCGCGCCGATCACCAGCACGCCGCAAGCAAAGCATTCCTGAAGCGGACTCGACAGGTCTGAAAGCCCGCTGTTTTTTTTGGTTGAGCTGCCGGGTGGCATAATCAAAACAAACTTCTGCGCCCGTTTGCCCTTGCGTTTGCTCTATTTCAAAACAGGTGAACGCATCCAGATTAAGTCGCTTTTGCGCCGCGACAAACAAAAAAAGCAAAAAAATGCATCATTCAAGGCCGTGAATTGTGTTATTTTTTTACGGTTGGTGTTTATGCGCCGCATGATTACGCTTATGTTTTCACCGGATGAAAAAGACGTTCGACAGCATTGAATCAGTCGTCGCGGACATTCGCCGCGGTAAAATGGTCATCGTCGTGGACGACGCCGACCGCGAGAACGAAGGCGATTTGATCATGGCCGGCCAGCATGCCGCTCCGGCCTCGGTCAATTTCATGGCCAGGTTCGGTCGCGGGCTGATTTGCGTGCCGACGACCGTCGAACGGTTGCAACAGCTTGGCATTAACCGCATGGTGCAACAGAACCGTGAAAGCTTCCGCACCGATTTTCAAGTAAGCGTGGATGCTGCCCGCGATATCACCACCGGCATCAGCGCTGCAGACCGCGCCAAGACCATTCAAATTTTGTCCGCGCCCGCTGCCGTGCCCAAAAATCTGGTGCAGCCCGGCCACATCTTTCCGTTGCGCGCACGGCCCGGCGGCGTGCTCCAGCGCGCCGGTCACACCGAGGCAGCCGTGGATTTGACGCAACTTGCCGGTTTGCGTCCCACCGGCGTGCTCTGCGAAATTATGAACGACGACGGCACGATGGCGCGGCTGCCGGAGTTGCGGAAATTCGCCCAAAAACACCGCCTGAAAATTTGCACGATCGAGGATTTGATCAAATTCCGCCGCCTTCGCGAGAAACTAGTTGAAAAAATCGAGGTGGTGAAGCTGCCGACCGATTACGGCGATTTCGATTTGCATTTGTATCGTTCGTGTCTGGATGACCAGCATCACCTCGCGCTCGTTCACGGCGAGGTCATCGGCAGGAAAAATGTGCTTGTGCGCGTCCACAGCGAATGTCTGACCGGCGACGTTTTTGGCTCGCGCCGCTGCGACTGCGGGGCGCAACTGCATCAGGCCATGCGCCAGGTTGCCGACGCCGGTTGCGGCGTGATTCTTTATATGCGGCAGGAAGGCCGGGGCATCGGTCTCGCGCCAAAAATTCAGGCCTACAAATTGCAGGAGCAGGGCTACGACACCGTCGAGGCCAATGAAAAACTCGGTTACGGCATGGATTTGCGCGAATACGGGCTGGGCGCGCAAATTCTCGTTGATCTCGGCCTGAAAACAATTCGTCTGCTGACGAACAATCCCAAAAAAGTTGTCGGGCTTGAGGGATACGGACTGAAAATCACCAAGCAGGTGCCGATTCGCATCAAACCCAATCCGCACAACGAACGGTATTTGAAGACGAAACGTGAAAAGATGGGGCATCTTTTGTGAAATTGAATAAAAAATCAGCCGTTCATTTTTCATTGGCAATTCTCTGCGTGAGTTTGACAGGATGCAGCGATAGCGTCCAAGTTGAGCCGCTAGGGAACGGTTATGAAGAAGTAACCTATACACGCACTTCTTGGGAGCCGGAATCGCATCAAATTTCGCTTCAATACCAAACTGCCGGAGGCAAGCGAGTGATGATTTGGCCATCGTTGGACGGGGTTAGACCGATAATGAAAGATGATATAATGGTGTTTGTTGGAACGAAAGCCTACGAGCCGCCCGACCCAGATGAACCCCGTGCCACTAAGCAGCGATTATTTGTAGTGAAAGCTCCCGATTTGCCTTTGGACATTACCGACGAAGTTTTGTGGCGGTGTGCGAAGCAGCCGGGGCCGCAATTGTATGCAACACTCGAATCGCCATTGGCGGACGGCAGCTGGCCGAAATGGGTAAAACAATCAGACACGAACTTGGTGGAAGATATAAAGAATCCCCATATGTCCATCGATTTGTTAGAAGAAACAAACGGTGCATTGAAATTTTGCGGTCCATATTTTGATTTCCATTTAGATTGGAATCTGGTTCCAGACGTCATACGTGAGGTGAAGGAAAAAGGAGTTGTCCGAAAAGATCGGGTTTGGCATACAACTTACATTGAGAAAGAGTTTAAGCTAGAGGTTCAGAAATGAGTGGCGACACATTCGCCATCGTCACGTTATTTTTGGGAGGGACGGCGTGCTTGCCTCGGCGTAGCTTTCAGCGAAGCCTGGGTCGCCGTCCCTCTCAGTTTGGATTTTTGCAACCGCGCCTAAATTATTCGTGTTCATCTGTGTCCATTTGTGGTTAAATTCCCTGTGATGCTTCGCAAGATTCGACATAAAAAAGTTCAGTTGTGCGGTGGAAATTTTGCCATTGTCGCGTCGCGCTACAATGCGCGTTACGTGGACGTGATGGTGCGAGCGGCACAGGCGGAATTGCTCCGTGCCGGGGCGAAGGTTCAAATCGTGCGCGTGCCGGGCGCTTACGAAATTCCTGTTGTCGCCAAACGACTGGCCCGCGCCTCGCTTTCCGCCATCATTTGTCTGGGTGTGATTTTGCGCGGTGAGACCGTTCACGCGGCACATATTGGCGAGGCCGTCAGCCGCGCGCTCATGCAAATCCAGCTTGCGCACGAAATTCCCGTCGTTCACGAAGTCCTGCTTTTGGAAAATGAAGGACAAGCTCGCGTCCGTTGCCTCGGTAAAAAGCACAATCGCGGAACTGAAGCGGCGCAAACCGCGTTGGCGATGGCACGGATGATGAAAAATCTGGATGGCAAAGGCGCGTTCTGAATCTCAAGCGATGCCCTATTTTGCAATTTTGCTGATTGTCGTATTTGCGGTTTTCTTTCATCGCGCCGCGGAATTTGAAAATAAATCCGGTTTGTTGTGGTCCGGGTTGTCCATTTTGGTTTCCGTGGTGACTTTATTTTTCTTTCATTGGGGTTGGCCTGGGGCATTGCTCGGCCAGGCCGGACTTTTCGTGGGCATAGGCATTTTTCGGATGATGCGAAAGCCGTGAATCAAAAATTTCCGATCGCCAATCCGCATTCGGCAATCACAAATCGAAAATTCGCTGGTGCGCCCGGCGCGAGTCGAACGCGCGACCCTCTGCTTAGAAGGCAGATGCTCTATCCATCTGAGCTACGGGCGCAACCAATTCACACACTACCGATGTGGCGTGGCGCGCGCAAGCGCGGTTGTCCGTCGGCGGTGTCGAGGTGCAACCTTCGTCACCCCTTGAGATGTTTTTCCGCTGTTTTGATGTCCCCGATCGTGCCGGTTTGGAACCATTGGCCGTGATGCGGCAGGCAGGCAAGACGGTTTTGCTTGAGCGCCTGATGCCAGAGGATTTTGACCGTGAATTTTCCGTCGGGAGCATTGAGCAGGATTCGGGGATGAATGATCCCGATGCCGGCGATGATGTAGGGCGCCTCCTGCCCATTCCAACCAAGGGTATTGCCGGGTTTGATGAAAAGATGATCTTCGCCCTTGCTGTATCCCAAGGCTTTTGCCTTGGATTGTGTGAGAAGCAAAACATCCATTTTGGCATCGTCCCAACAACCAGTCAGGCGGTCTAAAGCGCTTTCCCCTTCATCCGTCCAGATGATGTCGCTGTTGATGGTGAAAAATGGCTCGCTGCCCAGAAGTGGAAGCGCCTTTTTCAATCCGCCGCCCGTTTCCAATGGTTCAGTCTCTTCTGATATTTTAATGGCCAGGCCGTTGAAGTTGGACAAGTAGGTCTTCAGTTGGTCCTTGAAGTGCGAGACATTGATAACGACCTCCTCGATCCCGTATGCCTTCAATTTGTCGAGAGCGTATTCGATCATCGGTTTGCCCGCCACGGGGACCAGCGGTTTGGGCATCCGGTCGGTCAAAGGCTTCAGCCGCGTGCCATAACCGGCGGCCAGGACCATGGTTGTTTTGATCTTACCTTGCATAACGCTCCATCCATCGTTTCACTTTGGCCAGCATGGGATGGCGCAAAGCCCTTTGCAACAGGCGTTCCACGCGCGGCGAATGGAGTTTTTTATAAACGTGCTTTTCTTCGTGCCGGCTTAACCGTTCAAAAATGGCCAGCACCCGTGTATGCCGCAGCGCCGCCAGGATGGCCATGGAAGTTTCAAAAGCGTTTCGATCGAGCGCGGGGAAATGAGCCAGATAACGGGCCGTCATTTTTTCCTTAAGCTCTTCCGGGACATCGCGCCGGGCATCTTCCAGCAGCGACATCAGGTCATACGTGACCGGGCCTTGATACGCATCCTGAAAATCCAGGAGCCCGGCCTGCTGGACGCCTTCACGTTCCGGCAGCAGCATCAGATTGGCCACATGATAATCGCGCAGCAGAAGCGAGGCGGGGACCTGGTGGGCGACAGGCAGAACTTCCCGCCAGACGGTTTTGAATTCCGCCTTTCCTGCTTCTGAAATCGCGGGGGCACACCATTCCAAAAAAAGCCCGATGTCTTCCAGCATTTTTTCCGGATGATAAACCCGCAAATCTTTGGGAATGGCCCGGGGATGTTTATGCAGGGCAATCAAAACGTCGGTGGCCAGTGTATAAAGTTTTTCCGGCTCATGCTGGTTGTCCAGCAGGCGGGTGAAAGTGGCATCACCAAAATCTTCCAGCAACAAGAGCCATTTTCCGTCAGACCGGGACAGAATGGCCGGCACACTGAAACCGAGCTGATGGAGGTGCTGGTCGATCCGGATAAAAGGCGCCACGCTTTCCGGGATCTGCGAGGCGTCCATCAAGACCGCACTTTGTTTGTCCTTTTTGAGGCGGAAATATTTTCTGGCCGAGGCATCGCCGGTGAGCAGTTTACAGGCGGCGGTGTTCCAGGCGGCGGTATCGAGAAATTCGCGCGCGCTGTTGTTAAGAATTACGTCCATGGATGCCGCCATGCGGGGGACGGATTAACACGGGCAAATCGCCGAGGCGATAAAAAACAAAATCAAATCGCCAAATAAATCTGTGTGACTACGGCGTTGAGCGCCGGTATCACCCCACCCGGCACAAAAGCCCGCGGGTCTGTCACACGCTAAGCGGGCGAAGGTGGAGTGGCCGTTCAGGGTTCCGGGAGAATCTCGATGCCATTGATCTCGGGATTTTCCACGTTTGGGGTGAAAGTAATGTCCAGCTTGCCGTCGGTGACTTCCACGTTGACGGTTTCGATATAGGCACGCATTGGGCCGCCAGCTTTGGTCCAGACATCAAAATCTTTGAACTCCTGGCCCTCGACATTGAATGAAAAAACACGTTGCTCCGGTCCACTGATGCCTTCAAAGGTTTCGGCAAAATGAAGCTTTACGATGTATTTGCCGTTGGGAACCGGATACGAAAACGCAGTCATGCTGTATCGTTCGCTGCGATAAATCGCCGGGTCTTTCGTGTTGGCGATTTGCACATCGCTTCCCCGATCCACGGTGTCTCCGTCCGCAAAGCCCTGATCAGGAAGCCAGACGTTACCCTCTGAATCCGTGAACGAGGCGGACAGGCCGGCTTTGATGCGAACCGGCGGCAGCACTGGCGCGGGAGTCGCAGCCGGAGTTGGTGCAACAACCGGCGCGGGTGCTGCAACGGGTGCGGCGACTGGTGCCGGGGTGGCAATCTCGGTTGTTATTTGGGCCGGCGTTTTAGCGCGGCACTGTTCCTTGGGTGAATGACAACCGGCGAACAGAAAGATGGTGAATACGGCAACGACAGCGGGGACAAAATGTTTATAATTCATGCGGGAAGAATGCAAAAACCGGAAGTGGGTGACAAGCAATTTTCTCGTCGCGTCAATGCCGGGTTTGCTGCCAATCGCCATTTCGTTGGTGGCGTGGGTCGAGCATGTCGGCGGGGTTCAGTTCTGCGGGATGAAGATGATGTCCCACCTTCGCCAAGCTTCGGCGTGGCAGGCGCATTGCGCGTCGGTGTTGTTCCAATGCGCAGGATCATATTCGCTTTCTGCCAGCCTTCCCCGAAGGATTCGTTATTTCGTCTGGGCAAAAAGCATAAACACCCGCGGGCCATTATCAGTCATGATTTGATATTGCTTTTCTTCCGGTCCCTGTGGGAAGGCCAGACCGTCGTTGTATTTGTCGTAAGAGGGCTTGCCGTCCACGAGAATCATGTAGTGGTGAGTGCGATTGATCCGGATGTCATGGAGCGTGACCTGCCAGGCGTCGCGCGCGCTGTCACGCGTGAGCGGCACCTTTTGCCAATTCGTGAATGAACCGGCCACCTCAACGGAGACCGGTTCGCGGGTGTGCCCGTCGGGCCGCCGCCACCGGAAAATCTTCGAAAAGACCTGCTCGCGCCCTGGGATTTTTTTTCGCAAGGCGGAACTGCTGGGAAATGATTTGGAAACCAAAGGATCGCCTTTTCGCGGCGCCTTTGGGCCAAAAAAATCGCTAACAAGTTCAAGCATAACAATTAAATAAACAAACCGATCATGCAAAATTTGCAGCTAGATTCAGGCCAAATTATCCTGAAAAAATAACAATTTTGCGCAGCCAGCGTCAACGGATTATCTGCAATACCGAACGCCGATAAACCACGGAAGGATTCAAAAGCCGTACGCGCGCGTCTGGCTGAAAATTATTTCGGCAGCAAATCGGCGACCATCGCACATTCTTCCTTCAATTCATTGACGGTCGCGTCAATTTTTCCACGGCTGAAGTCATTGACCGGCAGGCCTTGAACGATTTCGAGCTTTTGGCCGTTGCTGCGAACGGGGAATGAACTGATAAGACCTTTTTCAACGCCGTAGCTGCCATCGGAGCAGACACAGACACTGTGCCAATCACCGGCGGGCGTCGGTTCGATGATGGACTGGACGCTGTCCACGACGGCGTTTGCCGCGCTGGCCGCGCTCGACGAACCGCGCGCCTTGATGATGGCTGCGCCGCGTTGCTGAACGGTCGAAATAAATTCGCCTTTGAGCCATGCTTCGTCGGTGATGACGCTGGTCGCAGGCTTGTCATTTATTTTGGCGTTGTAGAAATCGGGATACTGCGTTGCCGAATGGTTGCCCCAAATGGCCATGTTGTTGACGGCAGTCACGTCCGCGCGGGCTTTTTTCGCGAGCTGGGCTTTGGCGCGATTTTCGTCGAGGCGCGTCATGGCAAAGAAGCGGTCGCGCGGCACGTCGGGCGCGTTGTTCATGGCGATGAGGCAATTGGTGTTGCAGGGATTGCCGATGACGAGCATGCGGACGTCGGGCGCGGCGTTCTTTTGAATCGCCCGGCCCTGGCCTATGAAAATTTTACCGTTGATGCCGAGCAAATCCTTGCGTTCCATGCCGGCCTTGCGCGGCACGCTGCCGACGAGCAACGCCCAGTTCACGCTGCGAAAGCCTTCATCGAGGTTCGCCGTGGGAACGATGCCTTTCAGTAACGGGAAGGCGCAGTCGTCGAGTTCCATCGCAACGCCGCCGAGCGCGGGCAGGGCGGGTTCTATTTCGATCAAATGCAGAATGACGGGCTGGTTCGGCCCGAACATCGCGCCGGAGACGATACGAAACAAAAGAGAGTAACCGATTTGTCCGGCGGCACCGGTGACAGCGACGCGGATGGGTGTTTTGCTCATAAAAATTGTCAGGGCAAGTATGTTGTTGCCGTCAACGCCGCGCAAGCGCGGAACAGTTCAGGGTTTTTTTTCTTGGCAAAATTTTTATTCAGCGTAAAAATGGATTGTTCTTTGAAAGGGACGGGCGTTTGTCCGTCCGCCATCACAGTCAAATGTCAGGGAACCCGGTGAAAATCCGGGACGGTTGCGCCACTGTAACGGCTACAAATTCCCAGGGCCACTGTTCCGCAGAAGCTGGACGGGAAGGCGGGAAGGCGGTTTGAGGCCGAAGTCAGGATATCGGTTTGGCTGTGCTCGTCGCGGTTGTTGTAGCGGCGGTCTGCCCCGAAAGTTTTCGGGGTCTGTGACCGTCGCCATGATGACCGACTTCTCCGTCAAAGAGAAGGATGAGGCCAGCCCGTCGGACGGTTTCCGGCGGGATTCGTAGGATGCCTTCATTCTCCGTTTTGTCGGGGTTTGAAGGTTTTTTATTTTTGGCCTGTAGCGGCGGTATGTGACCGTTGCCATTGTCAAGAATCCGGCGGTCATAGACCGCCGCTACAAACCTTCAGACTTCGCGCTGGTCTCTCAACCATCAACCCATTCTCCGAAAGTTTTCGGAGAGGAAAATGGAAGGATCAGCACTTGAAAAAACTTGTTTCCTGTTTGTTCGCAGGCCTGTTTGTCCTGCCCGCGCTGCTATGCGCCTCGGACGCCAATGATATTGTTTCCAACGGAAATGCCGACACGAACCAAACCGTCTCATTCCCGGAAATAACGATCACCGCCACGCGGATTTCCACGTTGCCGGAAAACACGTCAAGTTCGGCGACGGTCATTTCAAGCGATGAAATTGCCCGAAGCCAGCAGCAACTTGTCGCTGATGTCTTGCGCGGTGAACCGGGCGTTGATGTCGTCACAACCGGCCTGCCGGGATCGCAGACCAGCATTTTCCTGCGCGGTGCGAACTACAACCAGACGCTCGTGCTGGTGGACGGCATCCGCGTCAACAGCCCGTTCAACAACGGCTTCGATTTCAGCACTCTCGCGGTGAACAACATTGAACGGATTGAAATTCTACGCGGCCCGCAGAGCACGCTTTACGGCTCCGAGGCCAGCGGCGGCGTGATCAACATCATCACCAAGCACGGCATCGGCACCAACGAGCTGTCCGGCTGGGGCCAGAGCGAATACGGCTCGTTCAACACCTCCGTCACCAGCGGCGGGTTCTCGGCGAGCAAGGGCAAATTCTCCGTGGGCGGCGACGGCAGCTATGCCCGCAGCGACAACGACCGCATCAACAGTGATTACGAGCAATACCACCTCGACGGCCATGCGCGCTATGATTTCTGCGACCGGTTCAGCGCCACGCTGCTGGCCACCTATTTCCACAATGACGACGGCACGCCGGGCGACATTTACACGGACGACCCCACCGCGCGTTTGAAAACGGAAAATTTTCTCACCGGCCTGACCCTCGACGCCGACCCGACGGACTGGTGGAATGCAAAACTGAAGCTGTCCCACTCGCGCGAACTGGGCGATTACGATCAGCCGGCAAATTCACACAATGGCAATGAAGGCATCTTTTCCACGACCATCGCCCAACGCAACCAAGTGGATTTCCAGAATGTTTTCACGCTCTCGGAGCAGCACACCATCCTGGTCGGCGGCACGTTTGAGGACGCGTCGGGGAATTTATCTTCGCAGGACAGTCTTTATGGCCCGACCACACTGGCGACGAAGACCATTGACACCTCTTCGGGCTACGCACAATACGACTTCAAGCCCATCAAGCGCGTCACGCTCACTGCGGGCGGTCGCGTGGATGATTCGAGTTCCTTCGGCACGCACGAAACGTATCAATTCGGCGGACGGTTCACCGCGCCCCGGACGGAAACCATTTTTCGCGCCAACCTCGGCACCGGCTTCCGCGCGCCGAGCATTTCCGACCTGTATTATCCGTATTTCAGCAACCCGAATTTGAAGCCCGAAGAAAGCACCGGCTGGGACGCGGGTATTGAACAGCCGCTGCTGCAAAACAAGCTGCGGTTCGGCGCAACCTTCTTTCACAACAATTTCGACAACCTCATCCAATATGTCGGCAGCCCGTCTTTTGCTCCGGAAAACATCGCTCGCTCGCGCACCTACGGCGTGGAAACCTTCGCCAGTTGGGCCGTGCTGACCAACCTCACCGCGCGCGCCAGTTACACCTGGCTCCATGCGGAAAATCTCGATACCGGCGCAGAACTGCTTCGCCGGCCCGAACACAGCGGCAGTCTGAATTTGAACTGGGAGATCTGCCCGAAACTCGAAGCCGACGCCAACGTCCTGTTCGTCGGTCGGCGTGCCGATTCTTACTTTAACTCGACAACTTTCACGACTTCGCCGGTCACCGACGGCAGCTACACCAAGCTGGACCTGGCGCTGCGCTGGCATGCGCAAAAACATCTGGAAGTTTTTGCCCGCGCGGAAAATTTACTCGGTGAACACTACGAAGACGCTTTCGGTTATCCGGCGCTGGGTCGTTTCTTTGCGGGCGGCGTGATGGTGCGATTTTGACCGCGCTGCTTAATACCAATTCCAAGAGACATTCGGCACATTTCTTACGTTGGTAGGGACGCGCGGCCCGCGCGTCCGCTTCGGTCGCCTCGGCCCGGCTTCGCCAAGCTACGCCGAGGCGAGCGAGGCGACCCTACCTATTAGTATAAGAGGTCGTATGCTGGCGCAATCACGCGCCGATTTGCTTTTGGATCACGGCGCAAATCTTCTGCGACCATTTTTTCAGCGACCCGGCGTCACGGCCTTCGAGGAGCAATCGGGCCTTGGGCTCGGTCCCCGAATAACGCAGCAGCAAACGTCCGCCTTGCGCGGACAATTCTTTTTCCGCTTCGGCAACAAGCTTCGCCACGCCGTCAAGCTGTTCGAACGGCTTTTTCTCACGCACGCAAACATGGGTCACGAGTTGCGGAAAGCGCGTCCAGCACTTCGCAAGTTTTGAAAGCGGCTGGCTCTTCGCCTTCATAATCCGCAGGATTTGCAGGGCGGCCACGAGACCGTCACCGGTCGTGCTGTAATCCCGGAAAATCAAATGGCCGCTTTGCTCGCCGCCAAAGTTGAAGCCGTGGCGCAGCATTTCATCGATCACGTTTCTATCGCCGACTGCGGTGCGAATCATTTTGCCTCCGGCAGATTTGATCGCCACTTCCAAACCGGCGTTGCTCATCACGGTGGCGACCAGGGTCTTTTCAGCGAGCGTTTTCTGCGCGAGCAGGTCGAGCGCGGCAATGGCCATGATGTCGTCGCCATCAATCAACGTTCCGGTTTCGTCGCACAGCAAAACGCGGTCGGCATCGCCATCATGCGCGATGCCAAGATGCGCCTCGTGTTCGACGACTTTTTTGCACAGCGCTTCCGGATGCATCGAGCCGCAATCCTTGTTGATGTTCATTCCGTCGGGTTGGTTGCTGAAAGCGACGACTTCCGCGCCGAGTTCTCGCAGCACGCAGGGCGTGGATTTGTAACCCGCGCCGTGTGCGCAGTCCACGACGACGCGCATTCCTTCCAGCGTCAGGCCGCGCGGAAACGAGGCTTTGGCAAATTCGATGTAGCGGCCCAAAGCGTCGTCAATGCGCACGGCTTTGCCGATTTCGTCGGCGGTCGGGCGGATGTTTTCAATGTCGCCGCTGAAAACGAGATTTTCGATTTCGCTCTCGATTTTGTCGTCGAGTTTGTAGCCGTCCGCGCGGAAGAATTTGATGCCGTTGTCCGCGTAAGGATTGTGCGAAGCAGTGATGACGATGCCAGCGTCTGCGCGCAAACTGCGCGTGACGTAGGCCACGCCGGGCGTCGGCAGCGGACCGATGAACAGCACGTCCACGCCCATCGAAAGGATGCCGGACGAAATCGCATTTTCGAGCATGTAACCGGACAAGCGCGTGTCCTTGCCGATCACGATTTTGTGTTTGCCCCGGCTGCGGGACTGCGATTCAAGATTTTTGAAGACGTGCGCGGCAGCGCGGCCAAGTTTCAACGCCGTTTCCGCAGTGACCGGTTCAATATTGGCCGTGCCGCGAACGCCGTCGGTGCCGAAGATTTTTTTGGATTGGCTCATGGTTTGTTATGGGCTGTCGGCGGAGGGACAATCACGCCCACCTCCAGCGGCTCAACCCTCACGAGGGTCATGCCAACCGGCACCGAGACTTCCACCGGCCGGCGCGAATTGCGCGAGGGTTCAATGCCGGTCAAGTCCACCACCGCGTGGATTTGGTCCGCCTGTAAAACCGCCATGGCCTTGGGCGGGCCGCTGACCGTGACGAGGATCGTGCCGGGAGCCACCCGATAATCACGCACGTCCTGAGCCGCCGAAAGAAGGTGCACCGGCAGGTTGCCGTAGGTGTTTTCAACTCCCCGCGTCACCGGCGCCTCCGGCTCTTCCCGGATTTTGTGGACGGTGACCCAGATGGCCACGGCCAGAAGCAGCGAAACAATTATCCAACTCAAATCTTTTGTCAGCCAATCGCGCATTGCCATAAGAATTAAACTTGATTGCCGGTTGATTTGGCGACCGGACGCGGTTCATTCTTCGTGATGACGGCTGGTCCGGGCTTATGTTGTTCGCCGAATTGCTTGTGCAACCATTTTACAAAGCCGTGCGATTTCGCCGGCTGCACGAGCACGGAAGTGAGGAACGAACGCAACTCTTCCAGCGTTACGCTGCGCACAAGCTGGCCTTTGTAAGCGTGTGAAATCCCGCCATTTTCTTCGGACACAACAACGATGACCGCGTCCGTTTCCTCACTCAAGCCAATCGCCGCGCGGTGGCGCGTGCCGAGCGACTTGTTCAAATCCTGCCGCTGTGTCAGCGGGAAAATGCACGCCGCGTAGGTAATGCGGTCGCCTTTGATGATGACGCCGCCATCGTGGATGGCGTTGTTCGGGAAAAAAATCGTTTCGAGTATTTCCGGCGTTGCTTCACAATCCACCGGGACGCCGGACTCAACGGCTTCCTGAAGCTGGATGGATTGCTCGATGGCGATGAGCGCGCCAATGCGGACTTCGGACAGGCGCTCACAGGTTCGAATGATGACCTCGATATTTTCGCGCTGTTCATGCGCACTCGCAAAGAGCGGAAGATTTCCCAATTCAGCCAGCATCCGGCGCAATTCCGGTTGAAAAATGATAATGACAGCGACGGCAAAAAACGCCGAGAACGTGCCGAGCAACCAGCGCAACACTTTTAAATCCAGAATCGTCGTGACCAATGCAAGCGCCAGCAGCAATACGACGAAGCCAATGACCACCGGCCAGCCGCGCGTGCCGCGCAGGAAACGGAAGATGTAATAAATCGCGACCGCGAGGATTAAAATTTCCAACGCGGGCCGCCAGCCGTTCTGGAGGTAAGTCCACATCATCTTTTTATTCGAGCAAGCACGGTCTCCGTCATTCTCACAGCCTGAACTGTCTCTGCCACGTCATGCGCGCGAACGATTTGCGCACCCGACTGAATTGCCAGGCACGCGCACGCCAGCGAAGCCGGCAACCGTTCGTCCAGATTGGCACCAAACAATTTCCCGATAAACGACTTGCGCGAAACGCCAATCAGCAGGGGCCGTGTCATCGTTGTAAAGCGATGCAAGTTTGCAAGCAACTGTAAATTATACTCCACCGTCTTGCCAAAGCCAATACCGACGTCCAGCACGACTTGGTCAGCAGGAACGCCGCAAGCGTTCAATTTTTTAAGCCGCTCACGGAAAAAATCGCCGACTTCACGAACCGCGTCAGCGTAAACCGGATTCTCTTGCATCGTCTGTGGCGTGCCTTGCGCGTGCATGCAAACATAGCCAGCCTGGCATTCCGCCACGACACGCCGCATGGCATCATCGTCGCGGTTGGCGGCCACGTCATTGACGATGCTCGCGCCGGCTTGCAACGCGGCATGCGCGACGGACGGTTTCATCGTGTCAATCGAAAGCGGAATTTTGACTTTCGCAGCGAGTTTTTCAATGACCGGAATTACGCGGCGCAGTTCTTCGGCCTCGTTGACCGGCCCGGCGCCGGGGCGCGTGGATTCGCCGCCGATGTCGAGAATCTCCGCGCCTTGAGCGACAAGTTCCAGTGCGCGGGCAACGGCAGCGTTTGTGTCAAAATATTTTCCGCCGTCGGAAAACGAGTCGGGCGTGACGTTGACAACACCCATGACGAGCGCCGGTCGCGGGAAAACGAATTCGAACCGGCGCGCGCGGAAAATCAAATTGCCCATGGCAAACACGGGGCGATTATGCGGTTTTCCACACAAACTTCAAAGTGTAACGACGCGGGCCATGAAGATTGTCTTTGGCGGACAAATTCCCCGGAAAATCTAGGCGATTTTCAAAAAAGTGGAAATTTTGTGCAACAACGGCGTCCGGCGCAGGCAGGAAATGGTGCAGAGCCGGCGGCAGGCGCGGATTTGCGCGCGAATCTTCCGCGCCTTTTTGCTTTCCCACATCTGCTTGAGTGTGGGTCGCGGTTCCGTCAGGAAGTTGCCGATGGGCGGGTGATAGGGGCACAGTTTCACCTGCCCGTGTTCGATCCACATGTTGTCCGTGCCGATGTTGCACTCCGGTTCGGAAGGGGCCATCTCCAGCTTCTTGTTGTGCATGGTGGAGGCATGGTTCCGGTCTTCCGCGTTTTGTTTGACCATTTCGGTCAAGGCCTGATCCGTAACGTGAATGGCATGGCCTTCACGCTTCAATTCGCGGATCTGGTCGGTCACGCGCCGCAGCCGGTCGTTGTCCTTGATGCAGAGCAGTTTCCTCGTTGCCTGCGGCATGTCCTCCAGAGGCTCGAACACCTGGGGCGTGCAGAGGACTCCGTCTATTTTCCCGAAACGTTTCGCGATTTCGACAAACGATTCCAGGTTGATGTCGGTTAAGACAGTTTTGATGTTGAGGCTGATGTGTTTTTTCTGGCGTGCCCGTTCCTGCAGCAGGAGTTCAATGCAGTGGAGCGTTTTGGCGGTGCCGCCGGGATAAGGCCGGATGATCTCGTTAATCCGGGGATCGAGGGATTCGATCGAAACTCCGAGGTTGAACAAGCCGGCGGCGACAAGGCGTCGCGCCATCTCCTCGTTCATGATGTAGCCGTTGGTGGTGAACCGGAAATCCAGCCCCAACCGTCCGGCTTGCTCGATCCACTCGATAAGATGGCGGCTGGTAGTCGGCTCGCCGCCCATGTAGGAAACCAGCGTCCCGCGTCCGCAGAGTTCATGAATTTCATTCAGGGCGCGCGGCATCATGTCGTCGGTGAAGGGTGAGCTGCATATTTTCCTTAAATCCTCGCTCTTGAGATACCCGTAATTGCACATGATGCATTTGGCGTTGCACGGAGCGTCGCGCCAGATGTGGACGGTGCGGGGCACCGCGACGAAAAACGGCGTGCGGTCGGAAATGATTGCGCGGATTTCCTTTCCCAAGTATGGCAACCCCCGCGCGACTTTTCGTGGCAAAGATGAAAGTTTCATGGAAATTGACGCGGGATTTTACTTTGCCCGGCCATACATTTGTTGCATGTCCCGCACGTTGATGTAAACGCGGAATTTGTCGAGGTGAAGCGTGGTACTGATGGAAGCCAGCCA
>Ga0182027_10007544_pt1 | contig 15982 bp, 14 predicted proteins | sample 712E1DmetaG_FD_121300 | JGI IMG/M metagenome (GOLD analysis project Ga0182027, IMG submission 121300) | Permafrost microbial communities from Stordalen Mire, Sweden - 712E1D metaG (Illumina Assembly) | ecosystem: Environmental > Terrestrial > Soil > Wetlands > Permafrost | place: Sweden...
CCCTGAGAGAAGATTGCCCTCGCCAAAAAACCTTTTATCGCTTACAATTCAGCCCGTTGTGTCCCCGGAGTTCTTCCGGTAATTTATATCGGTACCCAAAGGGGTACTGCCTTCCGCCCCCGGCTCACCTGCGGTGAATGTCCGGGAGCATATCCCGAGGAAAGGAGGTTTTCCCTATGCGTAAGTATGAGTTGGTTGCTATTGTCCATCCCGACCTGGACGAGACCGCATTTAACGGTGTCGTCGAAAAGGTCAAGGGTTGGGTTGCAGAAACCAGCGGTAGCGTGGATAAAGTGGAAGTCTGGGGCCGAAAGCGCCTGGCTTACACCATCAAGAAGCAGCGCGAAGGTCAATATGTAATGTTCAATCTTGGCCTGGAACCTGACGCCACTACCGCACTGGAAAAGAATCTGCGCTTCCTTGAACCCGTAATTCGCTATATGCTCGTCGTTGTGGAATAAAGCCGGTCACCGGCGGTTTTTCGCTTTAATAATGGAGTGAAAGATGAGTCGTGGTCTGAATAAAGTCATGATAATCGGCTTGCTGGGACATGATCCCGAAATGCGATACACGCCCTCAGGCCGCCCGGTGACCACCTTTTCGGTCGCCACCAACCGCTCCTGGAACACCGCCAACGGCGAACGTCACACGGATACCGAATGGTTCAATGTAGTCACCTGGGGAAACCTGGCTGAAATCTGTAAACAGTACCTGACCAAGGGTCAACAGGTTTACGTCGAAGGTCGTCTCCAGACCCGGCACTGGGAAGACAAGGATGGCGTCAAACATTCCACGGTGGAAATTGTCGCCATGGAAATGATGATGCTTGGCGAGCGTCGGGATACCAACCATACCCCGGCCGGTGACGAACCGCTCGCATCAGAAGAGCCCGATGCTCAAAACGGAAACGAAGATGAGTTTCCGTTCTAGGCCCGGGCATGAATATCGCAGCGGTTCAGCGATCGTTGCGCCGAGTAAGTTAGATTGGAGTTAATATCTTATGGATCATCCGATGGATAATGAAATGGAAGGTGGGCAGGAACGTCGCTATTACGCCCGCCCCAAGGTCTGCCAGTTCTGTGCGGATCGGCATATGACAATCGATTACAAGCAGTCCGATGTCTTGCGCCGCTTCGTCACGGAAGAAGGCAAGATTCGCCCTCGTCGCCAGACTGGCACATGCGCCAGACACCAACGTGAATTAGCCGTTGCCATCAAACGCGCCCGCCACATCGCCCTGCTGCCCTTTACTGGCCGGGCTTTCAACGAAGAGCGCTAATACCTGGTGCCTCCCACAGGGGCTCCGCCTGCCAGGTATTTTATTAATAAAGCAGGAAGAAGAGATTCCCCGTTACAACTACGCAAGGCGAAGGGTATTAACTTCGCAATGAGGTATGTATGGCAAAAAATAAGTCTCCAAAGATAGTAACAAAAAAGCATCTGGCGCGCCAGGATCGCGAGCGCAGGCAGACCAGATTGATTACCGGGATCGCCATTGGCATCATCGTGATTGTGGTTCTCGGCATCGCTTATGGGCTCCTGAATGATACGCTATTCCTCAACTGGAGACCAGCAGTAACTGTCAATGGCGAATCACGGAGCCTGAGTGATTTTCAGGCGCAAGTTCGCGTTGCCCGCCAACAATTGATCAATCAGTACCAACAATACTCACAACTGGCATCCATGTTCGGCATCGATCCAAGCACGGACCCGCAAATGTCCCAAACCTTCACACAGATCACGGATGAATTGAACACTCCATCTGTGCTCGGGTCAATGGTCATGGATGATATGGTTCATGACCTGCTCATCCGCCAGTATGCCCGGGCCCATGGCATTACGGTCAGCGCCGCTGATGTTGAAAAAGCAGCTGAAGAAGCCATGCAATATTATACAAATGGCACCCCAACACCCACTCTTACCCCTACTACATTGATCTATCCGACGCTGAATGCAACCCAATTTGCCCTGGTAACGCCCACACTTACGCCGACCAATGCACCCTCTGTCACCCCGGCGCCTACCAATACCGTTCCTCCAACATCAACCCCCAACCCGGCCTCTACGGCCACCCTCCTACCCAGCCTGACCCCCACTGTGACACCTTATACGCTAAAAGGGTATCAGGGCCAATATCAGACTACGCTGAAAACATATGCTGCCTTGGGCCTTTCGGATGCTGAATTCCGCTATGTCTTTTTTGAAACCGGTCTCTACCATGATCGTGTTCAAGCCAAAGTCACCGCGAATGTAGCCCATTCCCAGGATCAGGTCTGGGCGCGTGTGATCGAGTTGGCCGATCAGGCTACCGCCAATACCGTTTATGCACAGGCGATCTTGCCCGGCGCAGATTTCACGGCATTGGCATCCAAAGATTCCATCGATACCGGCAGTAAAGCCTCCGGTGGAGATCTCGGTTGGTTCGGGAAAGATTCGACCACGGTGCCCAGCGAAATTATCACCCCGGCCTTCGCCATGAAGATTGGTGATATCAGTAAACCTGTAAAATCAACCAGCGGCTATTACATCATCCAGGTACTTGGCCACGAGGTCCGTTCATTGACAGACCAGCAATACCAGACCGAGGTCAATAACGCCTTTACCGCCTGGCTTACTCAGCAACGCGACGCATCCAAAGTTGTGATCAATAGTAGCTATACGAATTACATCCCGACAACGCCCACCCTGGCACAGGCACAGGCTGCCCAAAACGGCACTGCCACATCCTACGTTTCAACCGCCCAGGCGCAAAGCACCCCCTAGGATTAATAGGGCTCTGTACATAACAATAATTAAAGAAGGTGGTTGGCTCAAGGGCCAACCACTTTCTTATTTCAATATGAGAAATTCAGTAATTCACATCACCCCCGGCTCCGCCTCTCAAGGGGCAGGGAGAAGAATGCAAAATTGGAGATTTGCAAGTGCTTCGCGCTTGCGAATCTCCAATTTGCATATTTCCCATATTTCATTTCAAATAATCTTCTGAAATCTCATCCAGCTTCAGGCTGATGATCTGGCTGGCAGAATCGCGTCCCATCGTCACACCGTAGATGACATCCGCGGCCTGAACGGTGTTGCGGTTGTGCGTGATGATGATAAACTGCGTTTCCTTGCTCAACTCCAGCAGCAGGTCCCGGAAACGACCAACATTGGCTTCGTCCAGCATCGCATCCACTTCATCCATCACGCATACCGGGGTTGGCGAGACTTTCAGCAACGAAAACACCAGGGCGATCGCGGTCAGACTGCGCTCGCCGCCTGAGAGCAGGCTGAGCCCCTGTTCGCGCCGCCCGGGCAAGCGCGCTTCGATATCGATACCGGTTTCGGTCAGGTTGTCTGGATCGGTCAGCACCAGTCGGGCAGCACCTCCGCCAAACAACCGGTGAAAAATCGAATGGAATTGTTCTGCCACGGCATCGAATGTTTTTATGAATTCCCGGCGGGTCAGTTCATCCAGTTCTTCAATGACCTGGTGCAGGTCGGCTTCGGCTTTATGCAGATCTTCCAATTGTGCGGTCAGGAAGCTGTGTCGCTCCTTGACCGAACGATACTCCTGCTGGGCTTCCGGGTTGATCGCCCCCATCCGCCGCAGTTGTGCACGTAATCTGTTCATGTTCTCTTCAAGGTCGGGCGATAATTCATTTACCGCCGGCAATTGTTCCACCATGCCATCCAACGGCAAAGGCACCGGGCCAGAGACATCCGTAGCATACTCGAAAGCCACCAGCCCAAAATCGTCCTCGATTTTTTGGCGCAAGTTTTCCAACATTTCCTGCTTGCGGCCGAGATCGAGTTGGATCTGGTTGTAGGTCCGTTCCACGCGCGCCAATGCAGATTGCCCTTCGGTTTCCTGTTTCTGCAATTCCATTTCATGCGCTTCGGAAGTTTCGAGTTCTTTCTCGGCCGGTTCGATCAGGCCGACCAGCTGTTCCAACTGCGCATTGATGCCCATCGCCTGAGTTCGCAGGTTTTGCCGGGTATTTTCCAATTCCACCAGCGCTTCGTCAATTTCCGTCAGGCGTTTCTCCAGCGCGACCTGTTGCATTTGCACCCGCTCAACCGCATTCTTTCGATCGCTTTGGCGTGTTCGGGCATCCCGCAGGGCACGCTCAGCCACCGCCGAACCCGTTGACCAGAATCTGACCTGCTCTTGCATTTCGTCGGTGGTGAGAGCTGCCAGGCTGGCAGATTGGTTCCGCAAAGTTTCTTGCGCCAGGGCAGTCTCCTTCTCGTTTATGGTCAGGGCCGCGGCGCTTTGCTCGAGTTCCTTCCCGGCCTGTGCAATTTCCGCCACGAGGCTGGATTTCTGACTGACCTGCCAATCCGACTGCCGGCGCGCCGATTCATCCCGCACCTGCGCCTGTCGCTCAGAATTCCGGGCCGATTCCAACCCGAGACGTTGTTTGCTCACCACATCCTGGGTTTCGGCCAGATCATCCCGGATGGTCTCCAGCTGGCCTGAAAGCTTCTTCATTTCCGAATCCAATACGGCAATCTGGTTCTCGACATTTGCCAGGCTTTCCTGCAACTCACGCCGCTGGCGCGGGCGCCCCAATGCTGCCGCTTTGGCCGGTTTACCGGCCGAAACCTGCCCGGTGGCATGGAACACCTCGCCTCGCAGGGTGACTGCGCGCGCATTTTTTGGCTGCCCCGCCAAGACTCGCCGGGCGGCCGCACGGTCACGCACAATCAGCGCCTGGCCAAGCAGCAGATCCAATGCCGGGCGGTATTCCACGGCCGCTTTTACCAGGTCTGAAGCGACACCCAGGCAGTCAACACTTCTTTTCATTTTGGGCGGCTCGGTGGGAGCCAGCCAGTCCAGCGGCAGCAGCGCGGCCCGCCCGGATTGATTGGAATCCAGCAACAGCATCGCCTGTTCGGCATCCTGGCCGGATACCAACAGCACGGCATCCGTGTATTCGCCCAATGCTGCCGCAATTGCCACTTCCAATTCCACCGGCACATCCAGCGCAGCCGATAAAGCCCCGCGTGCGCCGCCTAATTGGGATTTCCGTGAAGCATCCAGGAGCAATTTGGCGCCATCGGCATAGCCTGCCAGGGATTGCTCTGCCTGATCCAGCACTTCCAGTTGGGCTTTGAAGCGGGCTTGTTCGGCCTGCCGGGCCGCACGCGCAGCGCTTTTTTCTTTTATCTTGGCTTCCAGATCGGTTTGCTGGTTGCGCACACGCTGAAGCTCCACCTCGGCTTTTTGCAGCGCACTTTCTGCTTTCTGTCGGGCCGCCAGCACATCTTTTAGTTCCCGGGTCGCCTTCTCCGCTTCCGCTTCGGCGGAAGCAATCGCCTGCACCAGGGTTTCAAGTTTCTGCTGCTGGCTCGTACTGCGGGAGGCCAATTCCTCCCGCCGGGCTTGCAGGCCGGCTCGTTGCGTCGATAATTTTTGCAATTTCTGTTGGATCAGCTGGAGTTCTGCCTGGGTCCTGGATTTCTCTATCTGGCGTTTGCTCAGGGCAGCCTGCGCTGATTTGGTTTGGGTAACTGCATCGTCGTATTCTGTTTGCAAACGAACCGTTTCGCCTTCTGTCTCCGCCAGACGTTCCTGGGCAACCTTGATTTCCTCAGAGTTGCGGGATTGTTCACTCAACCCGGCCTGGCGGTTATCCAACAGGGCCCGCTGACGTTCGTCCAACACCGCCAGATCGCCGCTGGTAGATTCACGGCTTTCATGCAACTGGGCTGATTGGCGATGCCAGGAGTTCAGGCGCGCCCGCAGGCCATTGAGATGATCCCGGAAAGCCGTAAAGTTCTGGCGCACATTCTGATAGGAATCGCGCGCTTCCCCCAGTTTAGTTTCCTGGTTGCGGCCGAACTCCATCGCCGCGCTCAGCTCACCCTGGGCGCTGTGCCAGTGAAATCCATACCATTCGAGCAGCAATACGCGCAGGTCGGCCTGAACCCGGGTATATTCCTGAGCCCGCGCGGCCTGGCGTTCCAGGCTTTTCAGGCGTGGCTCCAGCTCGGCCAGGATGTCCAGTACGCGGTCCAGGTTGCGCTTGGTGGTCTCCAGGCGGCGCAAAGCTTCCTCTCGCCGCGTCCGATACAGACCAATCCCGGCAGCCTCCTCGAACAGGCGCCGTCGTTCATCGGCTTTGAGAGCCAGAGAAGCATCCACCAGGCCCTGGCCAAGAATAGTATAGGTGCGTTCCGATAGGCCGGATTGCGCCAGCAACTCATTGATGTCTTTCAACCTGACATGCTGGCTGTTCAAAAGGTATTCGTTGCGTCCATCGCGATAAGAGCGTCGCGCCAGCGCCACTTCTGAAAAATCCACTGGCAACCAGCCAGCGCTATTATCGAAAGTCACTCCGGCGCTGGCCATGCCCGCCCGGGGGCGCTGCTCTGACCCAGCGAAGATCATATCCTCGGTTTTCTTGGCCCGTAACAGGCTGTAGGATTGTTCGCCCAGCACCCAGCGCAGCGAATCGGCTATGTTGGACTTGCCGGAGCCGTTCGGCCCAACAATGGCAGTGATGCCTTCGGCAAATTCAAAATTCGTTTTTGCAGCAAAGGTTTTATAACCGTGGAGTTCAAGGGATTTCAATCTTAAAGGCATGGCGGGTTATCGAATCAACTTTCGGAATTTTCAATCATTTCTAAAGAGGCCTGGGCGGCCAGGCGCGCGGCGGTTTGTTTATTATGGCCGGTACCATGGCCATATACTTTGCCATTGATATGGACTTCTACTTCAAACAACCGGTCATGGTCCGGGCCACTGGCCTGCAGCACCACATACTGCGGAATCCCAAGCTTGTGCCCTTGCGACCACTCCTGCAGGCGGCTTTTTGGATCTTGCTGGTCAAACCGCAACAGGAATTGCTCGCCCACATTATCGATCATGCTGTGGAAAAAGCGCTGTACCGTGAAAATATCGGTTTGCAAATACAACGCACCAATCAAAGCCTCGAAGGTGGCGCACAACAATACGTCCCGCTGGCGCCCTCCCGCCTGCTCTTCGCCGTGCCCGAGCCGCATGGCTGCTCCCAGGTTGAGCGCACGTGCGAATACAGCCAGTTGGTCGGTGCAAACCAAGGCCGAACGCATGCGGGTCAGTTCGCCTTCTGCCATCTCGGGGAAATGGTTATATAGCCAGGCGCCTGACACAAAATCCAGTACGGCATCGCCCAGGAATTCAAGGCGTTCATTATCCTCCAGCGCTTCCGGATGCTCATTAATGTAGGAGCGATGGGTCAAAGCACGCGTGAGCAGCAGTAAATTGGTGAAGGGAAGATCCAGCCGCTGAACCAAGGCGGCCGGGGATTCTTCGCGTTCCCCATTGGGGGTATGGTTCATAAAAGCCTCCCGGATCACAGGGAGCGCCAGCCGCCTCACTTTGTCAGGCGGCTGGCGGTCACTTTGTTCCAAAATCGATGTCTGCCGATTGTAACCCGATTTAACCTGCCTGACCAGCGTAAGTTTCAAACTTTGGAAACAGCCTGGCCTTTGATATGCGAAATCATCTTCATTAAGAGCCTATATGGTAAAATCATGTAAATAAAATATATATCGGAGGAACCAAATATGCCCGAAAATCCTGATGCTGGAACCCGCTTTCTCGATAATATTGAAATGGGGTTGGGAGCGTGGTCGTGGGGTGACCGCATCTACTGGCATTACGGGCATGGTTACACCGATGATGATATTGCCGAGGCCTTCCGGACTTCACTGGCGGCTGGTGTAAACCTGGTTGATACCGCCGAGATTTATGGATCAGGGCGATCCGAACACCTGTTGGGGAAATTCCTTAAAAATACCAGCCAGCCTGTTTTCGTGGCTACCAAGTTCTTTCCAATGCCCTATCGATTTACAAAAAGCAGCGTTGTTCGCGCCATGCGTGGCAGCCTTGAACGGCTCGGGCTTGACCATGTCGACCTGTACCAGTTGCATTTTCCCAGCCCGGTGGTGTCCATCGAAACCTATGTGCAGGGATTAGCCCTGGTTGTTCAAGCCGGTTTGGCAAAAAGCGTTGGGGTCTCGAATTACAACATCGAGCAAATGGAACGGGCAGTAAAAACGCTGTCAAAACACGCCATACCGCTGGCTTCCAATCAAGTTGAATACAATCTGCTTGACCGTGCCGCTGAAACAAGCGGCCTGCTCGACCGTTGCAAGCAAACGGGTGTTCGCCTGATTGCCTATTCACCGCTGGCAATGGGCATGTTAACCGGTAAATACACATCGGAAACACCCCCTGCCGGCCCGCGTGCCCGAAAGTATGCTGCCATCTTGAAAGATTTACCCGCCTTGATTTCCTTGATGACCGAAATTGGCAAGGGTCATGGTGAGAAAACCCCCGGCCAGGTAGCCCTTAACTGGGTCATTTGCAAGGGCGGCTTGCCCATCCCGGGAGCCAAGACCTCCGCTCAGGCCCAACAAAACGACGGGGCGATCGGCTGGCGGTTAACCCCGGAAGAAGTTTTGGCCCTGGATGCAGCCAGCGACAAAATTACATAACAAATATTCAAATTACGAATAGACATCGATAATTTCTACCCGCCCCGGATGTAAGTTTCCAGGTGTGTAATAAAGATTTGCTGTTCCAAAATGATCGCACGCAAAACATCTCGTATCGAGATCAGCCCAAGCAGGGTGCCATTCTCATAGACCGGCAGGTGCCGGATACCCTTCTCGTTCATCAAGGCCATACATTCTTCCACGGACTGGCTGGCTTCAACATACAGCACTTTGGTGGTCATGATCTCGCGTACTTTGATTACATCCGCACCTTTGCCGCGCAAGCTCACTTTGCGGACGATGTCGCGTTCCGATAGGATGCCGACCACCTTCCCGGTTGCTTCCATCACCAGCATTGCACCGACGTTGTGCGCAGCCAGCAAATCGATTGCTTCCTGTACATTTGCATCCGGCTCCACCGAGAAAACCCTTCCGAGATCCCTGCCTCTTAATAAATCTTTTGCAGTTGCCATTTTCTCCTCCGCGTCTTATTGAGTGTTATACGACCAGTTTACTCGGATATTATTTTGGTGTCAACATTTTTTAATAATAATATAGCAATACCCTTTTAGAGTAAAATGGAATGCATGCCATCGCCGAAACATTCCTCAAAATCCTCCAAAAAACGGCTCTCCAATACTGATACAACCACTCGCGACGCCCACTCGGTCCTCTCGGGACACAGTCGGAAGAACTGGTTCGCACGCCTGCTACCTTTCCTCGGCCCGGCCTTTATTGCCAGTATCGCCTACGTGGACCCGGGCAACTTCGCAACCAACATCCAGGGTGGCGCCCAGTTCGGCTATGAACTGCTCTGGGTGATCCTGGGCAGTAACTTAATGGCCATGCTCCTGCAGGCTTTGTCCGCCAAGTTGGGCATTGCCACCGGCAAGAACCTGGCCGAGCACTGCAGGGAACGCTTCCCGCGCCGGGTGGTCTGGGCCATGTGGGTGCTGATGGAACTGGTGGCCATGGCCACCGACCTGGCGGAATTCCTGGGAGCAGCCGTGGCGTTGAATTTACTCTTCGGGTTACCGCTATGGATCGCAGGTTTGCTGACCGCCATTATCACATTCGTCATCCTCAGCCTGGAACGCTACGGTTTCCGTCCCCTCGAAGCAGTCATTACGGGTTTTCTGGCTATTATAGCCATCGCATATGTGATCGAACTTTTCCTCGGCCATCCCGATTGGGCAGCCATCAGTTACAACACTTTTGTCCCGCACTTTTCCAATTCAGAGAGCGTCCTGTTGGGAGCCGGCATCCTGGGCGCCACAGTCATGCCGCATGCAATATTCCTGCATTCTGCGCTAACCCAGGGACGCGTGGTGGTTAAAAAACCGGAGCAATTGCGCCGATTGTTCCGCTTCGAGATCATTGATGTGGTTATCGCCATGGTCATTGCCAGTTCAGTCAATGCTGCCATGCTGATTACCGCCGCGGCTGCCTTCCATACCGGAAACGCGGGAGTCGGGACACTCGAACAGGCCTATAAAACCCTCCAGCCCCTGCTCGGACCCGCTGCTGGCATCGTGTTTGGTGTAGCGCTGCTGGCTTCCGGGCTATCCTCTTCCTCAGTAGGGACAATGGCCGGGCAGGTTATCATGCAAGGGTTCCTTCATTTCCACATCCCGCCTTGGATCCGCCGGGTGGTGACAATTGTTCCATCCCTGATTGTTATCTTTGTTGGCCTTGATCCCACCCGCACTCTGGTTATCAGCCAGGTAGTCCTTTCATTTGGCCTGCCATTCGCGGTTATCCCACTGATCATGTTCACGAGTCGCAAAGATATTATGGGCGTGCTCGTCAACCGGCGGCTTACCAATATATTGGCGGTCTTATGTGCTGTTTTGATCCTATCCTTGAATATCTTCCTGATCTATCAGACATTCTTTGGGAAATAAGCCTATGTTCAAACATATCCTCGTTCCTTTGGACGGTTCGACTCTTGCAGAAGCAGCTTTGCCCGCCGCGCTTTCCCTGGCAGAAACTTTCAAAGCGCCAGTCACCCTGTTGCATGTCATCGAACAAGATGCCCCCGAAGAAATACACCGCGACCACCATTTGACTGAAGCCGGGGAGGCCGAGACTTATCTCAAGAAGATTGCAAGGCGATCTTTTCCAGAAAAAATCAAAGTAAATCTGCATGTCCACACCTCCCCTGTAGCCGATGTGGCCCGCAGTATCGTTGACCATTCCTCGGACGAAATCCAACCTGACCTGATCATCTTGTGTTCGCATGGGAACAGTGGCATGCACGACCTGGTCTTTGGAAACATCGCCCAGGAAGTTGCTGCCGCCAGCGGAACCCCGGTCCTGTTGATCAAGCCAAATGATGACGCAACTTCATTCCCGTTACATCATATCCTTGTCCCGCTGGATAACGAATCTGTACACGATAAAGCCTTGCCCACCGCTGAAGCACTTGCAAAAGCCTATGGCGCTGAATTAAATATACTATGCGTCATCCCCACCCTGGGCACGCTCTCCGGCGAGGAGGCTGCAGTAAGCAATATGCTTCCAGCCACAGCCACTGCCTACCTTGACATCGCCGAAGAGATCGCCCTTGATCATTTTCAGAGACACCTGAATGCCTTCAAGAAGAAGGGGCTCCCGGCCACGGCTGAAATTGCGCGCGGCGACCCGGCCCCGGTGATCGCCAAAACCGCCGAGAAGATCAACACCGATTTGATCATCTTTGGCACACATGGCCACGCCGGACTGGAGGCCTTCTGGAACCGCAGTGTAGCCGCCAGCGTGGCCCGAAGGACACGAACGCCAATCCTGCTGCTACCGCTCAAATAACCGTATGAGGCCGGATCACAATTGAACCGGCCTCATGCATTTTTTGATTGTGTTAGTTATGACGGCTTTACGCGTCCCTGCGCTTAATGGCTGGCCAGATAATTCGAAATAACCGTGTCATAATGCGCCGTGGATTGAAACCCCTTCACTGATAGTTTCTTACGCGCTTCAGCCGAAATTCCTGCTCCTCGCAGCATCCCTAGCACATCTGCATAATCTGCCGGGTCACATACCAGGGTCACCCGTTCATGGTTCTTGGCCGCCGCCCGGATCAATGTCACCCCGCCGATGTCAATATTTTCGATCACTTCGGCGTAGCTTACGCCTGGCTTGGCGATCGTCGCTTCGAAGGGGTAAAGGTTTACCGCCACCAGGTCGATATAATCCCAGCCTAAATCGAGCAGTTGTTGGTGGTCAGTCTCGGTGGGACGCGCCAGCAACCCGCCATGCACGGCCGGATGGAGTGTTTTGACTCGACCGCCCAGGACCTCGGGCGACTTTGTGTACTCGGCCACTTCCATGACAGCTATACCGTTTTCATTTAAGGTCTTCGCCGTCCCACCGGAAGCCAGCAAAGTCCAACCCAGTTCTGCCAGGCCTCTGGCAAAATCCACCAGCCCGGTTTTATCATATACAGAAAGGATGGCTTTTGGCATAATTTCTCCTGCCTTCTTGATTTTTTGCTTTTGTTTTTAGATTTCTTTGCGGATTGGCAATATTAACTCTCCATCGATGATCCGCTTGAGCGTTTCGACCAGGAAGGAATGTTCTCGTTCCAGCACCCGTTCTGCCAGAGTCGCCGCTGTATCGCTTTGCATCACTGGCAGCCGGCACTGCGCCAGGATGTTGCCATGGTCATATTCCCGGTCGACCAGGTGGATCGTGATCCCTGTCTCCCGCTCGCCTGCCGCAATAACTGCTTCGTGGACATGCGCACCATACATCCCCGCGCCACCATATTTTGGGAGCAACGCCGGATGGATATTGATCACCCGCCCCTGGTAGGCCAGGAGTGTTTTCTCTCCCAACCTTTTCATATAGCCTGCCAGGATTACCAGATCGATCTTGTTTAGTTGCAAGGCCGCCAGGATGCCTTCATCCAATTGAGCAGGATTCAGGTGGGTCTTGCTACTGAAATGATAGTCTGGGATGCCCTCCCGTCTGGCCCGCGCCAGCGCTTCCGAAGCGCTGTTATTGCTGATCACCAGGCTGGCTTTTGCATCCAGAATGCCAGCCTTACAGGCATCGATGACTGCCTGCAGATTGGTTCCACGACCGGAGGCAAAAAAGGCCAGATTCATTATTTTGGTCAAACCTGTGCGTTGAAAATATTAATGATGGAACAACCTGGTGCCCGAGAATACCATGGTCATGCCGTATTCGTCGGCAGCCTGGATGACTGCATCGTCCCGGTTGGAGCCGCCCGGCTCGAGCACATAGGATACACCACTCAGCGCCGCCCGGTCGATCGAATCGCGGAATGGGAAGAACGCATCCGAACCAAGCGTGACGCCCTGCGAGGTGTCCAGCCAGGCGCGTCGTTCTGCGGCAGTAAACTGGGCCGGGATCTCGGTAAAAACTTCACCCCAGGCCGCTTTTTCTGCCGGAGTGACCTCTGGCTGGAGAAACTGGTCAATGGCATTATCCCGGTCGGGGCGCTTGAGGCCGGGCTTGAATGGCAACCCCAGCACCATGGGATGCTGTCGAAGGTACCACAAATCTGCCTTCATTCCGGCCAGGCGCACACAGTGCACGCGCGACTGCTGGCCCGCCCCCACCCCAACCACCTGGCCATCTGCCACAAAACAAACCGAGTTCGACTGGGTGTACTTGAGCGTGATCCATGCGATCAACATATCCCGCACAGCCGTGGCGGTTAAATCCTTCCTGGCGGTGACAATATTCTTGAGATCCTCCCGGCTGACCGGCCGGTCGTTGCGATGCTGTTCAATAGTGATCCCGAATACTTCCCGCCGCTCCAGCGCGCCGGGTTGGTAGGCTGGGTCGATCTGCACCACCACGTATTGGCCCTTTTTCTTTTCGGCCAGGATCGCCAGGGCCTCCGGATCATAAGCAGGTGCAATAATACCATCCGAGACTTCATGGGCGATCAGCCGGGCAGTCGACGCATCCACCCGGTCGGAAAGCGCGATCCAATCCCCGAATGAAGACATGCGGTCGACCCCGCGCGCCCGGGCATAAGCGCAGGCCAGCGGGGAAAGTTCATTATCCTCCACGAAGTAGATTTTCTTGAGGGTTTCGGATAGAGGCAGACCGACCGCCGCTCCGGATGGGCTGACATGCTTGAATGAAGCCGCCGCCGGCAAATCCAGGGCCTGCCTGAGTTCTTTGACCAGTTGCCAGGAATTCAACGCATCCAGCAAATTTATATACCCGGGTGCGCCGGAAAGCACCTGGATCGGCAGTTCGCCAGCCTGCATGAAAACCCGGGCGGGAATCTGGTACGGATTGGCGCCATAGCGTAGAGTGATTTCCTTCGTCATAATCAAATCCTTTATCTACTTGAGGTTTACTTTGTGGTTACCCTCGACCAGTTCGCCGATGATAAACGTTTCTTCCGGAATGGCTCGTCGAAGCGCATCGACATGCTGTTTATCCACAATTACGACTATGCCAATGCCCATGTTGAAGACGCGATACATTTCGTCATCTGCTATCCTGCCCCGTTCCTGGATCAGGCGGAAAAGCGGCGGGACCTTCCACGCGCCTCTATTGATCACTGCATCCACGTTCTCCGGCAAGACCCTTGGGATGTTCTCGATGAAACCACCTCCGGTCAAATGAGCCAGCGCCTTAATGGAAGGGAGGTATGGATAAAGTACAGGATAATAGGAGCGATGCGGAGCCAACAGGGCATCCACCAGTGGGATGCCCAGTTCGGGTAGAACCGTTTCAAGCAACACATCCTGAAATACTTTGCGGATGAGCGAATACCCATTGGTATGCGGGCCTGAAGAACGTACCCCAACCAGGATATCCCCGGGAATAACGTTCTGGCGTGGTAAGGCGCCCTCGCGTTCGAGCACCCCCACGATGGTACCGGCAATGTCGAATTCGCCGGTTGTATAGACGCCCGGCATCTCAGCCGTCTCCCCGCCGATCAGGGCACAACCGGCCGCCCGGCAGGCCTCCGAAATGCCGCTTACCACCTCTGCCACAATTTGCGGGTCAAGCCGCGATGTGGCGAAATAATCAAGGAAGAACAGTGGGCGGGCACCCTGCACCAGGATGTCGTTAATACAATGGTTGACAATGTCGATCCCAACGGAACGGTACCGCCCGGCCTGTGCGGCAATTTTAACCTTGGTGCCAACCCCATCGGTGGAAGCCACCAGCACCGGAGCATTCATCCCTTTCAGCGCGGATGCATCGTACATTCCGCCGAAGGACCCAATCCCGCCCAGCACTTCCGCTCCATAAGTGGATTTGACCGCCGACTTCATGAGCGCAACTGCATGGTTACCCGCCTCAATATCCACGCCAGCATCTTTATATTCTGATTTTTCCATTATCGATCTCCCAGAACAAGATGCCCGATATCCTTCCGGTACTGCATCCCTTCGAACTGGATTGGCTGGATGCGTTCATATGCCATGCGCAGAGCCTGGCGGATATCTGTGCCCAGACCGGTTATGCATAACACACGTCCGCCCGCGCTAAGAATTTTCCCATCCACGGACTTTGTCCCGGCATGAAAGACTACGACATTCGGACGCTCGGCCTCCAGACCTGTGATCGGATAACCGGTGGAATAATTTCCCGGATAACCGCCGGATGCCAGTACCACACAGGCTGCCGCCCCATCCTTCCAGCGCACATCCACCTGATCCAGGCTGCCTTCCACGCAGGCCAGGGCTATCTCCAGGAAATCCGATTCGAGCAACGGCAGTACCACCTGGGTTTCCGGGTCGCCAAAGCGACAGTTGAATTCGATCACGCGCGGGCCTGCCGAGGTGAGCATGAACCCGCCGTACAGCACTCCCACGAAAGGATACCCTTCCGCCCTCAGCCCGTCCACGGCTGGCTGCAGGGCAATCCGCACCAATTCGGAAACCATTTCCGGCGGACAAACCGGCACGGGGGCATAGGCGCCCATCCCGCCGGTATTGAGGCCCAAGTCCCCCTCCAGGGCGCGTTTATGATCCTGGGAGGGCTGCATAGGCTTGACGGTTGCCCCGTCGCTGAAGGACAACATGGTGACTTCCTGCCCACTCAAGCGCTCTTCGATCACCACCTGGCTACCGGCTTCGCCGAATGCCTGGCCGGCCAGCATGGACTCGAGTGCAGTTTTAGCATCCTGTCTGGTTTCAGGTAAGATCACTCCCTTTCCCGCCGCCAGCCCGGAGGCCTTGATCACTACCGGATAATCCACCTGTGCCAGATGGGCAAGCGCCTGTACCAGGTTGTCGAAACAAGCATACCGGGCCGTCGGGATGCCATACCGGCGCATGAAATCTTTGGAAAAAACCTTGGAGGATTCGATCTGCGCGGCTGCCCTGGAAGGTCCGAAAACTTTGATCCCGGCTTCGGTCAAATCATCCGCCAGCCCGGCTGCCAGATATAATTCAGGCCCGATGATTACCAGGTCGATTTGTTTTTCGATGCAAAAACGCTGGATGGCGGGATGATCATCGGGCGAAATTCCGGCAACGTTCTCGCCCAATTGTGCCGTGCCGGGATTGCCAGG
>Ga0182027_10007545_pt1 | contig 15982 bp, 14 predicted proteins | sample 712E1DmetaG_FD_121300 | JGI IMG/M metagenome (GOLD analysis project Ga0182027, IMG submission 121300) | Permafrost microbial communities from Stordalen Mire, Sweden - 712E1D metaG (Illumina Assembly) | ecosystem: Environmental > Terrestrial > Soil > Wetlands > Permafrost | place: Sweden...
AACTTCTTTCATTTTCTCACTATCTCTTCCTGATTTACTTCCCAAAAAGAGTATTTGTTCCTTATATTCATTCGGGAAGTAAGACATCGTATATGTTTGCTCTTTTTGAATCATTTCAAGCGTGTAACGGTCTGCTCGAAGAATACACCACGTGGTGGGTTTCATGAAAAGAAGCCCCAAACCACCCCCGCTGGCTGTCATGGAATTATAATGATCTTCCTTGCCCGCGGTAATAACCGGAAAAACTTTTCCTACCAAAGTAAAGACATTGTCGCATATCTCTTCCGGAGAAATTTGTTTAAACAATTGATCAAAATTCATCTCCTTGACAGTTACATGATTTGTTTTTTTCATTTTCTGCTGTTGTTTCCTTTTCACAAAATACGGTTTTAATTTCTATCATAGAATCCTTATCAAACTAATTGAGCGCTCTATTAGGTGCCAATTAATTGCATCCATTATTCCTTAGGTTGTGCCATTTGTTTACATGTAATTTTTCCCCTTTTTCACGATAAACTTTTCGGTTTGCCCAAATTCTGAAAAAAACAAAAAAGATGCCGCCGCTCTAATCGTCTTTAACCGGTTCCGATATCTACTTTATAATTTAATACTTACATTAATTTATGTACAAAAGTTTATGCATTTATTGTATATTTGAGGGTTACTTTATTATCCGTCAAAAATTTACGCCAATCGGCAGCAAATGAAATAATCCGGGGTTTACAATATGGGCTTTTTTCCATTTTTTTCGAACGATCTCGGCATCGATCTGGGCACCGCCAACACCTTGATTTACGTGAGCGGCAGGGGGCTTTTGATAGACGAACCCTCGGTCGTCGCGCTTGACAAAAACACTAAATTGGTCAAAGCATACGGTTTGGAGGCAAAACGGATGCTGGGAAGGACGCCGGGCGACATCGAAGCCATACGGCCCATGAAAGACGGCGTGATCGCCGATTTCGACCTCGTGGAGCAGATGCTGAAATTTTTTATCCGTAAAGTCCAGAAATATCCCTCGTTCATCCTCCGTCCGCGCGCGGTCATCGGCGTTCCGTCGGGGATCACCGAGGTGGAAAAACGCGCGGTGGTGGACTCGGCCGAAAGCGCGGGCGTGCGCGAGGTCTATCTGGTCGCCGAGCCGATGGCTTCGGCCATCGGCATGGGCATCCCGGTAAGCGAACCGTCGGGCAACATGGTCATTGACATCGGGGGAGGAACCGCCGAGATCGCCGTCATCGCCCTGTCGGGCATGGTGTGCGACATGTCGGTTCGCGTGGGCGGGGACGAAATGGACGAGGCCATCGTTTCGTATTTGAAAAAGACCTATAATCTGCTCGTGGGAGAAAGCACCGCGGAGCAGATCAAGATCCAGGTAGGCTCGGCGTTCCCGCTGGAAGACGAGCTGGAGATGGAAGTGAAGGGGCGCGACCTCGTGGCGGGCATCCCGAAGACGTTACGCATAACGTCAACCGAAATCCGCGACGCGCTCAACGAGCCCATTTCGACCATCGTCGAGGCGGTCAAGCAGGCGCTAGAACAGACCCCGCCGGAACTTTCGGCCGACATTCTTGACAAAGGCATCATAATGACCGGCGGCAGCTCCCTGCTGCGCGGCCTCGACGAGCGCCTGAGGCAGGAAACCAACCTGCCGGTGAACGTAATCGACGACCCGCTCACCTGCGTGGCGCGCGGGGCTCTTAAAATCATCGAGAATCTCGACACCTATAAAACGGTGCTCCTGAATACGCATAGAAAAAGCAGATAACAAAATCAGGCACCGTCATTACCCCGTGCCGATTGACTGGCCATCATGCATTGGATCATCCGATTTTTCACCTCTCATCGAAATATAACCTCGTTTCTCCTTCTGTCCTTTATCAGCCTGTGGATGATGAGCAGCACTCCCGCCAAGCAGGAGAAAATCGCCCGCATGCTTTCCTTCAGTATTTTTTATCCGTTCCAATTCTATATCAGCCAGACGGCGCGGATAAAAAATATCTTTTCGGAAAACAGGAAACTAAAAGAGGACAATGCGGCCCAGGCCGCGGCCATTTCGCTGCTTAGGGAACAGGCGCTGGAAAGCGCGCGGCTGGAAGAACTGCTCAAGCTCCGCAGCAATTATACCTACGATCTGCAGGTCGCGCGCGTGGTGGCGAGGGAACCGTCCAGCATTTCCCGCAGCATTATCATCAATGTGGGAAAAGAAAACGGCGTCGCCGCGTATATGCCCGTCATCATGAGCCTCGGGGTCGTGGGAAAGGTCATTCTTGCCTTGCCGCACATGGCGCTGGTCCAGCTGCTCAACGACCCTTCGAACCGCACCAGCGTGCTTGATCAGCGCAGCCGGGAAGTGGGCATACTTGAAACGGAAAACGGCGAGGACTATTTCATACGGTACAGGACCCATGCCGACGTGGTTGCCGGCGATACCATCGTTACGTCGGGCCTGGGGGGCGTGTATTTGAAGGGACTGACCGTCGGCGCCATTTCGCGCGTCGCGGCAAACCAGGACCCGCTCTTTAAAAAGGTCTTCGTCGCGATAAGCGTGGATTTCAACCGGCTTGAGGACGTGTTCGTCATACGGGTGAAATCACAATGGACGTCGTTCCGCAGCGAACTGGATTCCCTGGAGCGACAGCGATGATCATGCACTATTTAAAATGGCCGATGCTGTTTGCGGCGTGTTTCATTCTGCAAACGTCGTTCGTCCCGTCGCTGTCCATTTTCGGGGTGAAGCCCGACCTGCTCATGGTCATTCTGTTTTTCTTTTCCATCAGGTACGGGATAATGCCCGGCGTCTTCGTGGGTTTTTTCGTGGGACTGACCCAGGACCTGTACACGCCGGCGATCCTCGGGCAGAACGCGTTCACGAAAACGATCATCGGCGCCTGCATCGGCCTCTTCAACGAAAAGGTCATGCGCACCGACCCATTTGTCAAAACGATCATCCTGTTCGTGATGTTCCTCATCCACGACAGCCTGTTCATGCTTGTTTCACTGGCAAAAAACACGAACCACTTTTTCGTCATGGTCCCGGACCTGTTCGTAAAAACGATCCCCCGCGCTTTGTATTCCGTGGCCGTCGCGGCATTGTTTTACGCGTGGGAATTTTTGCCGAAAACCGCCCGCAGAAGATAGCCCGTTTACATGTCCATTTCATCGCATTATCATGACGAACAGCAGGAACGGCTCAATAAAAGCATCCGCCTCGTCATCGTCCTTTCGTGCCTGTTTTTAATATTGCTGATGCGGCTTGTATATTTGCAGGTCATCCAGGCCCAGCTCAACATCAGGCTCTCCCAGGAAAACGGGATGCAGTTCCACGTCATCAAGGCCCCGCGGGGCCTGATCTTCGACAGGAACGGAAAGGTGCTCGCGCGCAACCGTCCATCGTATTCGATCTATGTCCTTCCTTACAAACTGAAGAATCGCTCGTCGGTGATCAACAACCTCTGTAAAATACGGGACATAAGAAACCAACCGGTGTTCGACAGCACTGATCTTGTGGACATCATGCACAGGGCCATGTGGCGCCGGTTCGACCCGACCCGTCTCAAGGAAGACGTTTCCATGGAAATCGTCAGCATCATCGAAGAGCACTCCATGGATTTGCCCGGCATTTCTGTTGAAACCGAGTCAAGACGCGAATACACCCTCGGCCCTTCTGCGTTCCACGTGCTGGGCTACATGAGCGAAATCCCCGAATCGCAGTTCGATTCGCTTAAAAAAGACGGCTACCACTACGGCGATATGATGGGAAAGGCGGGGATCGAAAAACAGTACGAAGCGAATTTAAGGGGAAAAGACGGACAGGAATATATCGAAGTCAACGCCTACGGCAAAAGCCTCGGCCCCATTTCAACGATGCCCCGTATCGAACCCGTGCCCGGCGACAATCTGACGCTGGGAATTGACATCGACCTGCAAAAGGTAGCCTGCGATTCATTTCCCGCTTCCCTGAAGGGCGCGGTCGTGGCGCTGGACCCGCGCAGCGGCGAGGTGCTGGCGATGTATTCATGCCCTTCGGTGGACGCGAATATTTTTTCACAGGCAACGTCGCTGCGGGCGAAAAACTGGGCCACGGTATCGCTCGATCCCAGCCAGCCGCTCAATAACCGCGCCACGTGCGGCACGTATCCTCCCGGATCGACCTTCAAGCTGATAAGCGGCGTGGCCGGGCTCGCCAGCGGCAAACTGACGGAGAATTCGCGCATGCCCGCGCCCTGCCGCGGCGCCTTTCATTTCGGCGCGCGCACCGCCCATTGCTGGAAACTCGACGGCCACGGCTATCTCGATCTTCTCGGCGCGGAAAAAATGTCCTGCGACATATATTTTTATCAGGTCGGACTCAGGCTTGGTGATGAGATCATCAATCAATATGCCGCTGTTTTTAACCTCGGCCAGCCTACGGGGATCGATTTACCCGCGGAACGAGGCGGATGGCTTTCGGGTGAAAAGGAATACAATAAACGGTTTAAATCGCGCGGATGGGTATGGACCAAGGGCCTTGACATGGACCTTGCCATCGGCCAGGCCCAGCTCATGACGCCCCTGCAACTGGCGAACATGGTCGGGTCTCTTGGAAACGGGATCACGCTGTACCACCCGTATCTCTTAAAGGAAGTGCGAAACAGCGAAGGTGTCGTTACCATGCGTAAAGCTCCTGACCCAATCAGGGCTTTGGGCCTGGACCCGTCGCTGATCGTCACGATGCATAAGGCCATGCTCGAAGTAACGGCCGCCGGAGGCACCGGCGGGCGCGCGCAGGTACAAGGCATCCCCGTCGGCGGCAAGACCGGGAGCGCTGAAAATCCGCAGGGGCAAAAGACCCATGCATTATATGCTGGGTGTGCTCCCGTGGATTCTCCGACCATTGCCATAGCCGTGGTCGCGGAAAACGCCGGCCACGGCGGGACCATCGCCGCGCCCGTTGCGGGCGCGGTCCTTCGCTATTACTTTGCGAATAACCCGGAAGGGATAAAAATAACCCGGGACTACGCGGCGCTGTCGGAGGCGAACAAAAAACCCCGGGACCCAAAAAACCAGGCCACCCAATAAGATGGAAATACAGAAAAGAAGCGAATTCGATTTTTTTCTCCTGTTCCTCAGCATCGTCCTGTGGATCATCGGGTTGTTTCTGGTGTACAGCGCCACCCACATTTATGATTCCGGCCCGCTCGTGCATTCGACCCGGAACCAGATCATCTGGGTCGTGCTCGGCCTGCTCACCATCCTGATTGTCACCTCCATACCCACGCGCGTTTATTACTCGCTGTCGTATGTGTTATACGGGCTTTCGCTCCTGCTGCTGATCTATGGAGTGTTTACCGGTGTCATAAGTAAAGGGGCCGAGCGGTGGATAGCCATCGGCGGCCTCAGGCTTCAGCCCGCCGAATTCGCGAAAATCGGACTCGTCCTGGCGCTTGCGCGGTACCTGTCGACCAAAACGCTCTCCCTGGAACGGATCACCTCGTTTATCGCACCCTGCGTTTTCATCTTCGTGCCCTTCGTCCTCATCATCAAGCAGCCGGACCTCGGCAGCGCGCTGATACTGTGCGCCATTTCGCTGCCGATATTTTTCTGGGCCGGGCTCAGGATCCTTGAGATATTTTTCCTCACGTCCCCGATTTTATCGCTGGTCCTGTCGGCCGTTCCGCTGATTTTAGCGTTTACCTCGAAGGCGCAACCGGGCATCGGGGAAGCGATACCGTGGGGGATTTTCTTCATCGTTCTCTGCGTCATCCTGTATTTGACCCGCCCGCCCATGTTCATTGTCGTGTGCGTGGTCGTCCTCAACCTCTTCACCGCGGGGATCACGACGGTGGTATGGAACGGCTTCTTGCAGGATTATCAGAAGAAGCGTATTTTAAGCTTCATCAACCCCGAGGCCGATCCGGTGGGCGCCGGGTACCAGGTCATCCAGTCGAAAGTGGCCATTGGTTCGGGGCACATTACGGGCAAGGGCTACCTGAAAGGAACTCAGACCAGGCTGTCGTTTCTTCCCGAGCAGCACACGGACTTTATTTTTTCGGTTTTGGGAGAGCAGTTCGGGCTCTTCGGGTGCACGGCGGTGCTTATCTTGTACCTTTTGCTGATCATTCGTGGGTACACTACCACGCAGTATGTAAAGAACAGTTTTTCGAACCTTGTGGTCGTCGGGTCGGTTTCGCTCCTGGCGTTCCATATATTCATTAACGTGTCGATGACCGTCGGCATGATGCCCGTCGTGGGCGTGCCGCTGCCGTTTTTAAGCTACGGCGGCTCGTTTACATTGACAATTGCGATACTCGTCGGGTTCGTGCTCAACGCACGGTATAATAAGAAAGACTTCTAAAGAAAGGACTACTGTCATGCACCCGGTAATTTTCCACATTTTAAATTTCCCCATCCATTCCTACGGCCTGATGCTCGCGTTGTCTTTCCTGTTCGGCATATGGTTCGCGAGCTGGCGGGCGAAAAAAAACGGGCTTGAGTCCGCGGTCATTTCGGACGTAGGGTTTTATCTTATCCTGTCGTCAATCATCGGCGCGCGCCTGTATTATGTCATCCTGCATTTTGAAGAGTTCCGGGACGACCTCTGGGGTATCATTAATCCTTTCCATGGGGGAAACCTCGGCATCGGCGGACTGGTCATGTACGGCGGATTTATCGGCGCGCTCCTGGCGAGCGTCGCCTATTTCAAAATTAAAAAATACCCCTTTCTGCCCTATGCCGACGCCGTCGCGCCGAGCATCGGGTTCGGCATTTTTCTGACCCGCATAGGATGCTTTCTCAACGGATGCTGTTTCGGCGCGCCCACGCATTCGTCGTGGGGTATAACGTTTCCCGCGGGAAGCCCCGCCGGCGTTTATCAGCACGAATGCCATGCCGCGGCGCTCTATCCGTCGCAGCTCATCGAGTCGGCCGGCGGCCTGATCATCGCGATCATCGTGCTGGCCGTTGGCAGATTAAAGCCAGCGGCCGGCATTCAGTTTTATCTGGTCGGGATCATGTATTCGATCCTTCGTTTCGGCGTCGATTTTACGAGGTTTTATTCTCCGCAGGAACGGCTGGGGGCATTAAGCCACAATCAGGTCGTCTGTATTGTGTTTTTTATTCTTTTTACGGGCCTCGCGCTCAAGAGCCTGATGTTTAAGGAAGATGAGGCCAGGAAAGAAGCGCCTGGTGAAGGTACGACAAAATAATCCTGATGTTGCGGCCTAAAATGCTTTTTCATGCGATATCCAGAAACGCCGCAGGACTCTTGTTCCCCAACCTCTGTGTCGTATGCCGGAACGTATTGACAAATGATAAATGGCTCTGCGGGCGCTGCGTGGACGCCCTGGCCAGGAACCACGAGCAACGCGATGCGTGCCCGCTCTGCGGCCAGAACCGGTCGCTGCGTTTATGCACGTGCGCCATCGGGTGGAAGTATCCATTCGAGGCGGTTTATTCCATTTTTGACTTTGACGAAACAATTCAAGGCATTATTCATGAAATAAAATACAGGGGCCAGAAGCGGCTGGCCCTTGACATGGGAAGAACCTGCGTCGGGCTCGTTCCCCCGTTGTTTCTTGAAGGCATGGACGCGGTCGTTTCCGTGCCCCTTCATTTCTTCCGCATGATGAAACGGGGCTATAATCAAGCGGAACATCTGGCGCGCGGGTTCGTCAAGGGAAGCGCCGCGCCCCTTGAATATCTTCAGCACGTTCTCATACGAAAACGGCCCACAAAAACGCAGACGAAGCTTTCCCGGAGAACGCGTCAAAAAAACGTCCAGGGCGCATTTGTCGTTTCTCCGCGGAAAAGGAAAATCATTGAGAATAGAAATATCATTCTCGTTGACGATATCGTCACCACGGGCGCAACGACCGCTGAGTGCGCCATTGCGCTTCTTGCCGCCGGATGCGGTAAAGTAAGGGTACTTTCTCTCGCGAGGGATTAGTCTCAGTAGCTGAATTATATACGCCTGCCTTCGCTATCGCTTCCTGCCTTCGCTATCGCTTCCTGCCTTCGCTATCGCTTCCTGCCTTCGCTATCGCTTCCTGCCTGCGCTATCGCTTCCTGCCTGCGCTGCCGCTTCGGCAGGCAGGCGGTGGGCAGGAGTCCAGCGTATATAATTCCTGCGTACAGAGACTTATCCACTTTGTGGGTTAACCATATCCTTGTATTGCATGCGTGCTTTCTTGAACATATTTTTAATATTCCATATAATTTACGGAGGACTAGGATAATGGTAATCCGGCGGTCTTGAAAACCGCTGCCCTTACGGGCTTGGGGGTTCAAATCCCTCGTCCTCCGCCATAATAAAATGAGGGTTTCCTTGCCTTTTCGGCAGGGAAACCCTATAACCATCACCCGGACAAAACGGCTGTCGTAAAGGAATTATGGCACCACAACTTTGACAACGTTCGACTTCATTGTGTTGATATTATCGTATATTACTCGTCCGGTAACAGGATCGGTATACGAGCTGTTTATCGTTCCTGCATTAGCGGTATAGGCCGCGATATAAACAGAGCTGCCTTCAATAAAATCATAATTGATAAGGCTGGCGCTGGCCGCCGTTAAAATTATTGATGTTGAGTCGATTCCATTTTGAAATGCCATGACATTATTTACCGAAACGGACCGGTATGTGGAAGGATTCGAAGACACCGTTGAATCGGTCCCAAAAAACAGAAAAACCCGATATGGCACGTTTGAATCCGAAACGGTCGTATCGGTTAATTTAACGCCGAGTCGGATTCTGTCGGTATCCTGGCTTGTCCAGTGCCACAATTTCGCGACACTGAACGAAGGCGCTTGGCAAAGGTCCGTGGTTCCAATGGATTTTGAACCCGCACCCGTCGATACCACTTGCACCACATGCGCGGAATCATATCCCGGTTTTACAAAAGTAATATTGTACGTGCCAGGGCCAAGATTTTGGATTGCCCACGCCCCGGTAGCATCCGTAGATGTGCCGAATGATGTGCCATCAATGGATACATTGACACCATTGAGGTTCGGCGGCTGCGCACCGTTTGCCTCTACCAATGCAACAGTACCGCTCATTGATCCGATTCCCGCGGGGCCGATGGTATCACTTGCAACAAGCACCTGGACAATATTGGATCGGGTCGCATTGAGATTGGTATACGTGACCCGTCCCGTGGCCAGGTCAAGATAGGAACTGTTGTTGGTTCCCGCATTAGCGGCGTATGCAGCGATAAATACCTGACTGCCGGCCGCGTAACCATTTGCCGCGAACGTCGCGGGAGTCAACTTAATGGTAGTGGAATCCAGCCCTTTCTGAAAAAGCATGGTAAAGGTAAGCACGGACTGATAATGGGCAGGATCGAAAGAAACGGATGAATCTGTGCCTAGAAAGAGAAAAACGCGGTACGGCATATATGGCCCGGTAACTGTTGAATCCGTTAGTTGCACCGCAAGGTGAATCGTGGCGCTGTCGGACCGAACCGGGTTGAGCTGGGATAGCGTTTTGACCGAAAAATTTGGAGCTTGACATAAATAAACCGTACCGACGTCTTTGGCCGAATCGGGTGCTCCGCCGGTGAATTGAACCTGAAGCAATCTGGTTGTTGGGTAATTGGTCCGCGAAAAGGTCAGGTTGTACGTTCCGGTCATCACTCCTGAAAAGCTCCATTTCCCCGTTGAATCGGTAATGGTTTGCAACTGCGTGCTGTCCACCGTCACTTTTACGCTGTCACGATTGGCCGGAAGGGCGCCGTTGGCGTTTACTAAAATTGCAAAACCGGACATCGTGCCTTGCAATTGCGGTCCGGCGGGACCGGTTGGACCGGGATTACATTGAGTTAAAACAACCAAAAACATTACGGCCGTACAGGCCGAGAGTGATGCAAGTAAACGAATCATGCGATCCTCCTTGGAATTGAAAATGATTAAAGCGAAAGATGTTATTCGTTTTCCGTACCGGTTGTTATTGTAATTGTAAACGTTTTTTGCTTGTTATCGCTCTTACGCGTTACAATCGCCGTGACCCCGCCATCGCCGGTAAAAGTAATGGTCCAGGTGCGCAACGGATTATCAATGTAAATGGTCCCCGACTTTGGGAAACGCCACCAGTGTGTCGACCCTACCTGGCCGGCAAATTCACGAACCACATCGGTGACCTTTGTATTTGAGAGCGCCGATCCGTTCCAGATTCCGGTAATCGTTCCGTTCCAGGTTGCTGTGGTATCCAGGCCTTTTGTGACAACCACATTCATTTGGAAACGGGAGTTAAAGGTGTTAATCAGGCCATCCTTGACAACATGGCGAATATGCGTCCATCCGTCCGAAGTGACCCATGCGGGCATCGTGCTTTTTACCGATGAAGCGGAATCGGTAAACTGCAAACTATCGGTCCGGGTATATGTCCGGCCGTCCGAAAGAGAATCTTTAAAACTACGGGTCCACCATTTAGAGCTTGGATCATAGGTCCATTTTTGGAGAATGATTTGACTCGAATAAACAATGGTATCGATAGTTCCCGTTTCTGTCGCCGTAGCGGTCATTTTGGCCAGTCCGGTTGAACCCTCGTCGGACATTTGAGTTACTTCCATTGCAATGTCCCCGGCCGTGCCATCGGATAATTTTTCCGTAGTCGTTTTAGGCGATAACAAGCATCCTGAAAACCAAAATGAAGCTATCGCGGAAATAATTGCAATTCCCAAAAGACGCTTTTTCATAAATTCCCTCCTTTGAAGATGAAGAAAAAAGGCTATTTCGAGATCGGCCATTGGCCGATCAAAGTTTCAAAATACGTTTGACTTTCGATTACCCCCTTCCGTGAATGATTTATTGCTGTGTTGAAGCCCATGCTGTGTTATTCGAATAGGTATTAAGCCAGGTCAGTACGGGATCAGTCACAACGGTCAAATGGTTATAATCAACCGATAAGGCCTGAAGTTGTGTCATATTTGTCAATTCAACCGGCAGCGTTGACAAACTGTTGTTGCTTAAATTCAGGTCCGTAAGGTGAATCAAATTACCCAGAGTTGTCGGAATGGCTGCTAGTGCATTGAGCTTCAGGCCCAAATCGGTTAATGGTGCAATAAGGCCGATTTCTTCCGGAATTGCGGTTAATTTATTTTCTCCAAGCTTCAAATGCCGGAGACGAAGCTTTGCAACAGCCGAAGGAACCGTGGTTATCCCGTACCCGATCAGGTTAAGAGAAACTATCCGCTGATTATTATTGACGGCGGTAACATCCGCCACCTTCACCGCGTCAAGTCCATTCGAATCGAGTATGGCCCGTACGACCACGGTGTCTTTCCAGGCATTAAACGGCATGATATACGTTCCCATATTGCGGTTTTCAGCGGGGAACAACTCAACGGTGTCTTTATCGATGACGCCATACGCGCTTATATTCGAAAACACCCGAACCAGGTGTCTGCCGGAAGGCATGCCTAAGAATGAAAATGTTCCATAGGCATCCACTTTGCTCATGCGGTGCGAACCATAGATCTGGACATAAATATTGTCACCCGAAGCAATGCCTTGAAGGTCCATGACGCCATGAAAGCCGGCGGTCTGAGGCAAGGTGACGGATCCAAAATTCCGAGTGGTCAAAGGATTGAAACGAATTAAAGACGCATATTTGTTTTGATAATTGATTTCAATGGCATATTCACCAACGCTGTCGGGAACAACGCAGGAAAAACTGCCGTCAGAGGAAGCCACCGTGTCTGGAATAACCACAGCGCTCACAAACAAAGTATCCGGTAGAAAAGCGACACTCTTAATAAAAATGTTCGCGCCGGAGGCCGGACTTCCATCGGGTAATTCCGCGATACCGGCCACGACCATGCCATTAGTGGTTTCCGAGCCGGGGCCGGAAAGCGTGAGGATATGAGAGCAAGCCCAAAAAAGCGTAAAGCCGCCCACAAAAAAGGAGCATAAAGCGCGTTTCAGCTTCATAATCAATCCGCTCCTATCACGGTCAGGGGGACGGCCTGTATATTGACCTGATAGACAACATCCATTTCAGTTGCTCTGGTTTGAAGCTGCAATATCGATTGCCGGAATTCTCGCGCCCGCTCCTTTATTTCGTCCAGATCATTATGGGAAACCGCGACCGTCACGGTTGAAATATCACGCAGCTCCTTTTTGTGCCTGTCAAGCGCTTCCTTTGCAAGTTGGATCGTTTCAGTCTGAAAAGAATGGATTGCGGCGGACTGCCACTTTTTGCCGGTAGAAATTTTTTCGGTGGTAATTGTAAAGACATTGTCGCCGTTTTTTCTGATAAACCCGAGCTTTTCCAGTAATTGTATCGAATTCTTTGCCTGTTTTGGAGTAATCTGAGGAGAGAGCTTCTTGGCAAGTGCGGCATAATCACCGGAGAATCGATAATAGCCGAGGAGCGCCCAGATTGCGGAATGAAACCATTTCTGATAAAATGCGTATCGATGCTGATCGATAATACTGGTTTTTATGCCTCGCAAAGAATTTAATTTTTCAAAATAGAGTTTTGTTTCACGGTCCGTTTTAGCCCGCCCAAACTGAATTAATATAGAAAGGTATTCAGTTTCCTTTTCATTCAACTCGCAAAAGCGAGAGATACGGTCAATGGTTTTCAATCCCAGATGTTTTTTCCCCTGCAAGACCTTGACAAGAAATCCCGGATCGAGCGACAACCTTCGACCCATATACCTATATGAAAAGTAGAGGTTTTCCCGCTTGTGAGATTCATAAAAATCCCTCAAGTATTCCTGGTAATCAAGATATTCGAATATTTTATTCATACGTATTTACCCTGTATTTGTTCAACACCTGCATCAAAAATATACAGTCAAATTGTAATGAAAACAAGAGAGAATGTGAAAAAGAGTTGTATTTTTGGTCAACACCTGCAGATAAGAAACAAAAAGAATTAAATGGATTGGATTTTATCGGGGATGGTCTTTTGTCCCCCGCCATTAAAAAATAAGGGGTCCCCTGACACTTTGGAGGGAACCCCTTCTCGCTTTTCAATGGCGGCGGTTTCACCAATCACGCATCCCGCAATCATCCGCCCGCACCTGTAGATTTACGCCCGCTTTTTTGCCTTCATGGGTTCATCGCAGCAGACAATATCGCATGTGTCAACGCAGCCGCACGTCTCATCGACGGAAACGACCATGCCACAGACGCGGCACCCGAAACGATCACCTTTCTTGACGCCAGTTTTTGAAACTTTGGCTGTTTTCCGAGCAGCTTTTTTTACCATCTTCTTTACCGCCATGGACAACTCCTTTTCATATAAGGTGGGGAAAAACCGGTCTTCTTACGCAAAGAAAATATAATCTTCCGCCAATGCGGTAAACGAATGATTGAAATAAAATGTCATGAATGGTATACTTTTAAATGAGCGTTTATTTCGCAAATGTACCCTAAGGTAAAAACGCGATTGCTTTGCAAAGGATATTGCCATGATTATAGGAAACAAAATTATAATTGCGATGTTTCTTTTTGGCCTCCCGGTATTGAGCTATGGAGATTACCTCGTTGATGCTCTTGTCAAGGACATCTGCGCGCTGCCCCAAAAGCCAAAAACAATGTTCGTGGGAAGCGTTGTGACCATTTCCGGCGAGGAGAATGACGCCGCAAAGCTCTATAAGGAGCAGATAACAGCCGCATTGGTGCAGCGATGTTCGAGCATGGCGGTGCTCGACCGCGGCAGCCTGAAGGAGGAAAGCGGCGAAATAGCGCTTTCCCAATCGGGGGCCACCAGCGATCAGGTGGAATTGCAGGAAGGCAAGCTGCTCAACGCCCAGATGCTGCTCAACGTGACCATCGTCCAGCTTAAGCAGGGGACCGAAATGTCGGGCAAACTGGTGGACGTGCAAACGTCGCAGATTGTTTTTGCAAAAGCTTATCGGGATTTTAATGACGAAAAGCCCAAAACAACAACGCCCGCGGACAAATCACAGCAGGCGGATAAACCAAATATTGAATATATTCAAGTGACCGCCGCCCAGCAGCAACAGGCCATAGGGTTCCAGAATCGCGGAAGAATGAACGGAGAGGAAATCAACTATCAGGCAAAACTTTATAATCTCCGAATGCGTAAACCCCTTGAGTACGGTCAGGTCGTCGAAGCCAGGAAAGGATTTGATTATATCGCCCGGAACGAAGGGCTCTCGATATTGTTTTACACTTTATACGCCCCATCGCGCGAGTATCTTCAAAAAACGCATCCGCGGGTACTGAAAATCTGCCTCAATCGGTCCGCGCAGATAAAAAGGAACAAACCGGGCAAAGTTCAATTTGTCAATGGATATATAAATTTGAACGCTCCGGTCATCAGCCGTGAGCCGTTTCTCGCGCGGGCAATTTTGGGGGCTTGCAATGCAAAAGCTGACGAATGGCATTCGCAGTGGATCGGGAAATAGGACACCTAAACCCCTCCGGCATTCCCCGTGATACGCACCTTCTATAATTCTTTCCGCGTTCGATGCAAGGGCGGAAAAAATGTCCCATACGCTAAAAACAACAGAACCTTGGTGCCTCGATTGATGAGATAAACCATGACGTGCGTCAAATGCACATTGATGACCGGCTGGAACATGATCTGTCGGTTGAGCTGGGGGAAACCGACCAACAGCCAGATTGCCCATCCGATAATAAAAAGGCCCATCACCAGCGTTGTCGTTTTCTTCCATGAAAAATGACCGTCGGCGAAGCCGGTCAGCACGGTCAGGGCGATTCCCGTTTGAATGGCAAACTCGCGCAGTTCCGCCGGAGGCATGGGACATCTGAACGGCGCGAGGAAAAACGACCATTTGAACAGCATCTCATAGGCGAAAACAAATGACAGCGAATTGACAATAACGAAAGCTACGGCCTGGAAATCGGCGCGTCCGCGCAGGGCCGCGACGCCCCACGCCATGAGCGCCCCGATCATAACCAGGGTGGTTGAATCGATCCTGTCTAAGGGGTTGAAATGAAAAACGCCCCTGGAAATCTGGAGCGCCTCGAAAATAATGACGATAGCGGCCAGGGCGAATGTCATGGCGCTCAGCGGCCTTGAGACAATAAATCGCCGGATCATTCCGCTTGTCCGTGATTAACGGGTGAAATGACTAGAACTCAATAAGCTTGTCTTTTTTAAACAATCAATGTAAAATAATTTCTGCCGCTGATAAGTAATTGCCCGCGCGATTAACCGTTTAAAAAAAGGCTTCGCCATGAAAATCCTCACATCCGAATTACGGTTCCGCAACGGATTTAATTCAGGGCTTTTACCCGTGATTACGTTAATTGCGGCAATTTTCGCATCGTCTCCGGCAAGCGAAAACGTCGTCAAGAAAAACTCCGGCGCTTTTGAGGATGAACGGCAAACGCCGGTAATATGCACGGGCGGCCTCAAGCACCGGGTGGCAATACTTTCGGTAGTCAATCGCACGCCCTATGGCCAGCAGAGAATCGGCGATGCAGTAAAAGACATGCTGACGACGGAGATTTCCAAGACCGGCTGCTTCGTCCTGGTAGAACGCGAACAGCTGGACAAGACGCTCGCCGAGCAGGCCTTGGGTCAAAGCGGGGCCATGGATTCGACATTTGCTCCCCGGGTAGGCAAACTCATCGGCGCGGAATTTGTAATGATCGGCAGCGTGACCCAGTTCGGAGTAAGGACGGAAACTTCCGACGGGTTCTTCAAGGATTCAAAAACCCAGTTCGCGGACGCGGCCGTGGACGTCAAGCTTGTGAACGTCGAAACCGGGGAAATCACCCTTTCGCTCAGCGGTACCGGCCACGCGAAACGCACGTTCACCAGCGTTCTGGGAATGGGGTCGAGCGGGGGATACGACGAGGCGTTGGAATCGCAGGCCCTTCGGTCCAGCCTGGCGGGATTTGCGGCCAGGATCGCGGCGGAAGTCGAAAAATCGCCGTGGATGTGTTATGCCATGGTTCGCGGCGAACAGGTCTTCCTCGACGCCGGATCGCGTTCGGGGATTGCCATGGGGCAGCAATACGAAATTTTCGCTAAAGGTGAAGCAATATACAGCCCGTC
>Ga0182027_10007546_pt1 | contig 15982 bp, 16 predicted proteins | sample 712E1DmetaG_FD_121300 | JGI IMG/M metagenome (GOLD analysis project Ga0182027, IMG submission 121300) | Permafrost microbial communities from Stordalen Mire, Sweden - 712E1D metaG (Illumina Assembly) | ecosystem: Environmental > Terrestrial > Soil > Wetlands > Permafrost | place: Sweden...
ACCTTCAAGTCGTTCAGCCAGTCTTGGAGGGAAGTGACAACGTCTACCGCTCGGTCGGTCATTGGGAAGACGCGCCCCCCACGTTCAATCTTCGTGCGCACGCCCAGGCGTTTGAGCAGCCCCACCATATCCTCATTTGAGAATCTAGAAAACGCACCGTAGAGGAACTTGCCGTTTGGACCGAACGCTGCTATGAAATCTTCCAGTCCGGCGGTGTTGGTCACGTTGCAGCGCCCCTTGCCGGTAATTTCCAGTTTTCGACCAAGACTGCCGTTCTTCTCCAGAAGAATAACCTTCGCGCCGCACTCCGCCGCTCTTCCCGCCGCCAGCATCCCGCCCGCGCCGCCGCCAATTACAATTATTTTTTTCAATCAATCACCGATCTGTCAAGCATTTCGCGCGCCGAGGAATCTTAGAAGCTCTTGGTCATCCGTGTTCATAACCGGCCTTGGGCTTCTTTTCTGCTCGCCGGCGTGGTATGACTGGACAAAGATGGATGTTACCTCCGGATTTGCCGAAAGCGTGGCAGCGCGGAATCTCTTAACGTTCGGGAAACTGTTGTTGCAGAGAACCACATTTATGGCCGTGATCGCTCCGTACCGTTTTGCGCATTCGAGCTTCTTATTGTCCTTCAGAATTTCCGTCTCGAAGGCCCGATCATTGCTGGTCGTATATTTGAACTCTATGGCGAAGAGAAGCTCGTCTTTTATGGCGGCCTCATCCGTGACTATGCGCGCTTCGAATTCCTGCACGTGTTTCATCAACACGCCCGCGATGCCCTGCTTTTCCACGAACTTGGGGTTCAGCACCGCGAGGTCATAACTGCCTCTTATCCCAGGGCCATCGCCCGCGCAGGGCTGGAAGTCGGGGCTCAGCAGCTTCTCTTCCTCATATCTGAAGTTGGCGGGATAATCTCTGTGGATGCAATAGATGCGCTGATCATCTTTTACTATCTCCAATTTGCTGCAATAGAGGCTCTGGCAGCAGTGGGTGATGATATCTGATTCCGTGAAAAAGTAATATGGGTTATCTCTAAACTTGTTTATCGTTTTCCTGACGGCGTTCCAGACCAGCTTCTCTATGTCGCTGTTTGTGGTGATATCTGATTCCGTTGCTTCCTGGGCGAGCACCTGAGCCTCGTCCAGGACGGCGGCTTCTTCACGCCAATGACTGGTCATCGAGCTGATGCGGTCCAGCGGAAAGCCATCTTCCGCGAGGAAGACGAACCCGGAACCCTCCGGCAGTTTCTCCTCCATAAGCTCGCTATTGCTCGGGATTCCGCCGCGACACGCGACGTGGAGAAACGCCCGAAGTACCGCTGTTTCCGCATCACTACTTAGCCCATCGACCACGATGAGCTTGCGCTGGTTGCCCTCCGGCCAATATGATGGGTTAAGCCGCTTCGACATCGGATGGCCGCCGACCGTCACAACTCGCCACTCTCCACGGATATCTTCCGCGGATAGGGATTGTCCGCCGATGACCTCAAAACCTAGTTTCTTCTTTCCTGAGAGCAACTTGAGCTGGCGCAGCACGTCATTCTTGCGCTGATCGGTGGTTTTGACGACTAGAATGCGCTTTTCGCCGAGGAGAGGGAGAAGGGCGTCCGGCGACTTCTCGTCCTGGATCGTGATGCTGACCGGTTCAGGTTCGATGCCTGAAAGTCTGACTTCGCTGTCTACCAAATCCATGATGCATAAACCTCCGCAAGGGATTCAGATATTTGACTTAGAATAATTCAGGTTTCGCAAGCTTCTCTAATGTCCAATTCGACATCGCCTCTCATCTTCCTCCTCTAATCAATAGGGTGTTGATATCAATTTTTTGAAGCAGAACACAAACCATAGGGGTCGCCTTGTTCAGACGACCCCTATAAAATGCCGATTTCACATCTTCAACGCGTAAGAGTTCAATTTTGCGGAAAACAATATAAAACGCACACTGTCATCCTGAGCCGTAGGCGAAGGATCATCTTCATAGTTAGATGATTCTTCGCTGCGGCTCAGAATGACAAACTAGAGAAATTCTCGTGAAACTGAACTGTTTCTTCAACGCGGCATATAATTAGCCAATTATCGCCTTCAGCTCGGCGTCGGTCAGATCTTTCTTGCCGGTCGGGCCGATCTGCACTGACTGGTTGTTTATGAAGATGGTCATATTCCCGAGGCGCTGATAACGAGCCAATTCAGGATAGGCTTTCAACAGTTTGAAATGGGCGGCGCTAAACTGCTCTATCTGAACTGTATTCAGCTTCTGCCCTTCAACCTGGGCGTCCACCCATTGGCTGTCCCGCTGATAGAAGGTTCGCGTGCCGATGTTCTGAATGCGGTCAACCGCCACGGCATTCCCCTCGCTGTCCACGTAACCGCGGACGTTATCGGCTATCCGGCCGCCACCGCCTGCTATAATAGGAGCGGCGGAAGCTGATGCCTGGACTTGGGCTCTGCCTTTCAATGCGTTGCTGTTCAGGCTCTGAGATACGCCCCATCGTCCGGATTCAGCTTTTCGGGCTGCATTCACATTTGAACGAGCCCCGGTCACGTGGGAATCCAGATCCTTTGCCATCATCGGCTCCTCAACAAGGAAAGAAGTGAACTCCGTGGGTATTCCCCATTCCTTGGAGAGGAGTATTATCTCCTTGATTAGCTCATCGCTTCTATGGAGTCGTACTTGATCCAGGAGGAAGCCTATCTTTCGGGCGGCCCAAATTTGGGGAATGAAGTCTTTCTCCGTATCCGAAGCCGGGAGATTGACGACTCTCTCCCACTTGCGCTGGCCATTTGAGGTGGTGCCGGATAGGGTGAAAGTCGCGGGGCCTTCGCCGTCGTACTTGCCCAGCACGATTAGCTGCGAGCCTTTGAACATGTCCGGCATAGGATTTGAGGGGAAGATTTCCAGAATTCTTGCTCCTGTGGCCTTGATGGAAACCCCGGTCAGCACCGGTTCGTTAACTTCGGCGAAGAAGTTGGATACGGATGCTTCGATGTTTTCATTCGGCAGCACGTATTCAGATTTCCCGCCGCTCTGTTCCGCCAGGAGGTCGAGCAGATGGGTGTTCACGTCATATCCGAGGCCGAATGTGAAGATGCGCGTCCCCGACTGCTCGGCTTTTGCGTTCTTCAGGATATTCTCGATATTCTGCTCGCCGACCGTCGGCAGTCCATCGGTGAGCAAAACCATGAAATTCGGATTATTTGAAGAATCCTTCGCCGGATTTCGGAACGCCTTCAGGCCCTTGAGCACGGCGGCATTCAGATTGGTGCCGCCGGAAGCATCGATGCGGTCGACAAAATCGAGCGCCTTGTCGATGTTGGCTCTTGACGCGGGAACTAGATCTTCTCCTGAATTTTCCCACAACATATCTGGACTTTCGTTGAAGGTGATTACGTTGAATTTATCTTGCGGTCTGAGGGAATGCAGACAGTATTTGAGTGCGTCCTTTGCCTGAACGATCTTTTCTCCGGCCATGCTTCCGGTTCTGTCCAGAACAAAGACCACGTTCTTGGGCCTTATGGCTTGCTTTTCCTCCGCTACTTGTGGACTTGCGAGGAGCATGAAATATCCCTGCTTCCCGCTTTCCCGATACGTCAGCACATCAAGCGCTACATCTTTTCTGGCCTGGCTGAAGTAGAGAACCAGGTCTTCGTCGGGTTTCACATTTTTTGCCGCCCAGTTAACCGTGGCCTCATTTGGCTTAGTCTGTTCCACTTTGACGGCGTGAGAGGGGGAATAAATGTTGCTCACAGCCGTCGCGGATTTTATCCGAATGGTCACGCGCGCGTCATCTAGCGGCTTGCTGGAGAACCGCTCCGTGCTGAGCGGGTAGACATACTTGCAGAGAGAGTTGTTGTTTCCAAGAAGTTCCGTGTACTCAAGGCGAATACGCTTGTCGCCGTGAGCCGGGATGGGGTAGACCCTCGCCTGGAAGGTATTCCGGTCGATATATTCCAGCAGCGCCGGATCTTTTCTGCGCCTGACGACGGATTCATACAATCGCCTTGCCTCGTCTCGATCAAGCACTTTCCCCTGCGCCTCCTGCTCTCCGATGAACATGGAGAACTTGCGTATCGAGGCGCCTTTGGGGAGCGGAAAGATGTAGGTTCCTTCCTCATCCACATCTGTATCGTTGTGGAAAACCTCATCGACTTTAGTAGTCGCGGCCTGGCCGTCGATGAATACGTCCACGTGGTGATACTTCACCGAGAAGACGTTACCGGTAGGCTGCCGAATGGGCAACAGGAAACCATCAGCAGATGCACTGCGTGGCACAGCAATAGAAACGGCCAGCAGCATGAATCCAAATATGGCTCGTGCGTAGTTTCTCATAGTACATTCCTCCAAGAATTTCGATTGTTCTGCATGGTTTGACCCATATACGGCAAAAACCTTCAATACAATTTTTTGCCTATATGGGTGATTTTCCTGCTGACCGGCACAAAAAATTGTTGACAGCCCAGCGGATTTGTAGTATAGTTACTTTAGTCTATTACTATACTAAGTTGGTGAGTAGAGAATGAAGCTGACAACGCGAAGTGAATATGCTCTACTGGCTTTGATCTACCTAGCCAGGCACGACCCAAAAGAACTGGCAAGCGGAGAGGCCATTGCCGATGGGCAGGGTATACCTCAGAATTATCTGCGCCAAATCCTGCTCAGCCTCAAACGCGCGCATTACGTGGCGAGCACCAAGGGGCAGCACGGCGGATATCGCCTCGCAAAACCGGCGAATTCCATTACTTTGGCTGAGATTATTCGCTTGTTCGACGGAGCGCTTGCGCCGGTCGAATCCGTGAGTAAGTTCTTCTACGAGCCGACTCCCATTCAAAAAGAACAGAAGCTGACGGGCGTCTTGCGCGAACTGCGCGATCTCGTATCGGAGCGACTCGAAAGAACGACAATTGCGGATGTATCCTGATCATCTCGTCTGAGGCAGGCAAACATGCGGTCGCTAAGGTAAGTTAACAACTTATATAACTTTAATACCTGGCAAGGGTGATAGGTATTACGGCCATCGGAATAAACACCGAGTTCTAAATCAATAAGGAGGAATGATGAAAAAACTAGTTATCGTCGCAATCATACTTGTTCTACTTTCCACGTCCGTCGGGATTGCTCTCGCCAAAGACAACCTGTCGGGCACTATCAGCATGTCCGGAGCGTGGGCACTGTATCCCCTCGCGGTAAAGTGGGGAGAAGCCTTCAAGCAAGTACATCCGAACGTCAAGCTCGACATCTCCGCCGGCGGAGCAGGCAAGGGAATGACCGACGTCCTGGCCGGAGCGGTCGACCTGGGCATGGTCTCACGCGAGATCGACAAGGCTGAAAAGGCGAAGGGCGCTGTTCCCATCTTCGTCGCAAAGGATGGAGTTTTCCTGACCGTTAACGCCAACAACCCGGCGCTCAAGGCCATTCTCGCTCATGGCCTCTCAAAAGAGAAGCTCGTAGACATTTTCATCACCGGAAAGATCAAGACCTGGAAAGACGCCGTCCCGGGCGGCCCGGATCTTCCCATCCACGTATACACCCGCTCGGACTCATGCGGAGCGGCCTCCGCGTGGGCGGCGACCCTCGGCAAATATAAACAGGAGAACCTCAGAGGAACCGGAGTAAACAGCGATCCCGGCCTGCTCGATCAGGTCAAAAAAGATCGCGCTGGAATCGGCTATAACAACCTGAGCTTCCTCTTCGTCAAAGGCAAGGTCATGCCCGGCGTTTGCATAGTCCCCCTCGACATGAAGGGCAACGGCCAGTTGACACCTGGGGACAAGATAGACAGCGAGAAGAAGGCTTTCGACGAGATTTCCGCCGGACGATATCCCGGCGCGAGGAAAGAATACTTAGTGGCAAAAGGCTCAGTCAAAGGACTAGCCGCCGAATTCGTGAAGTTCGCGCTGAGCGATTCAGGTACAAAAGTCCTGCTCAACACCGGCGGATTCGTCCCGCTTACCAGGCAGGAACGAATCGCCCAGTTGGCATTGGTCAAATAATATTAACTAACGCTGAACTGTAGGGGCGGGTCTCTGTGCCCGCCCGCAAGTCGTGCGTTGTTTCGGAACACCCTTGTCCCGAAACGGCCCTTTGCAAGACCGTGGTGTTTCGGGAGACTTGCTCCCGAAACCTGAGATTTGTTAGTTTCGGGAGCAAGTCTCCCGAAACACCGAAAACTCTTTGTTTCCGGCTACAGCCGGATTAGGTATCAGGGACAGACCGATTTTCGCAAAACGAAATATAGGCCTGTCCCCGATACTATGAATACGGCGCAACCTGTAACAAACAATGAACACACGAAGACGCATAATCAACTTCATAGCAGGCCAGACTATGCTGGCGATTACGACATTCTCCGGTCTGCTCGTGCTGTTGATTGCCGCCGCCCTCTACCTGAAAGCTCGCCCACTCCTGGGGATACATAAGCTAGGCTCGGTCATCCTGGGAAGCACCTGGTCGCCTTCAAACGGCCAATTCGGGCTGAAACCTTACATCATTGGCACATTCTGGGTAACCGGGCTTGCGGCGGTTCTCGCTGTTCCGCTGTGCGTCCTTGCCGCGATCTACCTTTCCGAATACGCAGGCCCGCGAACAAGAGCAGTAATCAAGCCGATCATCGACTTGCTGGCGGGCATTCCATCTGTAGTTTACGGAGTCTGGGGAGTAATCGTGGTGGTGCCGTTTATCTCCGATGTCCTAGGCCCATATGCCGCCATCCACTGGAAACGCATCCCGTTTTTGGCTGCGGAAGACACCACCGGATTCAGCATACTCGCTGGAGGAATCGTCCTCGCTATCATGATTATTCCCGTGATTGTCTCCGTCGCGGACGAAGTTCTCCGCGCGATACCGACCGAGTGTAGATACGCCTCCTTCGCCCTGGGAGCTAATCGGCTGGAGACCGTGACGAAAGTAGTCATCCGAAAGGCGCTTCCCGGACTCGTCGCGGCAGTAGTTCTTGGCGTATCGAGAGCGCTGGGCGAGACGATGGCGGTTCTGATGGTCGTCGGAAACAACGTCGAGAAGCTGCCGACCTCAGTCTTCGACCGGGCATATCCCCTTCCCGCGCTGATCGCGAACAACTACGGGGAAACAATGTCTATCCCTTTATATGACTCGGCCCTGCTCACTGCCGCCTTGGTCTTAATGGTAATCGTTCTGGGATTCAATATCCTAGCCAGAGTAGTCCTTCTCCGAGCGGTCAGGGAGGGCGTGTGATGCGACGAAGAGTCATGGAGACATGCTTCAAGGCGATCACGTGCGCGGCCACGGGGATAATAGTAGTGATACTCCTGACCATCATTTGGGCAATCGCCGCAAAAGGATGGCACACTCTCAGTTGGGCGCTAATCTCCCAAGCCCCTACGGGCGATTACTACATGGGCGGGGGCGGAGGAATCGCCAACGCGGTAGTCGGCTCAATCTACCTCGGAGTCGGAGCCACGCTTCTCGCGCTTATCCTCAGCGTGCCGGTCATCCTGTACCTGCGTGTCTACGCCGACGGCAGCCGGTTTGCGAATCTAATTCGAGGGCTGCTGGATGTCTTATGGGGCGTGCCGTCTATCGTCATCGGAGCGTTCGGCTTCATGATTATGGTCTACTTCGGCATGAGAGCCTCGCTGCTGGCGGGCATAGTCACCGTTGCCATGCTCGAACTGCCGATCATGATCCGTGCAATTGACGAGGCAGCGAATATCATCCCAAGGGAACTCGATGAAACCGCCTATGGGCTAGGCTCGACGAAGTTCGAGACTGCCGTTCGCGTAATAGGTCGCCAGGTGCTCCCGGGAGTGGCAACCGGCGCGCTCCTGGCGTTCGGTCGTGGAGTTGGGGATGCGGCATCTGTGCTCTTCACCACGGGAGCAACCGATAACGTCCCTCAATCGATTTTCACCCGAACGCTGCTGACTCATCCCGGAGAGGCGCTGAGCGCCACGTTCCTGAAACCCGCCTCCACGCTCCCGGTCGCGATATTTCAACTGTTGAACACGCCATTCGAAGCCGTTCAAAACCGAGCCTATGGAGCGGCGCTGATTCTAGTAATACTCGTCTTATCGGCCAGCATACTATCAAGGGTCTTGAGCGCAAGCCTTGGAAAGCATATAATACGATGACAACGGCGATCAGGAAAGAGAACATGGACGTCAACCACATCAAAATCGAAAAATTGAATTTATGGTATCAAGGCACGCACGTGCTCAAAGATATAAATGTCGGCATACCCAGACATCAGGTCACGGCGATAATCGGCCCTTCCGGCTGCGGAAAAACCACGCTGCTTAGGTGTATTAACCGAATGATCGACCTATTTCCAGGCACGAGAGCGGAAGGGCGCGTGCTCCTCGATGGCTTCGATATCTACGAACGAGGAGTAGACGTGACCGCCATAAGAAAACGCATCGGCCTGATCTCCCAAAAGCCGGTGCTACTGCCGATGTCGATTTTCGAAAACGTGGCCTACGGGCCAAGAATCTACGGCGCGGGCGGACGAAAGAAGCTGAAGGAGACCGTCGAACGCTGCCTGAAGACTTCCGGCCTCTGGGAAGAAGTGAAGAACAGGCTGAAAGAACCGGCCACAAGATTATCAATCGGCCAGCAGCAGCGCCTGTGCGTAGCCCGCGGCCTTGCCGTAGAGCCTGAGGTGCTTCTCTTCGATGAGCCTACATCAGCGCTCGACCCCATGTCCTCGATGCGCATCGAGCAGGAAATTGTGCTCCTGAAGAAGAGCTACACCTGCCTGATAGTCACCCATAACATCCAGCAAGCAATCCGAATAGCCGACAACGTCCTCTTCGTCTCCGAGGGCGAACTAGTAGAATCCGGCTCGGCCCAAGAAATCTTCGAATCCCCCAAGAAAGCCTTCACCCAGGCATTCATTGCGGGATCCATGTAATTTGGGTAACACCATAACGCATTAGTGTCCGAAGCAATCCAAGTTCGCGGACATCTATCCGACGTTGCTTCGGAAGCCTGCTACCGAAGCTGACATCTGCACTATGAATCGCGTAACTTTGTCCCCGAGCGCCAAATCTGTTACAATTCTATCGACACGTACCAGCTCCATGTTTGGGGTTGCACGATCAACTTGAGCGTGAGCCAAGAGCAAATTTGGAAGTAGCCATTAGGCATGATAAAAGCATCTAGCCTCACCAAAATTTACAAGGGCGGATTCAAAGCCGTAGATGAGATCAGTTTCTTTGTGAAAGAAGGCGAGTTCTTCGGTTTCCTCGGGCCTAATGGCGCGGGGAAGACTACCACTATGCGAATCCTCGCGACCCTCGACAGGCCGACCTCCGGCAAAGTGGAGGTCGATGGCTTCGATGTTGTAAAGAATCCCTCGGCAGTGCGCATGAGGATCGGTTTTGCCATGCAGGCCGTCGGCCTGGACGACATGGCAAGCGCGCGCGAAAACCTGCTGCTCATGGGCCAACTCTATGGACTGAGCAAGGTGGAAGCGCATAAAAGATGTGATGAGCTTCTCAATCTCTTCGCATTGGAGGAATCCGCGAACAGATTCGTCTCCACATACTCAGGCGGAATGCGCCGAAGGCTGGACGTCGCCGCCGCGCTCATGCATCATTCCAAAATACTCTTCCTCGATGAGCCGACCGAAGGCCTCGACCCCGCTGGACGCAGGATCATCTGGAAATACCTGAAAGACCTGAACAACAGTGGAACGACGATACTCCTAACCACTCATTACATGGAAGAAGCCGACTTCCTGGTCGGAAACCTGGCTATCATTAATAAAGGACACATCGTTGCCAGCGGCACCCCCAAAGAGCTAAAAGATCAAATCGGGGGATCGAAGCTATTTCTTCACCTGATGGAACCAGTCGCAGCCGAAACCCTGATCTGCGATGCTTTTCCAGGAACAACTTGCTCCGAAGAGGAACGCTATCTGGTGGTGGATCTCAAGAATGGCCCATCGGACGTGCAGCGAATCTTCGAACTGCTGGGCCAAAAGCGGATCGCGATAGCGGAATTCGAGATGAGGTCGCCATCGCTGGAAGACGTCTTTATAAAGTTCACCGGCGAGCATTTCGAAGATGAAGCGCCTCGAAATCGCGATCCATATCTGACAATGAGGCAACGATGATCTCTTTCACTCATGCCTTCAAGCTGCTGTTCATCAGGGCGTTGAAACAAACGACAAGGCCGATAGCCGCTCTGCTGCCCAGCTTCTTCATGCCGTTTTTCTTCTTCGTGGTCAACTCCGCCGGATTCAAGAGCGTCGCCAAACTGCCCGGATTCACCGGAAGCAACTACCTGGCATTCTACGCGCCGGTCGCCCTTCTGATGGCCGTATTCTTCACATCAGGAGACGCCGGGTTCGAGATGATGCTGGATATAACCTCGGGCTATTTCGAGAAACTCCTCCTCACGCCCGTGCCGAGATACGCTATTCTCCTCCCAAGAATCGCCGCGATGGCGGTGAGAGCGATGGCTCAGGCGCTAATCATGCTCCTTCTGCTCCGAGCATTCGGCGCGCCCTACCATGGCGGATTCGTCGGGACGATCCTTCTTTTTGGGCTAGTCGCAATCTTCTCGATGGGCTGGGCGGGAATCGGTCTCACGCTGGCCGCGTTATCGCGCAGTCCCAGAGTGCTTCAATCCACCTTCGTCCTAACCTTCCCGCTAACCTTCGTCACCACAGCGCAACTCCCTCTGAACCTTCTCCCACATGGCTACAGGATCGCCGTCCTGATGAATCCTGTCACCTACATACTGGAAGGCGCCCGCTCAATAATGCTGACCGGCCCCGACCCCGCGAAGGTGACCACAGCCTACATAGTAGCCTTGGCATTCATGGCACTAACCTCCGCAAGCTCCCTCCTGTCCTTCCGTAAACTCTCACACTAAGAGAAAAGCGCAGACTAGTGAATTACAACAAAAGCTCAACATACAAAAAATAACCTATTGACAAACTCCGCCCAATAGAGTACAATCCGGGCCGACGCGGTGTAATCGTCACAAGTCGAATAAGTGCGCTGGTGCCGATGACTGTCAGGTCGTCGGGTGGTTGTTGTGTTGAAGCAGTCCAGATCACATCTGGGCTGCTTCAGTCTTATACATTACAAGATGTGAGAGGAGCAGAATCATGATGGACCTCGAATCGGGATGCCCCGACCAGGGTGGCTATCGCAATACCCGACTAGATGTATGGCAAAAACAGTGCATGACAATACTGAAATCGAAACTCGCTGATGAAGCGAGTGTAGAGTTGCGGCAACCCAGCTTGACAACATACACGACACCTACGTGGGAGGTGGTGCAAGTTTGGTACGATATCTGGAGATTACACGTGCAATGCGAGTTTCAAGTCAAGAAGAGACAAGCAAACGGTGTTGTGCATGCTAGCGATGAGATAAAGATTAGCCTTGACTTTGAAGAGCGCGAACCTGGTGAATATTTATCGGATGACGATATGGAGTCGCTAAGGGAGGCTATCAGATCGCGAATAACATCGCTTGTCAAGTCTGAGCTTGGCGGACAGCCTGAGGTGGTGTCAAGAGGCAAAAAGACGGAACACATTGTACAGGAGCAGATGAGTTTCACTGATCCCGACGAGGACGTAGAATCGGTGGCGAAGAGACTGTGCCAATACGTCAAAACTCTGATGCCAGCGGCAAGATTAGCTGTGAACCAGTGGGTGCAGGATCACTGACCCCCGGTACAACTGAAGTCATTGGTGCTAGATATTCCAAGCGGAGGTGTCAATCATGAGCAAATGTCCGCATTGCGGAAGTGATAACATCACCAAAGCAGATGATAATTATAGGTGTTTGGAAAGCGACTGTGGCAAGTCTTGGAAGGTAGAACGCGATGAGGAACGTGACCTTGCAGGCTTGTCTGAAGACTATGTATCCGGGCTCAGCATATATAACGACGAGCACGATCTTTAGGACAAAAGAACAGGAGGACACAGGTCATGGTTTGGCATGAAGACGCTCTGAAACATCTGGTACACCTTCATCCTGAGGTCGTATTCGGTCCAAAAACTCAAGTCGTGAACCTGGACACGAAGAACACACCTCACGGTAGGGCCGACGTAGTGTTGGTTGATAGAGATCAAAGTCTTCTGGTCTGCGAACTGGAACAGGAACTGAAAGCCGGCAACATTCATCATACTCTGATAGAACAAGCGTGGGCTTATGCGAGATACCTGTTTTGGAACGCGAGTATGGACAACTTGCTTGGTCTATACCATAACTACTATCGGCAATACTGCGATCCTGTTGGCAGAGTTCCTGCGTTGTCCGAACTCCTGGGCTGGGAAGACGGAGTCCGTAGGGAATATACACGCAAATGCGTCATCATAGTGGCTGGCTGGAACGTAAAGCACGAGGTTTATGATATGGCAGCTAGACTTGCCGAAAAACAGCACCAGACGGATGGCATGGGAGCATTTCCGTGTGAAGTCAGGGTGCTTGAGGTTCAAGGCAGTCGGAACGGCCATACCGGCCCTATAGAATTGCTGCAGTGCAGTGGAGCAAAGGTCTTCGAGAGCACCGTTGTGGGTGATAGGCATCACGCCGCCTCTGTCTACCCGACGAATCAGCACGTCTGGGCTGAACAACTGAGCCCGCGATTTGGACAGGTGCAGAAGCTGCTTCCGAAATACATGCCTGCTGACCTTATTGACGGCCTGGCGCTCTTGTCCGAAAGTCGCTTCAGTGAAGAAATGACCAATTATCTGCCGTGGGGGCTGAAAGCATACGTGCGCTTTGAGGCTTGGACTTGTGATCTAAACCCGAAAGTCCATCGTCCGCATTTCCAGTTCTACGTAGGCAAACGCAAAGACATAAACGCTACCGTGTGCCACGCACTTGCTCGCGAGCGAGAGACCATCCGTCAGCAGCTAAGATGCGGCGATGCTGACCTGGAAGTTCAGGGTGTGGCATATCCCATCAAGCAGTATAACGTCGATTTTTCGAGCCCTGAGGCTATTGCCGAGGGCTTTGCGAAGTTCATCTCGACTGTGTACCCAATCGTGCATGATTATGTATGGTAGCAAACGGATACGTTATTCTGCATAGAATTTAGTTTTCAATACCTTCTGCTATCCTCGTGGTCTTCTCGGGTTGCAAAGATACCATTTCTGGTTGCTAAGAAAGGTGTGCACATTGTTGGTACACTATGGTATAATGATACCGGAGGTGACTGCCATGCCGATTACACAGAAAAGACGGGAACGAATCGCGTGCCGGATTAAGCCGGAAGACAAATCAAAAATCGCCGGTGCTGCCGAGTTGATGGGACTCAGCACCTCGGAATTCCTTGTCTCCAAAGCCATTGAGGCTGCTGATGAGATTCTTCATTCGCACCAGACCATCATCCTCTCGGAGCGCGATTGGGATCTGGTCATGGACGCGATAGGCAATCCGCCTGAGCCGAATGAAGCTCTGAAGAAAGCTGCGGCACGGTTCAAGGAAGGCCAAGACACGGGTGACACTTACGAATGGTAATCAAGAAGCTCACTCGCGCATACAACAGGGAGGAGTTTGACTGCGGAGAGGAATCCCTAAATGATTTCCTTCGCACCAAAGCCCGTAAGTGGGCCGAGAATGGAATGGGCGTGACGCGCGTCGCTCTTCCATCCCATGACAATCCCACAATAATCGGCTACTACACTCTTGCCGCGAGCAGCCTGGATTGCAGCGCCATGCCGACTCGAAAACCTGGGCCAAGACAAGTGCCTACGATACTGCTTGGCCGTTTGGCTATCGACACCAAGTATCAGGGACTTGGCGCCGGAGAACGACTGCTGATACACGCCCTCAAGAGGGCCGAGAGATTCTCGCGAGTTATAGGCGCATCATGCGTTGTTGTTGACGCGCTCCATGATAAGGCGGAAAGCTTCTACAAGCGATATGGTTTCATCAACCTGCTGGACAAAGATCACCACCTGTTTCTCCCAATGGAAACCATATCAAATCTGCTCCTCAACCGATAACTCGCAGACGCTACAACGATTTACCTCCAAAATTGCTCTTTCACTTATCGCGCGGTAATGCTATAATTGCTGAGATTGTTTACGCTGAGGTGTTTATTGAAGGTTGCTTATCTTCTTGTATTAACTATAATTCTTGGCTTGCTCTGTTGCTGCTGCTGGGCGAACGAACCAGAGCCGTGGCAAGACCCGTCTTACATGTGGAGCATCAGGGAACATATGCTGGGAGACCACAAGAGCGAGATAGATGCGCAGACGAACTCTCCCACGGGATTAAACCCTACTTCAGGATCGAACCTTTACGACGTTGATACAATGCATGAGTTGCATAGACTCTTCGTTCCAGGAGATGAAGAGCTTTCACGAGAGCGAGTAATCGGCAAAACGATCCTCGCCCTTCCGCTCATGGGTCACGATAACGGCGCGCAAGTATTCCTGCGCCCCCAGATGGACTTGTTTACCGGACTGGCGGAGAAGTTCGCCAAGCACAGCTTCAAAAAGATGCAAAAAATCACGTGCGAACCCGGATGCATCGCGATTGACACCCACGTTCACACGTGCTACTCACATGACTCGCTCGCCAACATCTCTACCGTTCTCCTCGCGGCTTACAGCAGAGGTTTGGCCGGCATAGCGATCACCGATCACGACACAATGGCCGGCATCGCGCGCGCATCCAAGGATGCCAAACGATTAGTCCATGAAGGCAGACTTCCCGCCGACTTCTTCATAATCCCGGGCGAGGAGATCGGCTCCACGAATGGGCATATCATCGGTATCTTCCTCAAAAAGGAGATACCTTCAGGAATGACCGCCGCTGAGACCGTGGACGCTATCCATGAACAAGGTGGGATTGCAATCGCCGCGCACCCGCTCATAGAGCACGGCCTTGGGAATCTGGCTAACACGCTGCCGTTCGATGCGGTGGAATCAAAGAACGAAGCTGAAGTCCTGAAGTTTTCGGCTGCTAAGCCTGAGGCACGCAAGAATCGCAATGACTTCTACGCGGGCGTCATTAAGCCGCAAATCGGTTCGAGCGATTCGCATGATGCATGGAGCGTCGGTTCCTGCTATACGATCCTACAGTGCGAACCGACCCCAAAAGCAGTAAAAGCGGCTATACTAGCGGGAAACACTATAGCCGCCAGCGACGTTCCCGAAAATAACGATCCGCAGGCGACAAATAAGAAAAGATCGCGCGCACTCTCGGTTCTAGCCTTCGCCAGAAACATAGATACCGGCATCTGCCGCCTCACTCACGCGTGCAGCGCCGACATTTCAGTCTGGCCCGACCAGAGTCTTCACCTTTTATGGGCAGGGAAATTCTAAGCGACTAAGAGCCTAACCACCCGATTAGATGAGCCGCGCATTCATCGTTATCTCAGAAACAGCGGCCAACGCCTTGGAGACCGGGCAATTCTTCTTGGCATCCTCTGCGAATTTCTGAAACGTCTCATTGTCGATACCGGGAATACTCGCCTGCACATCCAAAGCAATCTTCGTGATGCCAAAGCCGTCTCCGACTTTGTCGACAGTGACTTTAGCCGTGGTATGCACGCTATCCGGCACATGTCCAGCCGCCGCCAGCCCGCCTGAAAACGCCATGCTGAAGCACCCCGCATGCGCCGCTCCGATAAGCTCCTCCGGATTAGTTCCCTTGCCTTCTTCAAATCGAGAAGCAAACGAATACTGCCCCTCAAAAGCGCCGCTCCCCAGTTTCACAGTGCCGCGCCCCGCCTTCAAATCACCCTTCCATTCAGCCTCCGCAGTTCGTGTAGCCATCTCTCCTCCTTGTTCAGTTTGCTAGAGTTATACCCGATCCGTCATCCCCAAAACCAAGTAGATTGATTTAATGCTCTGACGACAACAAAACTATTGCTATTAGTCGATTTTGGATGCTACAATGGCGTGTTTTAAACGGCGCATACTTCTAACAAAAAGGAGACTTTCGGATGACCACCAGAAGAAATGTAAACGTAATCGTTTTCTTTGTACTGTTGTTACTATGCATGGCACTCGTGAGCCCATTGCGGGCAGACA
>Ga0182027_10007548_pt1 | contig 15981 bp, 15 predicted proteins | sample 712E1DmetaG_FD_121300 | JGI IMG/M metagenome (GOLD analysis project Ga0182027, IMG submission 121300) | Permafrost microbial communities from Stordalen Mire, Sweden - 712E1D metaG (Illumina Assembly) | ecosystem: Environmental > Terrestrial > Soil > Wetlands > Permafrost | place: Sweden...
ATTCTATTGTTTCGTAAATCCCCGCGCTAAAGGATTTTGGCTTGAAATTAAAGTAATTATTGAACTTTGATGAGTCGAAGAAATAATTAAACTCACTCTGATAAAGCATTTCGTAAGACTCACGTACAGTCTTGTTAAAAATCCCGGCCATTTTGATCATCCCTTTGCTTAATACAGAATAATCCGGGGCAATTCCCAATTCTTTGGCAACAATGTGAATAAATGTCTCTCCATCAATAGGAGTATAAGTCGGTAAATGCCAGGTTTGATTAAAGCATTCTTTACGATCTGATAACAGAATCAGTCCTTTTGCACTGTCAATAGTAAAAGTAAATGAATGTAATTTATGGGCATCAATCATCCATTGTGCTCTTTTCCCGTTCATTAGTTTATCAATTGCCAGAATATAGGGTAAACTGTTCTTAGTTGCGTACGGACCATATAAATCTGCAGCCCTCGCAATAATGGCATTTAAGTTCTTTTTCTTAATCTCATCCTCCAGAAGGGTTGCGATCTTTGCCCTTATTTCTCCTTTTCTGCTGCAAGGATTATATGGAGTGGTTTCAGTCATTTGACCAGCTACTTTGCCATACATATAAACATTATCAAAAAATATCAGTTTGGCATTGACGCTTTTACAGGCATCTATTGAATTCTTCATTATCCTGGGCCAAAATTCACTCCATATCCTAGAATCATAAGGAAGTCCTGCACATAAGTAAACTATATCTGATTTTTCGACACTTTTCAGAGTTTCTTCAAAGGAGGTAAGATCAGCCTTGAAAGATTCTGTTCCCGGGATAGAATAATTACTTCTGGAAACAAGCCGTATTTCTTCGTTTCTTTTCAACAATTCGAATGTCAATGCGTTTCCTATTGAACCTCCTGCGCCGAGAATAGTGTGTTTCATGTTTTTGTTAACTAAGAATAAGAGTAAAATTTACGCTTAATTACTATTTACCGTTTTGTAAAAGCTCCCTGCAGTATCAGTAATCCGGAAACTGTAAAAATTATAGGACATAATTTAAATGGAAGAAAATCAATTTCAAAACCTGTGTACAAAGACAGTACTGACATAGCTGACAACATTAAGTAAGTCAGGACATAAACTGCCTTGGTGACCATGTGGTTCATTTCATTCAGAAGGGTTACAGCAATAGTCAACAGACCAATAAAAATCAATGTAAGGCTCTCATTTATCCATTCCATTTTAATAATGCGAATATTATCAACGGAGATATTGCCAAATCCACTGACAACATTATTTGTTGGAAATAAATGGGCTATTCCCCATATGATCGTTAATAGTCCTCCCATGTAAATTAATAGTTTCCGTTTCATATTGTCATTCAAAATAATTTTTATTTTCCTGCATTTCATTTATTACTGCCAGGAGTCCCTCCTTATAAGAAGGATACAGAGGTTTCCAGTTCAATATCTTTTTGGCTTTAAAATTTGAAACTTTGCAATTCATCCGGATTACATCATAAAAATCTTTCCCGAATGCAAATCTGAAAATATAATCCGGAATATGTCCAGGTTGCTTTTTATTCATCAATGTGGCCATATAGCCTGAAAAATCCTCTTGAGTTACGGGGGTATCATCTGCAATAATAAACTTTTCACCGACCGGGAGCTTTTCAATGACTTTGATAATGGCTGATGCAACATCCCCGGCATGAATATTCGGAATATAATTGTCTCCTTTTCCAATAATTTTACATCTTCCTTTCTCCATCATATTATACATAAAACGGAAAAGTCCGCCATTGCCATAGATCTTCCCATAAATAAGTTGAATTACTTTGGGATAACCGGTAACTATTGCTTCTGCCACAATCTGATCTGTATCAGTTCCGATTTCTGTCAGGCCGCTTCTTAATATCGGCCAGGTTTCATCAGCTGTTTCATCATTCTCTGTCTCATAACTTGTTCCACCGGGTAAGATCACCGGAACATTAAAACGAATAGCCAGATTTATCGAGTTACGGAAAAATATGTTTGTTTCTGCTCTTAATTCTTCTTTCCGGGCTTTAGTAATTCTTTGTCCTGGTTTAATATCCGGCATTGCAAGTAATATTATAACATCAGGTTTTTCAGACAATTCATGTTTAAATGAACTAATATCTCTGATATTGCCTAAAATACCATATGCCCCTAACTTTTCGATTCTTTCGATTTTCTTATCATCTCTAGTAAGAACAAAAACTTTATTACTGCCTTCAACTAATTTTGGCAGTAAATAACTACCAACCAGACCTGTACCTCCTATTAAGAATATTTTCATTATCCGAGGATTTGATATAATTCTTTTAGTCTCTGAAGAACTTGTTCTAAAATGCAAAGATAAACCTAAAGCAAGGATAGACAGAACTGAAAAGGGTTACGTTTTTATTACATTTTTGCATATCTAATTCTGATTACACCTATTGATAATTATTACTAATACCCTTTTCGAAATAATTGCATTTAAGTTGCTTTTCCCAATTAAGAGTGACAGCTAATTTGTTGAATTTGTTTTTACTCAGAACATGACCCTTAACGGACTCAGAAGCCAAATCCCATCATTCGTTCTTATAATATTATACCATCCTCTAATTCCAAAAACTTAACAATAATTTAATCATTTTTCAAATTTTGATTTAAGCTGTATCGTATTTTTACGCCATAATTTATCACCGAGTAAAATGGAGAAACTCAAAGTCCTTTTCCTGTGTGTTCATAATTCTGCCAGAAGTCAGATGGCCGAAGCTTTTCTGAATCAGCTGGCAAGTAATACATTTATAGCTGAAAGTGCAGGACTGGAACCTGGAACATTAAATCCAATTGTAGTTGAAGTAATGAAGGAAATCGGAATTGATATTTCCGGCAAAGAGGCAAGAAGTGTTTTTGATTTGTTTAGACAAGGTCAACTGTTCCATTTTGTAATCACCGTTTGTGATGCTGCAAATGCAGAGCGGTGCCCAATATTTCCGGGTTTAACTAAAAGAATCGGCTGGTCATTTGAGGATCCTGCTTCATTCACCGGGACCCATAATGAAATATTAGAGAAAACAAGAGTTGTAAGAGATAAGATAAAACTAGCAGTAGAAAAGTTTACTGATGACTATCACCTGACAAAATATTGAAATAAGGATAACTCTCTTTCTTTTTTCCACTATAATTGATTTACCTTATTGAATGGTCCATTATTTTAATTTTTTTTAATGTCGACAGGTAGTTTAATTCCCTCAAATTTAAATGGAAAATTCTGGCTAGTTTCTGCTGACATGGGTTATGGGCATCAGCGCGCCATTTATCCTTTGAAATCTTTATCAAGAGGAGGGAGTATTCTAAATGCCAATATTTCACCCGAGGCTTCACTAAAAGAACGCAGATTTTGGAAAGAGATCCTTACTACCTATGAATTTATGTCTAAAGCAGGCAAACTTCCTGTGATAGGAGGCTTACTTTCCAAAATACTTGATAATCTGCTTTATATTCCAAATTATTATCCTTTTAAAGACAGGTCAAAATCAACCGTACAGGTTAAGTATCTGAAATTAAGCATCAGACAAGGGCTTTGTGATGGCTTTTTGAAACAAATAAAAGAACCTGACCTTCCCGTTATCACTTCTTTTTATGCTCCTGCAATTGCAGCTGAGATGGCAGGACACGAATATGTATATTGTATAATTTGCGATACAGACCTGAGCAGAGTTTGGGTTGCAGAATACGCTTCCATGAGCAGAATCATCTATTTCGCTCCGGGAACAGTTTCTTCCCAACGACTTCTTTCGTATGGTGTTCCTGAAAAGAACATACTTCTTACCGGTTTCCCTTTGCCCGTTCAGTTGCTGGGAGACCGCAGTCTGAATATCTTGAAAATTAATCTTAGTCATCGTCTTGACAATCTCGACACTGATGGAGTATTTTATGGTTTGTACAGGCATAGTGTAAATGCCTTTTTAAAACCTGATGAAAAAACTGAGATAACTTCTGATACCAGGAAGAAATGTATCACAATTACTTATGCAGTTGGAGGCGCAGGAGCGCAAAAAGAAATTGGAGGACAAATAACAAAGAGTCTTGCCAAAAAAATAAATGCGGGTGAAGTTAAATTAAACCTTGTGGCCGGGACAAGGATAGAAATCAGAGATTATTTCATCAGAGTAAGAGAAGCGATTGCTGCAAATAGTGAAGATGTTCATATAATCTGGGCAAAAGATAATGAATCATATTTTGACCTTTTCAACCAGTGTTTGCATGACACAGATATCCTTTGGACAAAACCCAGCGAGTTATCGTTTTATTGTGCTCTCGGTATCCCAATTATAATGACACCTGCAATTGGCCCACAGGAAAAATGTAACCAGCGTTGGCTGCGGGAAATAGGCGCCGGGATTAAACAACAGAATCCTGAGAATACCGACCAATGGCTCTTTGATTTAATTAAAAAAGGTCGCCTGGCTGAAGCTGCCTGGAATGGATTTCTGAAGGGTCGTAAATACGGAACATTCAATATTCTTGATTTTCTGAAAACAAGAACATTCTCTTCAAGTAATGATCCTTTGAAAAGATAACAGATTAAGAATTAATATATTATTAACCATTCTGTAATATCCCTATAATATCTCAATACTACTTTTGGAGGACGAATAAAAAACATTACTTTGAAAAAGTATTTGTTCTTTTACCTGAAAACCGGAGGCGGGCACCTAGCCCCTGCAAAGGCTGTCGCAGAAAAAATCAGATCCAAACGCAAATCCAATACCGAAATACTTTTAGTAGATGGTCTGTCTGAATCAAAATCATTTGTAAAGAAAATAATTGAAGACGGATATAAAAACTCGGTAAACAAAGCAGTCTGGACTTTTGAATTTTTATATGCGGTACATAAAATCACATTAGTTTCAAAATTAACCGCAACTGTTGTATCGTACTTTATAAAGCCCGGAATAGAAAAATACATCCTTCAAATAAATCCAAAGAAAATTGTAGTATTTCACTTCTTTCTGATTAAACCTGTCATTGAAATAATTGAGAAACATCATCTTGACATACCTGTGATCACTGTTGTGACGGATCCATTTACCGCACACCCGATCTGGTTCCTGGAGAAGGGACAAAACTACATAGTGTTCAGTGATTTGCTTCGGGAAAAATGTATCGAACGAGGAATCAACAGAGACAATTTAAAGGTATTTCCTTTTGTTCTCGATAATAAGTTTTCACGGAAAATAACCGAAACAGAAAAGTTAAAAATCCGCAGTAACCTTGGCTTTAAATCTGAGACTAAAATTATTCTCATCATGGGCGGTGGGGATGGTATACCGCAAGGAAAGAGGATACTGAAGAACCTTTTGGTTGAAAACATGGATGCAGAAATTGCCATCGTCTGCGGTAAAAACAATAAACTGTACATCCAGGCTATGAAATTTAAGCAGAAGTATGGAATGGGAAATTTTAAAGTCTATGGTTTTATAGACTTCATCCATTCACTCATAAATATTTCTGATGTGGTTATAACAAAATGTGGTGCATCGACTTTTATGGAAGTACTCATTATTGGAAAGATTCCTGTTATAAATAATTACATCTGGGAACAGGAAAAGGGGAATATGGAATTTGTATGCAGGAACAATATGGGAATTCTTGAAAGAAATATAAAATCCCTGCCAGACGTGCTTCACAGATTACTAACTGATAATGAGTTTTATAATTCCATCTCCACAAATATCAGAAATGCCTCGATCAGAAATGGAGTCGGACAGGTGTCTGACTATATTTTAAACTTTCATTAATAAAACTATTGATTATGAATATACTGGTACTTTCTGACTTACATATTGATCCGCATGATAGCTTTGGAATATTTCAGTGGGATGAGATTGATCTGATTGAACAAATAGAAACCATGAAAAATCTCTATTCTATTGATAAGGTAATATTCAACGGCGATACGTTTGAATTGCTCAAATATTCCTTTAATGATATAAGTAAAGCCAACCCGGTATTAATGGAGTATTTTAAAAATAAAGATTTCATATTCATAAAAGGGAATCATGATATTGTAAGCACTTTCGGCATTATGCACTTCCGGATTACTAATTCACACGGACAGACAATTCACATTGAGCATGGACATAATGCAGATTGGTTTGATGGAACGAGATTTGGACGAACAATCAGCAAATTCGGCTTATCGAGTCTGAAAAGAATGTCTCACTCAAGATCCCTGATGAAACTTTATTTTAATATAGTTGATCTGGATAACCAGATAAGCTATATTCCTAAACGATACAATACATTTAAATATCTTACTTATGCTCTGAAGCTTCTTAAGGAGTATGATGTAGTTATTCTTGGGCACACACATAAGCTTGAATCTCACCATACCTACTATTTGAATAAGAAAAAAAGATACCTTAATTCAGGCTCCTGTTCGCTTGGACGTTTTCAGGGCATAATAATGGATACGGAAACTTTAAAATATGAACTGATAAAGGAGAATAAATTCTCTCTGACAGAGTTGTATCAGGCACATTATGCTATCTAAATAGTCAAGTCAGCTGCTATTTATAAATCCATGAAAGAAAGATATTTATTTTTTGGTCTTATTCCTTTCCAACATATTGGCAAGCAGGATAATAAGTTCATCATTTTATTTGTAACAATTACTTAATCTGATTGCAATCAGGCTGTAATATTGAAAACTGATTTTTGTACCATGAAAAATCAAGTCTAACTTAATATTTTAAAAATGAAGAAACTTCTTGTAATTATTATTTTTGCTGCGATATCAATCTATGGGTATTCGCAAAAACAGACAATCGATTCTCTGAAAGAGGCACTCGAAAATCATGAAGGAAAACTTTCCGCTCTGGATGATAGAGTCCTGGTAAATGAATCCGACCTTAGCAAACTGAATAAGATTAAAGTGACAGGTTATATTCAGTCGCAGTGGGAAAGTTATGGAGCTGATCTTGAAAAGACAAACGGATATAACAACACATTTTATATAAGAAGAGCAAGAGTTAAATTCACTTATGAAGCCACTGATGGGGTTAAATTTGTTTTGCAACCCGATTTCAGCACAGGTAACCTTGTACTTAAAGATGCATACGTTGTTGCAAATATTCCAAAGTTGAAAGCCTGGACGTTGTGGATGGGTCAGATGAACAGACCGGATTATGAGGTTGAATACTCTTCAAGTTCAAGAGAAGTTCTTGAGCGTTCAAGATATACCACTACCATTTATCCGGGTGAAAGGGAAATAGGAGCAAAACTTGAATATAACGGAATAAAAATTCCTTTGTTATTTCAGTTAATGGTAATGAACGGCGACTTCACCGGTACTCAGGCGAAAGATGTTGATTCAAGGAAAGACATTATGGCACGCGCTGTTTATTCCATTAAAATGCCTAATCAAGGTATTGGTATTGACCTGGGACCAGATCTCTACTATGGTGGTAACCTTGCAAAGGTTAACAAATATGTGAAAAACAGCGATGGAACTTTGGACAGTCTTAATAATGTTTGGCGTTATCTTAATAAGAACTGGTACGGTGGTGAAATCAGGATCTATGCAGATGTTTTGGGCGGAACATCACTTAAAGCTGAATATATGTCAGGTATTAATTCAGTAGCAAGTACAACAACCGGAACAAGAGCACAGCAGATAGCTAGTCCGAATTTATATAACAATTTCACAGGATATTATATATATTTGATAAAGAACATTGGTCCAAAAAATCAGGCAGTTGTAAGGTACGATTATTATGATCCCAATAATAAATTAGCTGGTGATGCTGCTGGTAACAGCATCTATTACAAAACATGGACACTGGCATGGCAGTATTATCTTAATGACTGGATCAGAATCACACTTAATTACATAATGCCAAAGAACGAGATCAATGCTTTAAATCCGACTGATAAAAAGGATAATGTGTTCACTGTAAGACTTCAGGCTAAATTCTAATATTCGTAAAAAAAAATAAAAAAATGAAAAAAATAAAATCAATATTCGTTATCGCGGCAGTTGCATTAATATTAGTCGCATCAGCATTTATGCAACAGGCGAAGATTACTGTAAAAGGTTCTGATACAATGGTTATCCTGGCTCAGAAATGGGCTGAGGTATATATGAAAAAGAATCCATCAGCAAATATTCAGGTTACCGGTGGCGGATCGGGTGTTGGAATAACAGCTCTGATCAACGGAACAACTGATATCTGTAATGCAAGCCGTCCTATGAAACAGGCCGAGATTGAAAAACTCAAAGGAAGATATAATACTCTTGGTGTTGAGATTCCCTGCGCAAGGGATGGCGTTACAATTTTCCTTAATGAGGCTAACAAAGTCAGTGAACTTTCCCTTAAGCAGCTCAGCGATATATACCAGGGAAAAACTAAAAACTGGAAAGAAGTCGGAGGAGCAGATGCGGAGATCAGGTTATACGGACGTGAAAATAGTTCAGGCACCTATACATATTTTCATGATGAAGTTGTAATAGGCGATTATGCAGCAACAGTGCAGAGTCTTCCGGGTACCGCAGCAGTGGTTAATGCAGTTAAAAAAGATGTTAATGGCATAGGGTATGGTGGTGCAGCTTATGCAGTCGGTGTTAAGCATGCAAAAGTTAAAAAAGATAATGGAAGTACTGCTTATGATGCAACAGCTGAGACCATTGGAAAAGGAGTATATCCAATAACACGTTTTCTTTACATGTATTTAAGGAACAGACCTACAGGTGAGACCAAAAAATATATTGACTGGATCTTAGGCCCCGAAGGTCAAAGCATTGTGACAGAAATAGGTTATTTCCCGGTCAAGTAATAACTTCAGGAGTTCAGACGAATTGAATCTATCCAAGGACTTGTCAGGATTAATCTGGCAAGTCCACTTTTTAATAAGGCATTGCGTTTTGGTGACCAGAAATAATAAAATGAAAATAAGAACTGCACGAAAAGATAGAAATAGCGGAGAAGTTTCTTTTGCAAAAAAAAGATTTCGGTTTTCTGACTGGCTTGCTGAGAAGATAATTAAAATGGTGGCATTCTTATCCATTGCAATTGTCGTACTTATTTTCATTTTTGTCTTCCGTGAGGCATTTCCTATTTTCAGGATGGATGTCAAAGATAAGGCAAACAAGGAAGTTCTGGTACAGGAAAGTTACGGAGGAGCAGGAAGTGAAAATTCCTCAGTTAAAACAAGTGACAATCAGGTAGATAATTCCAATAAAGTCCAGGCAAGCATTGACAAGCCTTCTTCCACGCTTCTGACAGATACGTGGATGCCTGTATCTGATAATCCCCGATATGGTATATGGCCATTGTTTTTTGGAACTCTTAAGGTTACGCTTATTGCATTGCTGTTTGCAGCCCCAATATCCATCCTTGCTGCAATTTATACAGCAATGTTCGCTAAACCGCGTGTGAGGGAAATCATTAAACCAGTCATCGAACTGCTTGCAGGGTTTCCTTCAGTCGTTATTGGATTCTTCGCTTTAATGGTCATGGCAACAGTTTTTCAGGATATCTTTGGCTATGCAAGCCGTTTAAATGCATTTGTAGGCGGAATTGCAATGGGGCTTGCTGCAATTCCAATTATTTATACTCTCACGGAAGATGCACTTACTGCTGTTCCAAAAACATATATTGAAGCCAGCCTTGGACTTGGCGCAAGTAACAGACAAACAGCTTTCTATGTTGTCCTTCCTGCAGCTGTCCCGGGTGTTTTCGCCGCAGTAATCCTTGGGATCGGAAGGATCTTTGGTGAAACAATGATTGCACTTATGGCAACCGGTAATGCAGCACTAACATCAATTAATCCATTTGAATCTGTAAGGACACTGTCTGCAACAATCGGCGCTGAAATGGCTGAAGTTGTCTTTGGTGACACTCATTACAGTGTGCTCTTCCTGATAGGATCATTACTTTTCATTTTTACATTTACTCTGAATGCAATCGCAGAATTTTACATTAAAAATATCGTGGTAAGGAAATACCAGTCAAAAAAATAGAGATTGTTGATGAAGCGGGTTAATAAAGATACTATCATTGAAAGCGTAACTGGATTATCTGTTCTGGCAATAATCTTTATAATAGTTACAATTCTGGTAATTACTATAATAGGCGGTTGGCCCAACCTGAACCTGAAATTTCTATCAGAATTTCCCAAAGATGGGATGACAAAAGGGGGAATCTTTCCGGCTATAGTTGGCACAGCCCTTATGACGCTGATAATGGCAGTTGCTGCAGTTCCTTTCGGAGTTATTACGGCAATTTATCTGGCAGAATATGCGAATGAAAACTCCATTATTGCCAAAACAATCCGTTTTGCAGTGAAAACCCTTGCTGTTGTACCATCAATAATATTCGGATTGTTCGGATTGGGCTTTTTTATAGGTTTTGTAGGGAAAAACATGGATTCATTATTCAGCGGTGGAGAGTTGAGATGGGGCCAGCCAAACATTCTCTGGGCAAGTTTGACCATGGCTCTTTTAACACTTCCAGTAGTAATTGTTTCTGTTGAAGAGGCAATCAGGACAATACCAAAAGAAATGCGTGAAGCAAGCCTTGCTCTTGGAGCCACCAAATGGCAGACTATCAGGAAGGTTGTTATACCTGGTTCTGTCTCCGGAATAATGACAGGAACAATTCTTGCCATAAGCCGTGGGGCAGGTGAGGTAGCTCCGATACTTTTTACAGGAGCAGCTTACTTCCTTTCAGATCTGCCTCATTCATTAAGCGATCAGTTCATGTCTCTCGGATACCATATATATATTATGTCGACACAATCATCAAATGTTGATGCAACTCTGCCAATCCAGTTCGCAACGACACTTGTTCTTTTATTGCTGACATTTTCGTTGAATGGAGTCGCAGTGGTTCTGAGATACAGGATAAGAAAAAATGCAAAATAAGATACTCTTCATGAACAATATTAAAGTAAAAGTCAACGAATTGTCTCTCCGGTACGGGAACAATCTGGCATTAAAGAATATTTCGATGGATATCCCTGAAAATATGGTAACTGCATTTATCGGACCATCGGGATGCGGTAAATCGACTTTCCTCAGAACATTAAACCGTATGAACGACCTTATCGATAATGTTACAATTGATGGTGAAGTTTATATTGACAACTTAAATATTTATGATAAAAATATTGATGTTGTTAATCTGAGAAAGAAAGTAGGAATGATCTTCCAGAAATCGAACCCTTTTGCAAAATCTGTTTATGACAATATTGCTTTCGGTCCCAGGATTAACGGTATCAGCAATAAAGGCAAACTTGATGAAATAGTGGAACTTTCACTTAAACAGGCAGCAATCTGGGATGAGGTAAAAGACAGGCTTTTTCATTCCGCTTTAAGTCTTTCCGGCGGACAACAGCAGAGAATATGCATTGCCAGAACTATTGCAGTAAACCCGGAAATTATATTAATGGATGAACCCGCCAGCGCCCTTGATCCGATATCAACTTCCAAGATCGAGGAACTGATTCATGAATTGAAAAGGCAATATACAATTATCATTGTAACCCATAACATGCAGCAGGCTGCAAGAACAAGCGATTTCACGGCTTTCTTTTATCTGGGCGATCTGATTGAGATTAACAAAACAGAAATGATATTCTCAAACCCAGCTAAAAAGCAGACAGAAGATTATATCTCCGGACGTTTCGGATAAAAACAGAAATAGGTCATTTATTTTGGAAGCGAAAACAGAAACTCAATTCCACCGCCTGTTTTGTTTCTCACCTGGATGTCTCCCTTATGTAAAAGTATTGCATTCTTAACGATAGCTAACCCAAGCCCTGTTCCTCCGTTCTTTCTTGATCTTCCTGAATCAATCCGGTAAAAGCGTTCAAAGACTCTTCCTAAATGTTCTTCAGGAATCCCCACACCGTTATCTGAAAAAGAAAAATGATAGAATTTTTCATCCTGATTATAAAGAGTAATCATCACAATTGTATTATTTCCTGAATAGTTAACGGAGTTTTCAAGCAGGTTCTGAAAAACAGAGGTGACAAGAGACCTGTTGCAATTTACATAGATATTTTCATCAACGTTCAGTTCGACCTTCATTCCCCTGGTTTCAATAGCTGCTTTGAAATTATCTTTTACTTCATCTATGATTTCCCTGATTTTTATTTTCTCTCTACCAAAGGTGTTTCCGGCTTCTTCTATTTTGTTTATAACGACAATGTCGTTTATCAAACCGGTAAGCCTGTCGGTCTGAGCCAGCGCCTTTTCAAGAAAATGTTTCTGTTTTTCAGATTCCATCCCAGGTTCATTTAACAGTGTTTCAATATAGCCTTTAACAGAAGATACCGGTGTTTTCAATTCATGTGCAATATTGGAAGTCATTTCCTGTTTGATCAGCCTTTCCTTCTCGGATACTGTTACGTCACTGAGAATAACCTCAAAACTACTGTCATTAAATACAACGCATTGAACTTTGAAGTATTTACTGTTTTTGTCAATAGAGTATTCTAATTTAGGCAGATTGGAGGATTTGATTTCAGTGTCCGTCTGCTTTTCAATAAATTCAATAGCAGGAACAAACTCCTGAATTTTAAAGAAATTTGATGTCGAAATTGTAAGCTCTCCTGAAATCATGTTCATAAACTGAATGAAATGATTGTTGGTGAGTATTCTTGTTTTATCTTTTGAAAAGAAAGCAATACCTTCATTCAATGCATTCAGGTGGCTGAAGAGTTTCTCCCTTTCATTTGCAAGATCAGTCTGTGTTCTCAGCATTTTGTTATAGATCTCAATTATCTCTTCACCAATGATGCCGAGTTCATTCTTAGGAAATTTTGAATTGAAATCGAATGGTTCATTATTTGCTACCCTGACAGAGAAATCTTTTAGCCTGGCAATAGATTTGCCGAATTTGTTTGTGACTGCCAGCAAAACAAGCCAGATTAAAATGAATGAAAGTGTTATTACAATCAGAAAATATTTTTTTGCAGCAAGAAAATTTATAATTTTTATGTCATAAACTACTGCAGCCCTGATATAGTACCTGGTGTAATATTTTGAATAATAATAGTATTCTTCACCTGTAGTTCCCGATTTCCGGATTGCAGTTCCAAAATCAGAATAGAGAGATTCACTTATCTCTGGTCTGCTCTTATGATTCTCCATACTTTTCCAGTCATGGACTGAACTATCAAATAAAACAATCCCTGAAGGATTTACAATAGTAATCCGGAGATTCTCTTGTGGTAACAACTTTACTACTGAGTCAGTCTGACTCCAGTTGTTTTTCTCATAAATTGAATTTGACCTTAAATAATTCTCAACGATCTTTGTAATATTGTTCAGCTCATCATTCAGAGTTGAGATCCTGAACTCTTTTTCCCTTTTATAGAGATAAGCCAGAATGAGGAGAGCGAACAGTACAAAAACTGACGAATAATAAATAAACAGATTATTTCTGAACTTATTCCGGGTAATCATTTCTAAAGAATTAAAACACTAAAATTCAAAAAAGTAGCCATAACCGGTTTTGTTCCGTAATGATGAACCGTACTGTCCAAGTTTGGTACGCAACCTTGTTATATTTACATCCACAGTTCTTTGAGTTACGATAACATCCTGCCCCCAGATTTTCATAAGTAATTCTTCCCTTGAGAAGACTTTGCCCTGGTTTTCCAGGAGCGTCTTCAGGATTTCATATTCCTTTTTTGTAAGTTCGACCCGTTCATCGTTTATTATCAGCCTTTTGCGGACTGTATCAAGATCGATACCGTTGAATTGCAGAATGGATTTATTAATTACCTTATCATTATATGATCGCTTCAGAACAGCTTTAATCCTGGCCACTAATTCATTGATGGAAAATGGTTTGGACACGTAATCATCAGCGCCAAGACTGAACCCTGTGAGTATATCGTTCTCTGTATCTTTTGCAGTAAGAAAAATCACCGGGATATCAATTTTCATCTCCTTCCTCAGTTTATCCGCAAACCTGAATCCCGACATCGGACCCATCATTACATCTAGCAGAACCAGATCAAAGTTCCCAACAGGCCTTTTAAGAGCCTCCTCGGCGGAATGGGCAATCTCAGTCTGATAGCCCTCGTTGGTTAAATTATACTGAAGGATTTCACAAAGATCCTCTTCATCGTCTACTATCAGAATCCTTTTGCCTTTATGTTCCATTGATTTAAGATGTTAAATACTCTCATTGTGAATTGTAATATCCGGATCAAGTCCGGAATGCCTGATATCAGTGCCTTGTATAGAATAGATTGAAGCTTCAGCAATATTGGTAGCATGATCAGCAATCCTTTCAATATTCGTAACTATATCTTTCAGATCTATATAGCTAAGCAACATTTCTTTCGTTTTATCGCTGACCTTTGCTTTGGCAATACTGTTTGTCAATAGCTTGTGGTTCATTTCATCAACAACTGTATCATTTTTAATGGTCCAGATAGCATAATCATTATCGTTATTTATAAATGAGAGCAGTGATTTTTCAACCATTGAAATGCTGGAGACAAGCATTACTGTAAGTACTTCAGCAATAGCTTTGTATTCTTCGGAATCCTCAATATTTGAAAAGGAGCGAAGAATATTCATCACCCTGTCCCCAATCCGTTCAAGGTTGATGCTCATCCTGTAAATTGCGACAATTTTCCTTATATCGGAGGCAACGGGCTGATAAAGTATTATAGAGTTAATAAACTTTTCGCTTATTGTTACTTCATATTTATCAATCTTGTTTTCATTTTCCTTTATCTCAGAAATGATCCGCTGCCGTTCTTCTTCTTTCTTGCTGGCCATGCACTTTTCAAGAAGTGTGAGCTGAGCAAGAATAATGTCCGCCATCTCTTCAAATGTAGTAATGATATTGAGTACTGCTTCTTCCCTCTGTGTTTTCATCCCTGTAATATTATTCTATTATGACTCGAACTTGCTGTAATTATGTAAAATATTCCTGATTGCAAAGGTAACTTCATTTAATGTTACAACTGTCAGTTCTTTGTTACTTATTTGTTACAATTTGGTTAACATTTTATTGAAGTCCCTGAATATCATCGGTTTTAAACCTCTGACATGAATTAACTCCAACATTTGAATAAAATTTCCTTCAGAACGGATTAATAATTGTATAAATTGCAATTTCAAATCCTTTAAATATGAAGATGAAAATAGTGGCTTCAGTAATCGTTTTTCATGCGATAATCACAATTAATGTGTTTTCACAAACTTTTATTCAGCCAAATATTGGCCTTAAAAGTCATGAAACGCTTGAGTTGAAGAAAATCGAGATAACATCTGAAAAGACAATTGTTTCCCTTCAGATCGAAAATAAAATTGAAGGTGGCAATTTTTGTGCAGATAAAAACATATTCATAATATATCCTGATGGCAGCAAAAGTAAACTGATTGATGCGGTTGGAATACCCCAATGCCCTGATACTTATAAGTTTAAAATCATTGGAGAAAAGCTCGGATTCACACTTACTTTTCCTCCTTTAAAACCTGGGACCGAATGGATAGATATTATTGAAGAATGTTCTGCAAATTGCTTTCACTTCTTTGGGATTACTCTCAATAATGAACTTAATAAACGCCTGGATGAAGCTTTCATTATTGCTGCTAAAGCCGATCCTCAAAAAACCATTTTAATGTTCCGGAATATTCTGGAATCCCTTGACAAACAAAATCATGGAATAGAAGGATTGTTATACATTAATATTATCAGCGCCGCTGTTGAATCGGGAGATAAAGATGGAGCAGATGTCTGGTATAAAAAACTTCAGTCTTCGCGCGCTCCGAGATTAAATGAATATGTTAAATATCTTAATGACAGAGGAATAAAATATTGACCTCTCCCTAAATCCCTCCCCCAAGAGGGAGGGACTTAATTTGAATTTTTCAAATACTTTGACTGTAATCATCCCCTGCTCCCCAGGGAGCGGGGGACGGGAGGGGATGAGGTAATAGAAGTGAAATAAAAAAGGCCGACCCCA
>Ga0182027_10007549_pt1 | contig 15980 bp, 13 predicted proteins | sample 712E1DmetaG_FD_121300 | JGI IMG/M metagenome (GOLD analysis project Ga0182027, IMG submission 121300) | Permafrost microbial communities from Stordalen Mire, Sweden - 712E1D metaG (Illumina Assembly) | ecosystem: Environmental > Terrestrial > Soil > Wetlands > Permafrost | place: Sweden...
GGCACTGATGAACCTGAGTCCGGCGAAGGTGAAGAAGTGCTGCGGGACTTGGAATCGGACCAAAATTTTTCGCTTCAAAGGCGAACGTCCTACCGTTAGACGATCCCGCAATATAAAATCTTTCATTTTAAATGTTCCACAATACCTTCTACCCACCCATTTATCTTCCGAACTAAATCAGAACTTTCTTTTACATACACCCTCGCCAACCCAAAATATTTATCAGGATTAATATTTTTTCGCTTTGTACTCGGAATATTTTTTTTGAAATACACTCTGAAAAGTTTCTCAGAGAAACCAGTATGGCGAGACCAATATCTGATTACTTCTGATACACGATATTTGTTATTGTCGTGGAGATATATATCAAAACAAATACGACCTTTATCTACATTAGCTTCTTCTAGCCAATTCAAGAATAACTTTATCATATAAGGGTCAGAATTAGCAAATCGCAACGGAGACCCCGGATAGTATTCTTTTTCTTTCGCACCCTCAGCCCAATATAGAACCGCCCCTATTAAAAATAATTCTCTTTTTGAGAGACTTCCGATTTCCGATTTTGATTTTAAAATTATATTTTGTTGTTTTTTAATCCTTTGTTTTTTCTTAGCCTGCCCGCCGCGAAGCGACGCCAGCCTTTTGGCCTCGGTAAATTTTTGATTCTCAGGTACAGAAAGCTTTGCTTCTTTGAGCCAAATAGCTAGGGTTGATTTCGCAACAGGAACAGCTCGTAAAATATCGGTGTAAGTTTTACCTTGTTTCCGTAAAGCAATAGCTTTCTCTTTTTCCTCAATTTTTTGTATCATAGGTAGGACATTGTTATTATAACATTTTACCCATGTATGAATCAATAAGGCACAATTTTACCCCAACCGATAAAATCAAGCTGGGGTTTTGTAGACCCGCAACTTAATTCATTGCGAGTCCGATATTTCTCACCATCCCTTCCCGCCGACACACCGCCGGCGGGAACTGTTTGCATGCCGACTAGGTTAGGTGATTTGCAGGACAAGCACTTCGTCCAGAAATTGTTCGTAGACCCCGGCAAGATGGATGTGAACTTCTTCGGGTCTTCCTTCCTCCATCTCGTGCTCGAGATAGAGCACCATTCTCACATCACCGATGACGATGTAACCGATGACGATCATGGTCTCTTCTTTCCCGGCCGGAATATCCAGAAGTGACCATCCGTCTGTGGCGAGATACAGCAGGACGGCACACACCTGCTCGCGAGAAAGATTGCCACTCGGGCAACGGCTGAGGAGGTAGTTGAGCTCCCCGCCATGTTCGGCCCGGTAGATACTGCAAGTGAGGGGTGCTCTTAATGCAAACGAGAACCCAGTGCCGCCGACGAATTTCCGGAACGCAAGGCTAACCTTCACTTGCGCCTCCGAGATCCTCGGAAAGAGTCTTTCGGCACCCCCCGCCTGGGGGATGGTAACCGTTTTCAAATATCTCATTTTTCCTCTTTCTAGAACTCATCCCCTTAACTTTGGGGTTTCAAACTCGACATATTTATAACATATTATGTGAAAAAGTCCATAGAACACTCAATCTTCATCTGCCAATATTATGGTAAGCTTAACATATGAAGAAATATACTCCCATAATTATTTTAGGCATTGCTGTCATACTCGTTGTGGTAGGCGTCAGTTTTCTTTTCAGTTTTATTTATAATAAAAAAGAAAAAACAAAAGAGGAATCGCAAATACCTAACACAGTAAATCCGGCTGCTTCAACGGCAACGCCAACAAGCGCCGTACCGGTAAAAACTCCGGAACCGAAACCCGTAATTCCCCCGCCCCTGCCTGTTGGCACAGACCAATTCGTCGTTTCGCTCACTGCCGTTTCGGATGATATCGCAGACAACCTGACAAATCAGGGATATGTTGGAGATGCTCTCTCCTTCGTCGCCTTGATCGGCACCGACCCTGTCGCGCCTGGCGGTTATAAAATTTCAAAGGGCTGGACACCGGCGCAACTTTTACAGGTACTGCGGACTAAACCATATATGAAATGGGTGGTCATTCCTCCCGGACTGCGCAAGGAAGAAATTGCCGCCTTGCTCGCGCCCGCGCTCGGCTGGACGACCAAACAGAAAACCGAATGGATTAAGAAATCAACCACCACAAAACCGGAATACATAGAAGGCGTTTACGCTCCCGACACCTATCTCATCCCGGTGGGAGAAAAACCGGCAGATGTTGCGACTCGGCTCATTGCAAAATTTAACGAGGGCTTCGCTCCTTATCTGCCCCAATTCACGGCAAAGAACATAAAGTGGACCAGCGCTCTCACGCTTGCCTCTATAGTTCAGCGTGAAGCCGCTAATGTCGCCGACATGCCTCTCATCGCCGGCATCCTTTGGAATCGCCTCAACCAGAATATGATGCTTGACGTGGATGCAACGCTTCAATACATCCGCGGAAATACCAAGAGCGGCTGGTGGGCGCCGATTACTGTCGCTGATAAGAAAATTGACTCCCCTTACAATACTTACAAATATGCCGGTTTACCACCGCACCCGATAGCAAATCCAAGTATTGACGCCATTGACGCTGTACTCAATCCGCAAGCGACAGATTGCCTTTATTATTTGCACGACAAGAACCACATCACTCACTGCGCTGCAACCTATGCGGAGCATCAGGCAAATATAGAACTATATTTAAAAACTTCACCATAAATTCATTAGAATTTTATTTCTGTTTTTCTCCGATTATTTTCACCAGCGCAAGTTCTAGCGGTAATTCGGCAATAAAGGCATTGTCCATGTTTTGGTATGCTTCCAACAAAACAGCCAGCGCGGGAGAACGAAGCAGGCCTTCTTTGTCTGTTTTTATTAAATCCTGAAGAAATTTTAAATCGGTTTCCGATAAATCTCCCGCCATTTCTTTCTCTAATTTAGGCGCGTAACGCAGAATTATTGCCATCCTAAATTTTTGAATTATGAGTTTAAAATATAATTTCATGTCCAAATTTGCTTCGGAGGCTTTTCTTATGGCAGATATTCCCTTATCCAAATCTTTTTCGGCAATAGCTGAAATGAAATCATTTACCAAAACTGTCTTCGGCGCGCCGGTTATTTTCTCCACATCAGCTCTAGTAATTTTTTGTTTTGTATTTCCCCCTCCCCTTGCTAAGGGGAGGGCTGGGGTGGGGTGTGAGAAATTTAAAACCTTTTGTAATTCCCCTAAACCATCGCGAAAAGACCCATCGGCTAAAATAGCCAAAACTTCCGCGCTCCCGGCATCCATTTCAAAGCCTTCGCTTTTCGCCATCTCCAGCAACATTTTTTTCAACACCGCTTCGGAGGCCTTTTTGAAAGTAAAAACCTGACAGCGAGAAATTATTGTCTCCGGCACTTTATGCAGTTCGGTTGTCGCTAAAATGAAAATCACATGCTTGGGTGGTTCTTCCAGCGTTTTCAAAAACGCACCCCAGGCATCCTTGGAGAGCATGTGCACCTCGTCTATGATATAAACTTTATACTTTGAATCAAAGGGTAGTACCCGCACTCCGTCCCGCAGAAGCTTGATGTCTTCAATTCCCCTATTGCTGGCAGCGTCTATTTCATATAGGTCGTTGGCTGATACGCCGATACTTTCAGCGAAAATCCTGGCCACAGAGGTCTTGCCCGTCCCCCGGCTACCGACAAAAAGATACGCATGAGAAACCTTGTTGGTCTTTACGGAACTCTCTAAAATCTTCACTATGTGGTCCTGCCCCAGAACTTCAGCGAAGTTTTTCGGTCTGTATTTGCGATATAAAGCTAAATCGTGCATATCACTAGTATATCAAAAAACAGAAAAATTAAAAGATTTTAAGCGTCGTGCTGGTTCCCTGTCCTTATGACTCCGAGGGCGAAGGCGCAAAAATCTTTTCAATTTTTACGTTTTTTAAAAATTTATTTATTATTTTTTCCACCTGTTTAGAATTTTCGGTTTCCATAAGTTTTACTCGAAGTTCTTTGGCGCCCTCAAAGCCATTTACATATGCTTTGAAATGCTTTTTCATAGTGGCAAAATTTTTGTGCTTGGGTTTCAAAAGTTTTTCATCAAAAATTTGCGTGTGTTCTATCAATATTTTTAACTTCTGTTCTGTTCCCCTCTCCTTTACAAGGAGAGGGGTCAGGGGTGAGGTAGACGAGAAGAACCAAGGATTCCCGAAAACTCCCCGGCCTATCATCACTCCGTCACAGCCATATTCCAAGGCCTTTTCTTCCGCATCTTTTAAACTTTCCACATCGCCGTTTCCAATAAGCAGTATTTCCTTTCCGCTTTTTTCTATAAGTTTTTTTATCTTTTTTATATACTCCCACTTTGCCGGGACAAGCGATAATTCTTTGGCAGTGCGTAAGTGAATAGTCAACGCGGAAATATCTTCTTTTAAAAGTTCTCCTATCCACTTATCAATATCTTCTTTGTTAAAACCAATTCTCGTTTTGACAGATACTGGAATATGTACTCCAGCGGATGCAATCCCCACATGCGCCGCCCTTATAATTTCTCTCGCAAGCTCTGGTGTCCTAATCAGAGCCGCTCCGGCCCCCTGGCTTATTACTGACTTGTCTGGACAACCCATATTTATGTCTATTCCATCAAAGCCAAGACTGGCTATGTACCGACAGGCCTGCTTCATATTTTCCGGATTAGCGCCGAAAACTTGGGCCACAATGGGTCTTTCGCGTTCGCTGAATTCTAATATATGCGCTAGCTTTTTCTTGGCCAGTTTGTTGCATAAACCGTCTGCGGCGACAAACTCTGTCCAAAAAACAACTCTATCCTTATTTTCTCTATCCTTGCCGTATTTTGCCAAGATAAAACGAAAAGCGATATCGGTGACATCCGACATCGGCGCAAGGCAGAAAAAAGGCCCGCCTGCATCAGCTATGCCTGAAGCATTGCGGGCAGGTTTTTTTAAATTTTGCCAGAAGTTTCTCATAAAAATTTGTAATAAACCTTGTTGTTAAATCGCAGATCAATATATTGTAGCGTAGAGTATTTATTTTTGAATTCTGACTGCAAAGGTTCTGTCGTTAAGGCCGCTTCTAAATTCTCCGCAATGTTTTGAAAATCGGCATCCGCCTTAAACATTATCTTAGGATCTGTCGCAAGCGAAGCTCCGCCCGAAAGAAACACTTGCACATCTCCGTCGTTTGTGACATATAGAGCTATCGGTTTCAGTCCGATACCGAGTAAAATATCTCTAAACGAAATAAGCTGTTTAAAATTTTGCTTAGAAAAATAAGATCCTAAATCTGCCGACCCGTAAAATTTAAAATAAACTTCCCCGGAGAAATATGGCGCTTCGTCAAAAACATAACCGTCCGCGTCCATAAAATAACAGGTTTCGGACGTTGGACGTCCGGTTTCCGGACGTCCAACGTCCGAAACTGGCGTTTCTCCGCACCATATATACGCCGCCGTTCGTTCTGTCAGAAATATTTGGAGAATATTATTTTTACCTGCCTGCGTAGGCAGGATTGATAAATCTACACTTTTAATTCTTTTAAATTCATCCAATAATTTGTTTTTAATATTACTTTTAGAATAATATAATATGTTTGTTTTTGGAAAAAGCCATAAATATTTTCCTGAAATTTGTTCCTGTACTGTTTCCTTTACCGCTTCCGTATCTATGGTTTTATTGCCGGAAATTTCTATTTCGCTTATATTCAAACTATTAAGATGAGAAAGATAAGCTGATAAAATAAAAATTGCCAAAAGTCCAAAAAAGGAAAAAAGAAATTTATTTAAAATAGCTCTGTGCCGGCGCCTTTTCAGTTCTGAAAGGCGCGGAGAATTTAAAACATTTCGTTTTTCCATTCTATTTACTTTATAACTTTCTACTTTATAAACTCCTTGCCTCCCATATACTTGCGCAGAACTTCGGGGATTTTTATTGAGCCATCCTTTTGCTGGTAGTTTTCAATAATTGCAATTAATGGTCTTTGAGAGACAACCGTCGCATCATTCATGTGAACTGGTTCTATTTTACCATTAGCCCTGCGTACTCTGGTATTTAATCGACGAGCTTGAAACCCCCCAATTGAATCTGCGCTATGAGTTTCTCGATATTTATTTTGTCCCGGCATCCAAGTTTCGATGTCAATTTGTCTCGTATCCGGAAAACCCATATCTCCGGTGCAAACAGCGACGACTTGATAAGGTAATTTTAAAATTTGCATTATATATTCTTGAATGGCCACCAGAAAATTTTGTTCTTGCATTGAATTTTCCGGCAATGAAAAAACTTCCATTTCTAATTTATCAAATTGGTGCTGACGTAAAATTCCATTTGTGTCTTTACCGGCCGCTCCAGCTTCACGACCAAAAGCCGTTGAGTATCCGGCATAGCGGATTGGCAGGTCTTCTTCTTTGAAAATCTTATTCATGTGCATGGAGCCAAGGGTATGCTCGGCGCTGCCTATGAGCATCAAGTCATCATTTGGAAACATATAGTGTTCTTCTGGCGTCATGAGGCGCGCCATTTTTAATTGCACTAATGGTCTGATAAAAACTGGAGGTAAAACTGGAGTAAATTTAGAAACATCTATGGATATGTTTGATTCCTTTGCTATTTTTTTTAATATTTCTTCATTAGTCAAAATTTCCCAACACACTTGAATAAGGGCAAATTGCATAAGAACCAAATCCCCTTTGAGGTAAGAATATCTTGAGCCAACAACTTCTGCGGCTGTTTCGGTGTCTATTATTCCTAAAGCTTTTCCTAATTCATAATGCTCTTTCGGAGTAAAAGAAAATTGTGGTTTTTCCCCCCAACTTCGAATTACTTTATTTCCACTTTCATCGGGACCCTCCGGCGTGTCTACGGAGGGAATGTTGGGTATCTTCAGCATAACTTTCTGCCATTCTTCAATCGTTGTTTTTAGTTTTTCTTCTTTTTTCTTAATATCTTCTTTTACTGAGCGCATTTCTTCAATCAGCTGAATTTTTAATGCCGGGTCTTGGTCGCGGGCAATGTCATTGGAAACTCTATTGACCTCGCTACGGAGGTCTTCCACCTCCTTTAACTCTTTCAAACGCTCGTCATCCAGAGTAATTAATTTTTCTATGTCAACTTCCACGCGCTTTTTCTTCGCGCCTGCCTGCACGATGTCTTTGTTTTCACGGATAAATTTGATATCTAGCATATTTATATTATATACTATGTGGGTGAAAATTCAAAAATTACCAAAAAATAAATTCCCGAAGGCGTTGCTGGAAATCCCTCAGCCCCCGAAAGACCTTTGGATAATAGGCGAATTGCCTCCTGAAGATTTGATATACCTTTGTGTTGTTGGTTCGCGAAAAAATACTTCCTATGGACGCGAATCCTGCGAGAAAATAATTGCCGGGTTAAAAGGTTACCCGATAGTCATAGTTTCCGGTTTTGCTATGGGCATAGACACCATTGCCCACAAAAAGGCGATGCAAATGGGACTTAAGACCTTGGTTTTCCCCGGCTCGGGACTTTCTCCGGAAGCAATGTATCCAAAATCAAACGTAAAATTAATGGAAGAAATAGTAGAAAGAGGCGGATGTTTGGTTTCAGAATTTGAGCCAGATTTCAAGGCGACCCAGTGGAGTTTTCCAATGAGAAACAGGTTGATGGCGGGAATTTCCAAAGCGGTGCTTATCATAGAAGCGGAAGAAAGGTCCGGCACCCTTATCACTGCCCGCCTAACAACAGAATACAACAGGGACTTATTGGTTGTACCAGGGTCAATTTATTCTCCCAATTCAAAAGGCACAAACAGATTACTAAGGGCTGGCGCAACACCCATCACTTGCGCCGAGGATGTCCTAGAAGCATTGGGTTTTGAACTTCCAAAAGATAAAGAAAAACAAGCAAAATTATTTTTTGACTTATCGCCCGAAGAAAAAACAGTGATAGGAATCCTCCGTGAGTCCTGCCCGCGCGACGATTTAATAAGAGCGATGAAAATGCCGACACCAACAGCCAATGCGCTTCTATCTGTGATGGAAATTAAAGGACTGATAAAAGAAGAAGTAGGAGAAATCAGATTAGCTTAATTTGCAAAAAAAACACCTTTCGTGTAATACTTGGTAAGCAATGAAATTATTAATTGTTGAATCGCCTTCAAAAGCGAAAACTATTGAAAAATATTTAGATAACGCTTCCACCCCTGTGGCAGACAGATTTACCGTGCGCGCTTCGGTCGGACACATTCGCGATTTACCGAAATCAAACAAAACCGCCATAGACATAGAGGGCGGATTTATTCCGCGTTACGAAATTTCCAAAGGCAAAGAAAAAATAGTGCATGAACTCCAAGGATTGGCGGAAAAAGCAAACGAAATACTCCTGGCCACAGATCCCGACCGCGAGGGCGAGGCTATCGCTTGGCACATAGAGACGCTATTGAACCAGGATAAAAAAGTTAAAGCGCCAATTGCGCGGGTGACTTTCCATGAAATCACTAAAGAAGCCGTAGAGGAAGCGTTGAAACACCCGCGGGAGATTGATACGGCTTTACGTAAGGCCCAAGAGGCACGCCGAGTCCTAGACCGATTAGTCGGCTATGACCTTTCGGGGCTCATTTGGAAAAAGGTAAGATATGGTCTCTCCGCCGGCCGTGTCCAGTCCCCCGCGCTTCGCATAATAATGGAACGCGAGCGCGAAATCCGTGCTTTTATTCCGGAGAAATTCTGGAAAATAATGGGGTTGTTTGAAACAAGCCGAGGAGAAAATTTTCCTAAGGACGGTCCTTGGGGAAACTCTCTTAAGGACCGTCCTTTAAAAAATTTGGGGAATCGGCTAACTTTGGAGTGCAGTGAAGAACCTCGGGATGAAAAATTAGTTGAGAAAATATTAACCGAAGGGAAAAAGGGTACTTGGATTGTAAATGCGGTGAAAGAAAATGAACAAAAACGCTCTCCCCGCGCGCCTTTCACCACTTCCACCTTACAGCAGACAGCTAGCTCGCGCTTGGGCTACTCCCCTTCGCGTACCATGCAAATCGCGCAGAAACTTTATGAAGCGGGACACATAACCTACATGCGAACAGACAGCACGAATATTTCTTCCGTTGCCCAGGGTCAAATTCTTTCTTTTGTAAAAAGAGAATACGGAAACGATTATATACAAGCCAGAGTTTATAAAACAAAATCAAAAAATGCCCAAGAAGCGCATGAAGCCATCCGTCCGACTCATATAGAAAAGCTGCAGGCACCTGCCCGCAATGCTTCGCATAGCGATGCAGGCGGGGGCACCGACGAGCAAAGCAGACTTTACAGATTAATTTGGGAACGTGCTGTATCTTCGCAAATGACAGATGCAAAATTATTAAAAACAAAAATTAGCGCGAACATCACAGAGGTCGCGGAAGTCCGACTTCCGCGACTCACACCTTCTTCCGCCCCTGCCAAGGGGAGGACTGAGGAGGGGTCTATCCCCGACTTCACCGCCATAGGTTCCCGCCTGCTTTTCCCCGGCTGGCTCGCCGTGGATACGGGCGCCCGAGGTGAAGACGTTGAGTTGCCACTATGCAAGGTTGGAGAAAAATTAAAATTGATTCACTTGGGGAGTGAAAAAAAGTTTACCGAACCGCCTGGGAGATATTCCGAGGCAGGCCTGATTAAAGAGCTGGAAAGCCGGGGCATCGGACGGCCGTCCACCTACGCCTCTATCATGAGAACAATTGAGGACAGAGGATATGTGAGAAAGGAAGGAAAAACATTGTTCCCTACCGATGTCGGCGAAGTGGTTTCGGATTTCTTGGAAAAACATTTTGCCAATTACATTTCCGATACCTTTACCGCGGAGATGGAAGACGAGCTGGACGAAATTTCCAGGGGCGAACGAGAATACGAGAAAACTCTAAAAGATTTCTACATACCATTTTCTAAAGATGTAAAATCAAAAGAAAAGTTGGAAAAAGCGACAAATCTGGGCGACGCGCCGAAAAATATAAAATGTCCGAGGTGCGGAAGTAAAATGATTATAAAACTTTCCCGCGGAGGCAAGTTTTATTCCTGCTCTAGATATCCCGACTGTGAAGGCGCCTTAATGCTCGATGGCACAGAATTAAAAGGTCCGGAAGAAACAGGCGAAATGTGCCCGGAGTGCGGAGACAAAAAAGGAAAGTCCGGCGGAGGCAAATTAATTATCAAACAGAGACGCGATGGCACCGGAACGTTTATTTCTTGTTCGCGTTATCCGAAATGTAAATTTATTAAAAAAGATGAAGCAGAAGAAGCCAGAAAAAGAACAGGGGTTATCTGTCCGATTTGTAAAAAAGGAGACATCAGTGAGCGACGCGGAAGATTTGGGATTTTTTATTCCTGCTCTAATTATCCGAATTGCAAGTTTGCCATCAAAGCAAAACCAACGGGAAATATCTGCAAGCTCTGCGGGTCTTTGATGATGGAAGGCACAAAAACGATACCAGAACGCTGTTCAAATAAGGCCTGCAAGATGCATAATCCTCATAAAATACCAAAAATAGATACTGAATGAAATATGCTATAATCTCCGGATGCCAAGCGTAAAGGAAATAATTGACCAAATTGAAAACGGCGTAAGAAAAAACGAAGAAGAGCTCATAAATAAAGCTTATGAGTTCGCTTTGAAAGCGCATGAGGGTCAGAAGAGACTTTCCGGAGAGCCGTATTTTGTCCATGTTTTTGGCACGGCTAAAATTCTAGCCCAGCTTGGAATGGACACCCAGACCATCGTGGCAGGACTCCTTCACGATGTGTTGGAAGACACAAAAACGCCGGAAGAAGAAATAAAAAAGGAATTCGGCGATGATATTTTATTTTTAATAAAAGGAGTGACGAAACTGGGAACACTGAAATACCGCGGGCATGAAAGGCATGTGGAGTCATTGCGGAAGTTCTTCGTCGCAATGGCAAATGATTTGCGGGTGGTTATCATAAAATTTGCTGACCGGCTCCATAATTTGAGAACTCTGCAATTCGTCCCTGAAGAAAAAAGGCAGAGAATAGCTGTTGAGTCGATTGAGGTATACGCGCCCTTGGCAAACCGCCTCGGGATGGGAAAGCTCAAGGGCGAACTGGAAGATGCCGCCTTCCCATATGCTTACCCCGATGAATACAGGCAGGTAGAAGAAATAATTAAAGAAAAAAAAGATTCGTATGAAAAAAACCTGACGGAAGTAAAAAAAGAACTGGAAAAGGAGTTAGATAAAAATAAAGTTAAGGTGATTGAAATTAATTACCGAATGAAACACAAGTACAGCTTATGGAAAAAGCTTTTAAAGCGAGAAATGGATATTGAAAAAATATATGATATCGTAGCGCTCCGCGTTGTCGTGGATACTATAGAAGATTGTTACCGAGTTTTGGGAATAATCCATTCTATCTGGAACCCCCTACCCGGCAGAATCAAGGATTATATTGCCGTCCCGAAACCAAACGGCTATCGTTCCATTCATACGACTATTTTCACCGGACTGGGCGGGATTGCGGAAATTCAAATTAGAACGAAAGAAATGCACGCCGAAGCGGCTTACGGTATCGCCGCCCACTTCGCTTACAAAGAACACAACGATAAAAAAATCAAAGAAGATAAAAATAAATTTAAGTGGGTCGAAGAATTAAAAAAGTTAAAATATTTTCCTGATGATCCGAAAATATTTATTGACCACCTTAAAATGGACTTTTTCAATGATCGCATTTTCGTTTTTACCCCCAAGGGAGATGTCATCGATCTGCCCGAGGACTCAACTCCGCTTGATTTTGCTTACTCAATACATTCGGACGTCGGAGACCATACTTTTGCCGCCAAGATAAACGGCAAGATGCTGCAGATTTTTTCCAAATTAAAAAACGGAGATATTGTGGAAATAATAACCAGAAAGGATTCGAAACCGTCCAGCAAGTGGCTGGAATATGTGAAAACAACGATTGCCAAAAAGCACATAAAATCATATTTAGAAAAAAACAGCCTACTTTCTCGGCTTAAGTCCTTCGGCCGGTCCTAAACGCTAAAATTGGAAATATTGTATAAGTCAGTGTCGTCGGTTGGCGTCTCTTCGGACGTTGGACGTCCGGATTCCGGACGTCCAACGTCCGAAGATTTTTCAATGTAATTCTCCAGCATCTCGGCTGGCTTTTTTTCGGTTTCCGTTTTTTGGATTAAATCCAAAATCGTCCGCAAGTCCTCGGTGGAGAAGAAATCAATTTTAATTTGTCCGCCCAGCTCCTTCCTGTCTATATGAACCCGAGTGCCCAATTTTTCCTGGAATTCTTCTTCTAGCTCGGTAATTTCCGGGTCGGGCATATATTCTTTTTTGCGGACGCGGTCATAGGCTATTTTTCTTGCCAGTCTTTCTGCCTCACGTACGGTGATTTTTTTGTATACAATTTCTTTAAACAAAACAAGCTGTTCTTCGGGGTGGTCTGCCAGCATCAAAATCGGACGGGTGTGTCCTTCGGTAATTTTCCCTTCCGAAACGCCGGTCAAAATTTCTTCCGGCAAGGTTAAAATGCGCAGAGTGTTAGAAACATATTCCCTGCTTCTGCCCATTTTTTTCGCCACTTCAGCGTGGGTAAATTTAAATTCGGTCACCAATCTGAAAAAGGCTCTGGCGCGGTCCACAACATTTAAATCTTCACGCTGAAGGTTCTCAATGATCGCCAACTCCAGCTTCATCATGGCTGTGTCTCCGGTACGGATGACAACGGGCACTTGCGCTACTCCGGCAATCTTGGCCGCCCTGAGTCTTCTCTCTCCAGCAATCAATTCATATTCTGTAAGCATTCCTTCGCCACCCTCCTTTTCTACTTCCATTCGGGAAACTATCAGCGGCTGGAGTACGCCATACTGCTTTATAGAATCGGCTAAATCCTGTAACTTTGCCTCGTCGAAGTCCCGCCTCGGCTGGTAAGGATTCGGTTTAATTTTGTCGGTATCAATCCAGAAAATTGAATTGGAATACAAGTTGGACATGATTGTATTTTAGCACAAAATAAAGTAAAATAAAATTTATAGCAAAGTAAAGCAGTTTTCTTTGCCCAGGTGGCGGAATTGGTAGACGCGATGGACTCAAAATCCATTGATGGCAACATCATGAGAGTTCGATTCTCTCCCTGGGCACAATTATGAAAAAAGAAAAAACAAAAATTGAATTAGCTGGTTCCATTGATTTCCAGGTGAATGGCGGGAAAAAGTTGCATGGGAGTATAAAGACAAACTTCTCCAAGAACGGTTCTGTCGGCCTTCTGTGCGCTTCACTTATCAATGAAGGAACGACCACTCTCCATGGCATCGCGCGGATAGAGGAGGTCTATCGGGTAATTGAAATTATTGAAAGTATTGGCGCCTCAATTAAATGGCAGGACAAAAATACCGTCATCATCACCCCTCCAAAACAATTTAAACTGGAAAATATAAATATTGAGTCCGCTATTAAAACTCGCTCCATCGTGATGCTCATCGGACCTTTAATTCATTTCCTTTCTTCTTTCTCCATTCCCCATCCACACGGATGCCACCTGGGCAAGCGCACCATCGCCGCTCATATTTATGCGCTAGAAGAGCTTGGCGTGAAAATTAAAACCACCGACAAGAATTACAGCGTCAGCGCGAAGAAATTAAGGCCCGCCAAGAACATTATAATGTATGAGACCGGAGAAACGGCCTGCGAAAATGTTTTAACCGCTTCGGCTTTGATTGAGGGGGTCACCACCATAAGCTTCATGAGCAACAATTACATGGTTCAGGAAGTTTGCTTTTTCCTGGAAGCTCTGGGAATAAAAATAGACGGTGTCGGTACCTCCACCCTAACCGTCCACGGGCAAAAGGAAATAAATAAAGATATTGAGTATTGGAATAGCGAAGACCCTATTGAATCCATGATGTTCATTTCTGCCGGCATTGTCACCGATTCGCATCTGGCCATCACAAGATGCCCAATAGATTTCTTGTCTTTGGAAATGGAAAAACTAAGGAGAATGCATTTAAAATATAAAATTTCAAAAGTCTATTATTCCTACAACGGCCGGACGAAGCTTGCCGATATTGAAATTTTCCCGAGCAAATTGAAAGCCCTACCCGATAAAATACACGCAAATTTGTATCCGGGAATAAATATAGACAACCTGCCGTTCTTCGTGCCTATCGCCATCAAGGCGAAGGGCCAGACAATGATTCACGACTGGTATTACGAGGTACGAATGATATATATGACAGAATTAAACCGCCTGGGCGCGGATGTGACCCTGGCCGACCCTCATCGCCTCTACATCCAAGGTGGAACGCCCTTAAAGCCCGCTCAGGTCGTCTGCCCGCCCGCCTTGCGCCCGTCTATGGTTATCTTTATTTCCATGCTGGCTGCTCCCGGTGTTTCAATTTTACGAAATGTTTATATGATTAATCGCGGATATGAGGAAATAGCTGAACGTTTGAATTCTATCGGCGCGGATATTAAAATTTTGAAATGAGGCCTGTGATGAAAAATAACTTTTTGAGGGGTTTTGCGAGCGGCGGCGAGCAAACTTCAGGATTTTTTAAGCTTCAAAAAATCTGTACCGAAAAAAAGTTGATTTTTCGTCACAGGCCTAGAGTCATTATAATTTTAGGACAAACGGCAACGGGTAAAAGCAACCTCGCTGTTAAAATAGCAAAAAAAATAAAAGGTGAAATAATTTCGGCTGATTCCCGGCAAATTTACAAAGGTCTTGATATTGGCACAGGGAAAATTACCCCGAACGAAAGAGTACTTCGTACGGGGCGGGCAAAAAAAGAATATGTATTTACACATAAAAATATTCCTCATTATTTAATAGATGTTGCAAATCCTAAATACAAATTTACCGTTGCTGAATATCAAAAACAAGCAATATCAGCCATGGCTGATATTGTAAAACGCGGTAAGACACCTATAGTTTGCGGAGGAACAGGATTTTATATTGATGCGATAACTAAAGGCACTATTTTCCCCGAAGTTCCGCCGAACGAAAAGCTTCGCAAAACGCTATACTCAAAATCTGCGATAGCATTATTTGAGTATCTAAAAAAAATTGACCCAGAGAGAGCTAAAACCATAGATGCAAAAAACAAAGTCAGATTAGTGAGAGCGATTGAAATAGCTAAAGCCCTTGGCAAAATCCCACCCCTGAGGCAAGACCTCAGGGGTAAATATAAATTCATAAAAATTGGTTTATATTTACCGGCAGATAAATTACAAAAGAAAGTGGAAAAAAGAGTGAAACAAATGTTTAAAGATGGCTTGTTGAATGAAATTAAAAAATTAAAACGGCTTGCCCGCCTAGGCGGGGCCGGAGTGTCGGATAAAAGATTAAAAGAATTTGGCTTTGAGTATGACAACCCAACCCCAGAGAAAGTAATAAAAGAAACTATAAAATACGCCAAACGCCAAATGACCTGGTTCAAGCGCGACCCTAAAATTAAGTGGATTGATGCGTCAAAGAAAGTTAGTATAAAAAATCTTATTGGTTCGTAAACGGATTAAAATTTGTATCTCTGTCATAGTAATCCTCGTTTTCTTTTCTTTTCAGAAAATTCACGACTTTATAAGTTATAGGCGTAAATAATATTTCCACGCCGGTCTTAAACAGATAATTGGAAATTATTAAGGTTAAAAGAAGCGAATTCGGCAAAATGCCGAAAAAAGCAATCGTCACAAAAATAGCGCTATCCACTAATTCTCCGACAACGGTTGACCCGATGGTGCGAGTCCAAAGCCACTTCCCTTTTGTCCATATTTTCATTTTCGCCAAGACAAATGAATTGGAAAATTCTCCAAAGAAATAAGCAATCAAACTGGCGCAGACTATTCTCGGCGTCAATCCTAAAATTGCTTCATAAGCGGCCTGATTGTTCCAGCCGGCAGCCGGAGGCAAAATACCCACAATAATGAATATCACCGACATGAGTAACGCCATAAAAAACCCGAGCCAGATGACGCCCCGGGAACTTTTGTAGCCATAAACTTCGGTTAGAATGTCTCCAAAAATATAAGA
>Ga0182027_10007551_pt1 | contig 15980 bp, 10 predicted proteins | sample 712E1DmetaG_FD_121300 | JGI IMG/M metagenome (GOLD analysis project Ga0182027, IMG submission 121300) | Permafrost microbial communities from Stordalen Mire, Sweden - 712E1D metaG (Illumina Assembly) | ecosystem: Environmental > Terrestrial > Soil > Wetlands > Permafrost | place: Sweden...
GGAGAAGTGTGGCGCTATGTACTGAAGGAGGATCTGACAGAAAACCAATGGAAAGATCTTGTTGCCTCGGGTGGCGTTGTATCAGACAACGGAAAAGAGTGGTGGCCGTCGAAAGAAGCAATGGGAGCCGAGAAATTATTCAAAAAAAGTGCTGATGCAAAAAAGATGCTCACGAAGACTGAGTATGAATCGACAAAGGAATATCTTCGGCCCAATCTCGTCAACTTTATCGATTGTAATACTATTTTACTTGATGGTCCGACTTTTGAAAACTCACCCCGGTACCATATCATTCCTCAGCAGTGTGAAAACCTGATCATCCGCAATATAAAGGTGTTCGCGCCGGTCTACGGAAAAAATACCGATGCCATAGATCCAGCGGCGTGCCGTAATGTGGTGATTTATAATTGTATGATCGATGTCGGTGATGATGGAATATGTCTAAAACCAGGTACTATAGCCTTGAATCAGAAATCTGGTCCGGCGTGCGAAAATGTTGTAGTCGCGGATTGTGTGGTGTATCATGCGCATGGGGGTTTTGTTATTGGAAGTGAAAGTTATGGAGGTGCACGCAATGTCTCAGTCCGTAACTGTGTTTTTATCGGCACAGAGGTGGGACTACGTTTTAAATCAGCACGCGGAAGGGGAGGAGTGATCGAAAAGATATTCATCGAGGGGATCCAGATGCGTGAGATCGAGACCGATGCAATTCTCTTTGATATGTATTATTCCGGCGGTGCCCCTGACGTGGAAGTCAGGAAAGACCTGACCATCCGAAAAAGTGAACCTATAACGGACAGGACGCCGCAGTTCAAGGATTTCTTTGTCAAGAACATTATTTGCAACGGCGCAGACCGCGCTGTGGTCATTAACGGCCTTCCAGAAATGTCGATCAAGAACATGGTCCTTGATAACGTTTCTATTATCTCAAAAAGAGGTGCGTTCATTGCCGATGCGGATGGAGTACAGTTGATTGGATGCAGGATCGTTCCACAATCAGGAAATGTGTTTAATATTATTCAAAGCCGAAATGTTACCATCACGAGCGGAACCTATCCTGCGTCAGCCGATCTGTTCCTGAAGGTCTTTGGCGAGAGATCGGAAAATATTCGGCTGATCGGCGTTGATTTCAAGAATGCGAAAAAGAGTATAGAACTTGAGAAAGACGTGAAGGCCGATGCAGTGAAGCAAGAGTAAGAGGTGCTCAAAGAAATTGACAATGATTATCAATAACGTTGTCTAAAACTCGTATCGTTGCTTTTTTGTTAACCTTTGACAACCATTAAATTCAGTATCTCTATGGTTAAGAATTTCCGCATATCGTTTCTCAATGTCATTAGAAAGTATTCCTTCGACGGATATCTTTCCGGCCTTCTCTTCTTCGTCTTGACAGGGATCGGTATTGCACGTGCGCTCCAACACGAATACTTCGTTGATGTCTTTCAACGAATACAATATACACTTTGGTGGCATATCCCATTTAACCTCTTTATGTGGTGGAATTGGTTTCTGTTCATTCCAATAATGTTTTGGATTACCATTCGTTTGCCGTTGGAGAAGGTGAAGCTCCTGCACTGGGTTGTTGTTTGTTTCCTTCTTCCAATCATTATTGTAGTGATTCGTCAATTTGTAGCAACGCTGATCATCATATCGATATTGCCGGATAAATCGGGTTTTCAAGTACACTTTCATTGGCGTTTGTTCACGAATCCATGGATTTGGCTAGATTTTATTGTGTACTTTGCAATCCTTATCGGTATTAAAGTGGTAGAATATCAGCAGAAGAATAAAATGACTGAATTGAGATTTACACGATTGCAATCGCAATTGGCACAATCACATTTGAATGCACTGAAGAGCCAACTCCATCCTCATTTTTTATTCAACACACTCAATACTATTTCCACCCTCATCCTCAAAGCAGATGATTCCGAAGCAGAGCGTATGCTCTCGTTGTTGAACAACTTCTTGAAGACCACCGTGTTTCAGAGCGATCGCCAGGAAATCACCTTGGAAGAAGAACTGCGATTCGTTAAGGATTATTTAGAGATCGAAAAAGTTCGTTTCAGCGATAAATTGGAAGTGAAGGAGAACGTCGAGAGAGAAACATTGCGTGCACAGGTACCAAATCTTCTCTTACAGCCCATTATCGAAAATGCAATTTACCACGGGATTGCCCCTAAAACTTCCAACGGTATTATCCAGATCAGTGCTAAGAAAGTTGAACAGCAGTTATTGATTTGTGTAGAAGATAATGGTCCTGGCCTGACGCTAATTAAAAAGAAAAGATCCAAGGAAGGTGTTGGTTTAAAAATTACGAAGGAACGGTTAGCTCATCTGTTCGGAACCAACCACGTGTTTGAGTTGGAGAATCTTCTCTCCGGAGGAGTAAGGGTCACAATCAGTATACCCTTTACCAATAATGCACAAACGGTAGCTTACTCATGACGATATCCGTCAGGAAATATATTGCATCCATCAAAGCACTCCTGGATTTAAATATTTTTATTCCATTATTTTTAATTCTTACCCTGATAGCGATGGTGAATTCGTTCCAGGTGTACTATACGATCCAAACGGGAACAACTTCACTATCGATCCTGCTCCGAACGTTACTCTCGAAACTAATCTATTGTTGGTATTTTTCTTTCTTGGCATTAGTCATTCAATGGCACTCGAAGAATGTTCAGTTCTCAAGAAAGATATTCGGCCGATGGTTCCTAGTCCATTTGATTACGTTAGTTATTTCGTTCTTCCTACACGAAATGCTCTCGCTTGGTGTGGATTCATTGATATGGGGGACAAAACTGAAGGCAACAATATGGTATGTGCTCTTGAATAATCCTTCAGTCTGGATCGAAACCTTCGTGTACATACTTTTCCTTTTGAGTTTTTCGTTATTGGAATACAGGAAGATAAGCCAGGAAAACGAGATCAGATGCTCGCAGTTGGAAGTACAGCTTATCCGCTCGAAACTGCAGGAGATTCGCAGTAAAATACAACCAACATTTCTCTTTAATACTTTACAGACAATCCTGGCGTTAATCCGCACGCACAGAAATAAAGATGCGAACCATATTCTCTCTTTACTCAGCGATTTCTTACGGACAACCGTATACGATAATGAACGTGATGAAATTTCATTGGAAGAAGAAGTGCGGTTTCTGAATCAATATCTGGAAATCGAGAAGGTGCGAGCAAATCATACATTCTTTGTCCGTGAAGATATCGAGCGTCGCGTTGCTAAAGCGATTGTCCCTAATTTTATTCTGCAGCCTATCGTGGAAGAATTGGTGTACCGGAACTCTGGACGAGATGTTCTCCAACATGAGATTATCATCAGAGCGTACAAAGTGGGCGAACAACTTGAAGTACTGATCGAAGATCAGGGAATGGAATCGCCGGCAAGGTTTATGAATGAGAAAAAGGACGGAATTGTTTTAGATATTACCAAAGAACGATTATCGCATCTCTATGGAGACCACCAAAACCTGACAGTACATTTGAGTCAGGAAGGAGGAACTCTCGTAAAGATTCGAATACCATTCAAAGAAATGATTGTCGAATCGGAGGGAGCTTTTGTAGTGGAGAGTGCTTTGTGAAAATACGTACGCTGATCGTTGATGATGAACCTCATGCCAGAGAGGGCATCAGAATTCGCTTGAGGGAATTCAAAAATTTACAAATTGTGGGCGAGTGCTCTTCGGGCATGGAAGCAGTGAAATCTATCAATACTCTCAGCCCTGACCTGTTGTTCCTCGATATTCAAATGCCTGAAATGAATGGCTTTGAAGTATTAAAGAAAATCACGATGTCACGTTTGCCTGTTATCATATTTGTAACAGCATTTGATAAGTATGCTATAAAAGCATTTGAATGTCATGCGGTGGATTATTTATTGAAACCAATCAGAGAAGATCGTTTTAAGAATGCCGTACAAACTGCGCTTTCGGAAATCAGCCATCGTCATCTTGCACTCTACGCAAATAAATTGAAGTCAGTGGTGAATGAGTATCTTGAAATAACAGAAGAAAATCCTCAATATCACCATGGACCTGCTGCTCAGAAGAAATATTTGGATCGTCTTATGATCAAATCCAAGGACAACGTTTCAGTTATTCCTGTCCTTGAGATTGAGTGGATAGAATCTGCCAGTGATTATGTGTATGTGCATTCAAGTTCGCAAAAATTTATTTTTAGAGAAACGCTCACCGCACTCGAAGAAAGAATGGATCCGCAAAAATTTATTCGTATTCATCGTTCTACAATCGTCAATGTGGAAAAGATAAAAACGCTCCGTCTTAATGAGCATAGCGATTTTGATGTGTACTTGCTGAGCGGAGTAAAGTTAAAACTAAGCCGAACTTACCGTTCGCACTTTGAACAAATAACTGGAAATCCTCTCTAATTTATTCTCGTTTTATCCGCCTCCTTCTCCGCTTTATCGCAATATTCTGTCACTGGCCTCATTCCTGTTTACTCAAGAGAAAAAAGAATAGAACTTTATATCCATACTATGAAATGTATGATAAGACGGGCAAACAACCAATTCATTTTCAGCCACATCCTTGGAGGAAGAAAGATGAAAAACTTAATTGTCGCTGTATTTTTTATTTTGATGACATCGGTAGTGTACTCGCAGACGTTGACGGTGAGTCCTGCAGCGTTGGCGTACAATGGCAATAATGTCATCAATACAAATTCACCGGTTATGTCAGTAACGCTAGCGGGCGCATCGCTGACAGGCCCGTTTCCCACAAATATTACGGTGAATGCACCTGGAGGATTTTTTATTTCAAAGTCAAATTTTTCTGGATTCACAACAGTCTTAACATTTCAAGTTGATTCTGCGACACTTGCAACAAAAACGTTTTATGTAGTATTCAATCCCGGCACATCAACGGTATTTAATGATACACTTCGGTTTACTGGTGCAGGTGCCCCACAAGCTAAAATAGCATTAGCTGGTACGGGGGTAAAAGTAGCAGGTACTTGGCTTCGTTCGACGGGAAGTGGAAATTGGAGCACGCTTACATGGCAGTCGAGCAACGATAGTGGTGTCACTTGGTCTGCAGCTTCTGCACCGACGGGTTCTGATAAAATTATTATTCCCGGTACTTCAGTAGATACTCTCGATATTTCTTTAACAATGACCGGAACCATTAAGAATTATGGAGCTTTGACTGTGGGAACAGGAGGCACCCTCACTTTTTCCAACAGCAGTACATATGAGCACGCCCAAAATGCAGGAGCGATTCCCATAGCAACGTGGGGTTCGGGTTCAACATGTTTGGTTACCGGGACTACATCGTCTCAACCTGTGACGAATTTAATTCAGAATTTCTATAACTTCACGTGGAATTGTCCCTATCAAACAACAAATCTGAATATGGCCTGGGACAATATTACGATTGGAGGGGATTTAACTTGTTCAGCATCCGGCCCTGGTCCCTCGCAAATCAGAATGACAAGCGCTGCGACGGTCAGGAACATTACGGTTATGGGGAATGTAATTGTGAGCGGTGGTTATTTGACCGCAAGCGGATCAAGTGGTGCTGCCCAATATAATATCAAAGTAAATAAAGACATCAATATCACTGGTGGTAGTTTTAATCTCTGCGGCGGATCTGGCGGATGGGGCACCTGGTATTTGCGTGGGAATCTCTCCGTTGGAGCAGCAGGTAAATTTGTTGCTTCATCGAACACTTCAAAAAATACAAGATTAGTGTTTGATTCAACGGCTGTCGTGCCGCATTCTTTTTCGAATATTGGTTCTCTAGGAGTTGTGAATTTTGGTGTAGAAAAAGGTGCCACAGTGCAATTGAATTCACCGTTGTCAGTTGCTGATACTCTGGTTTTGAGTAATGGAACATTTGTTACCTCATCAACAAACCCAATAACTGTTACAACTGCTGGTGTGATTGTTGGTGCGAGTGCACAGAGTTACATCATTGGACCATTGGTAATGACGAATGGATCGACCTCATCGAAAGTGATCAATTTTCCAATCGGGAAAGGCACTGCATATCGTCCAATTATCTTGACTGTCACACAAGATGCTTCTACGTCAACACTCTACATAGCAGAAATATTTAATTCTGCACCTACAGCCCGAACATTGCCATTTGTACTGGACAGGGTTTCATCAGTTCGTTATTGCAATATCACAAAAGGAACGGGAGCAAACGTATTGACAGCATCCGTTCAATTAAGCTATGGTCTTGATGATGGGATGTTGAGAAAAGATAGTATCAGAATAGCGAAATCAGACACATCAGGCAAATGGATTAGCATTGGAGGAAGCGGGACATCAGATACAACAGGTACCATCGTATCCAATACCTTTGGATCGACAACTGGTTTTGGCCCACTCCTGAATAATGACTTTGTTTTAGGTCACGTTAATCCACTTGCGATTCCGGTGATCGCAACAGTGGTAACTGCACCGATAAGTTTTATATCGACAACAACAGCAACATGCGGTGGGAATGTTACAAACGATGGAAATGCAGCGATCTCCGCACGCGGCACGTGCTGGGATACAATACCGAGCCCAACTATAGCAAAAAATAAAACCACTGATGGATCAGGTGCCGGGACATTTGCAAGCTCTTTGACTGGACTGAATGCCGGTAAAAAGTATTATGTTCGTGCATACGCCACTAATAGTGCAGGGACAGGATACGGAGCGCAAGATTCATTAGTCACCTTACTCACTCTTGTTGCACCGACAGTTACTTCAGACAGCGTAAAGAATCTCGTAAACACCACTGCAACGGGGTACGGAACAGTGAAAGATTGGGGCGGCACGACAGTGACGGCGAGCGGTATTTGTTGGGGGACGGCTCATAATCCAACGACTGCAAATAATTTTAATATCGGCGGAACAGGAATCGGATCATTCACAGCTCCGATTGGAGGACTTTTACTTGGGACAATTTACTATGTGCGTGCGTTTGCAACCAATAGTGTCGGAACATCGTACGGGATAGAGCTGACTATTACCACTGCAACTGCACAGCCCGACGTTCGTAAGGTTGTCAACAAGAATGGTATAGTCGGAGTCAATTGCGATTATCTAACGGTGCAAGCAGCGTTCGATGCTGTCCCGTCCAATTACACCGGTCATTGGTTTATCTTAGTGAAGAAAGGGACGTACTACGAGAAAGATCTCTTAGCAGCCGGAAAAATTAATGTTGTTCTTGTCGGCGAAAATAGAGATAGTACGATACTCACATACGATGACTACGCAGGAAAAAATACAATCAGCAACGGTACGAATACTTCGTACAGTGTTGCCATCGATGCCGCCGATTTCCAGGCTCAGACAATCACATTCCAAAATACAGCGAATGCCTACGCTCCCGGTAGTTCTGCGACGCAAGCAGTGGCATTACGAACAAACGGCGATCGGCAGTCGTACTATAATTGCAAGTTGCTCGGGTATCAAGACACATATTATACGCAGGGTAGTTTGACCGGGCCAGATCGTCTCTATCACAAGAATTGTTATATCGAAGGGTCGGTAGATTTTATATTCGGACGCGATGTCGCATTGTTCGATAGCTGCACAATCTTCTGCAATCGAACTGGTGGCGTACTGACAGCGGCCGCAACTGAAATAGGTTTTCAATTCGGATATGTCTTCTTGAACTGCACCATTTCTTCAACTCCTGCAGGTCAAAATGGTGCCGATGGTAATCCTATGGTCTCCTTCTATCTTGGGCGGCCCTGGCAGACAGCTCCGAAAACGGTTTACCTCTATTGCAGTGAACCGGCAACGGTGAATGCTGCAGGATGGACACTGATGGGTCCTTCCCCCGCATTATATTCAGAATATAATTGCACAGGACCTGGTGCAGTTGCAAGCAGGCCTATAATAACTTCTTGGACAACCAGTCAGCCATCTGCAATTACAAGCGGTCAGGCTGCAAGATACGTTATTGATACCATATTTAATAAAGCCACTGCGGCTGCACCATTCTCGTATGCAGCAAATTGGCATCCGTCTTTTCTGACTATACCGTTGACTTCAGTTGAGGATCAGAAGACACAACAACCTCCAATTGCGTTTGCACTCCATCAGAATTATCCGAATCCATTTAATCCGTCGACAATAATCAGTTATGATTTGCCAAGATCGGGTTTGGTTTCGCTGAAGGTGTATGATCTCTATGGTCGGGAAGTGGCGACTTTGGTAGATGGTGCGAGGGCGGCAGGAAGACATCAGGAAACTTTTGATGGACGAGGACTTGCGAGCGGTGTCTATTTTGTACGCCTCAAAACAGATGCGATGTCGAGCACTATTAAACTTCTTATGATGAAGTAATGAGGAATGCTATCTCCAACCCGACGAAAATAAGAGTCGGTATCATGAGAAATAAGTTTACATTTTTCAGATGAGTACTTATAACCGCGCGCCCGTCCGCTGGATGGGCGCGTGTTGTTTTGAAGTGAGATGATCCAGCTTAAATGTGGGGAATGAATATAAAACAAATTAGTGTTTTTGTTTTGATATGTAATATATCGGTCTTGCGAATTGCTCTTGTGGCTCAGCAATTAGCTTTTCCGAACGCAGAGGGTTTTGGCCGTTTTGCAACGGGAGGCCGAGGTGGAGTCGTTTATGAAGTTACTAATCTGTCTGATAATCCTTCAAACCCGAGTGTTGGCAGCTTAAGGTATGCGATCAAACAATCCGGAGCACGTACAATTGTATTTCGAGTCTCCGGGAACATTGCACTAAAAGATTATTTAAAAATCACTACTGGGAATGTTACTATTGCAGGCCAGACAACACCGGGCGACGGGATCTGTCTGCAAAATTATTCGCTTTCGATCCAAGCCAGTAATGTAATTGTGAGGTACGTCAGGAGTCGATTTGGCGATACAACTATCGTGCGCAATGCTGATGGGTCGCCCGTTATCAATACCACTATCAATAAACCACAGCATATCGAAGACGATGCGGCGCATAGTATGGGAACGGGAGATACGAATACCACTTTTCGCAATATCATCATCGATCATTGTTCCTTCAGCTGGGCGATGGATGAGAACGCAAGCTTTTATGATATTATGAATTTTACCATGCAGTGGTGCGTGATAAGTGAAAGTATGTATCATTCCTTCCATACAAAAGGGAACCATGGGTATGGAGGCATTTGGGGTGGCATGGGGTCTTCCTTCCACCATAATTTGCTTGCAGATAATTCCAGCCGCAATCCAAGGTTTTGTGGTGCACGGTATCACCTAAGTACGTGGTCGACCGAGATCGTTGACTTTAGAAATAATGTAATCTTCAATTGGGGATTCAATAGTGCATATGGCGGAGAATCCGGACGTCATAATATGATTAACAACTATTATAAATCTGGTCCAGCAACAAGCGCGGGAAAATATCAATATAGAATTATCAATCCCTCCGACACTCTAGTACAGGTATATCCCCATAGCAAATGGTACATTGCAGGGAATTATATAGAAGGAAACACCGGTGTCTCTGCAGACAACTGGGTCAATTACCCTAACGGCGGTGTCCAACCAGATGCAAGCACTCTGCCGCAGGATACATTTAAACTCGCATCTCCGTTGCCTGTTGCACCGGTAACAACTCAAACTGCACAGCAAGCCTTTACTTCTGTTGTAGCCGATGCAGGCTGTACACTACCAAAGAGGGATTCTGCAGATATCCGAGTGATCAATGAAATCAATCCGGGCGCGGCACCATTCGGCGCTACGTATAACGGTGGGGGTAAAGGAATAATCGATTCACCAACGGATGTAGGTGGATGGCCGGCGAATAATTCCTTTCCTGCTCCGGTTGACTCCGATCATGATGGTATACCGGATAATTGGGAAATAGCCCATGGTCTCAATCCGAACGATCCATCTGATAGAAATACAATTACGCCCAGCGGTTATACAATGCTGGAAGAATATCTCAACAGCATTGTCGGACAAACGGGAATAGTTTCTGTGGATGAAACGACCATGGTGCCGAAAGATGGTAATCTCAAACAGAACTATCCTAACCCCTTTAATCCATCAACGACAATTGCATTTTCTGTAAGGACGTATTGCTATACATCTTTGCGCATATTTGATATTTATGGACGGGAGATTGCAACACTTGTCGACGGCTTGAAATCCGCCGGTTCATATACGGTAGAATTAAACGGCATGAATTTACCCAGCGGTGTATACTTCGCATGCCTGCACTCAAAATCTTTCTCACAAACTATCAAACTTATTCTGGTTAAATAATATGAAATATATAATCGGTCTTACCGTCATCCTCATCGCATGTGTGTTTACTTTTTCCGCGTTTGCAAAAGATAAGGTGAACATCATTGTCGCGCAAGATGGAAGCGGGCAATTCTCAAAGATTCAAGATGCCATTGATTCTGTGCCGGCAGACAATAAACAGAATGTCATTATTCTGATCCGAAATGGAGTATACAAAGAAAAGTTATTTATCACTAAAAGTTTCATTACACTCGTCGGTGAAGATCGCGACAGTACTCGCATTATCTATGCGCAATTACGTACGCAAATTAACAAGACTCCTTTGGATATGAGATGGGACTGGGGCACGGCAGTCATCAATATTGATTCGTTTGTTACAGATATTACGTTAGCTAATCTCACCGTTCACAATAATTACGGATCTTTATATAATGACGAAGGTCATCAATTTGCTATTCGAGGCGGCGGAACTCGTATAATTATTTTAAATTGCAATGTGATAGCCGATGGCGGTGACACACTCAGTCTATGGAATAAAAAGAATGGTATGTATTACCATGCCAACTGTTTTTTTGAAGGCGGGGTAGATTATGTCTGCCCGCGCGGATGGTGCTATATTACCGATAGTAAATTTTTTGGGCACCACTATAGCGCAAGCATCTGGCATGACGGCGATGCAAATAAAAGCCAGAAATTTGTTATCCGCCGCTCTTTTTTCGATGGTGTGCAGGGGTTTGCACTGGGGCGTAACCATCGGGATGGACAAATATTTCTACTCGATTGCCAGTTCTCTAAAGCAATGGCAGATACACCAATTTATTGGCCTGAAGGCAGCAGAACACGATGGCAATGGGGCGATCGGCATTATTATTATAACTGCCACCGTGAAGGGGGCGACTTTGCTTGGTTTAAAAACAATTTAGAAGCGGCTGAAACCGCTCCGAAAGAATACGAGATCACAGCAAAATGGACATTCGACGGCAAATGGGATCCGGAAGAAACAATGCCATCTGTTTTACCCATAGTGTTTTTGCCGCGACCGAGAGATGGCGCTCAGCAGATTCAAAACAAATCAGCTACTCTGAAGTGGGTACCGGCAAGAAATGCAATCTCGCATAAAGTGTATTTTGGAATTAACTCAACTCCTCAGTTTAAGAAAAATCAAAAAAACAATTCTTTTAATCCAGGTGGCTTAAAACCGAAAATGACGTACTATTGGCGTATTGATGAGGTCACTGAAAAAGGAACACTGCACGGTCCGCTATGGCATTTCACAACTGAATAATGCTCAGTAAGCACAATAAGTACAAACGGCTAGACTGTATTATACAGCATTCTCGTTTTATACGTATTCTTTGTAGTGAAAAATGGAGAGGGCCAACTATCGACAACGGAGAATCGGACTCATTTCAGACTTGATAGATTTGTAGCCTTAAGCAAAAAGTCTAGAGAGGACTGATTTTGTTCATCGATTGAGATTCATTTTACGTCTGCTTGCCTTTTTAGTGGAATAAAGGGGCAGGCAATTAAATTACGTTGAGTATTTTTCTTGCATTAGATTATTGGTATATTATTTCAGGTAATCAATATATTCTTCAAAATCAGATGAAAACTGTTTATCGTCATTAAAAATATTGCTGAAGGAAAAAATACATGAGTAATCTATTTAATTTAACTGGAAAAGTTGCCATTGTCACTGGTGCCAGTACAGGACTGGGTCAGGGGATGTCGTTGGGATTAGCAGAAGCAGGTGCTGACCTCGTTTTAGTGGATTATGTTCCATCTACTGAAACGGAAGAAATGATCAAAAAAATGGGACGCAAGACATTGATGCTTGAAATGAATCTTATGAAGATGGAATCAATTCAAATTCTTGTTGGGAAAGCTGTCGGTACATTTGGTAAGATTGATATTCTTGTGAATAATGCCGGCATCATTCGCCGCACACCTGCAATCGATTTTTCTGAAAAGGATTGGGATGAAGTGATGCAAATAAATTCCAAAACTGTTTTCTTTCTTTCGCAGGCATGCGCACGAGATATGATGAAGCGGAAATACGGTAAGATTATCAATATTGCATCATTGCTAGCCTTTCAAGGCGGGATTTTTGTTCCGTCGTATGCAGCAAGCAAAGGCGCCGTTGCACAGATTACGAAATCAATGGCAAACGAGTGGGCAAAAGACGGCATCACCATCAATGCTATTGCTCCTGGATATATGGCAACAAACAATACAACTGCGCTCCGTCAAGATGAGGTGCGCTCGAAAACAATTTTAGACCGCATCCCTGCGGGCCGTTGGGGTCTGCCGGCCGATGTGCAAGGCGCGGCAATCTTTTTAGCGTCACCAGCATCTGATTATGTGAATGGCCACGTGCTTGTCGTAGATGGCGGCTGGATGGCCCGATAAGAAATCATATAAAAAGGAAGTAGAATTATGGACGTGCGATATTCAACAGATCCGCAAGGGTTTCAAAAGATGACGACGGAAGAATTGCGGAAGGCTTATTTGATTGATAACCTTTTTGCGCCTGATGAAGTGCCGATGACATATTCTGATATCGACCGTTCGATTACCGGCTCTGCTGTACCGGTGAAAGGAACGTTGAAACTCCTTGGCACAAAAAAAGAAATGGCGGCTGAATATTTCTGTGAGCGGCGCGAAGTTGGTGTGATTAATATCGGTGGTGAAGGTGCAGTCACAGTTGAAGGAAAAGAATTCGCGATGGCATTGAAAGATGTGCTCTATATTGGACGCGGTGCAAAGAATGTAACGTTTGCCAGCGAATCTTCAGAAATGCCGGCAAAATTCTACTTTGTCAGCTATCCTGCACACAAAGAATATCCGACTATGCATGCCGCACTTGCCGATGCCGAGCATGCCTATCTCGGAAGCCACAAAGAGGCAAATAAACGCACACTCAACCGCATGATCCACGCAAAAGGAATCCAAAGCTGCCAGTTAGTGATGGGGTTGACGGAGCTCGAAGAAGGAAGTGTCTGGAACACGATGCCGTCGCATACGCATCAGCGGCGTTCAGAAGTGTATATGTACTTCAACGTCGCACCGGATGCAATGGTAGTGCACTTGATGGGTCAACCGGCTGAGACACGCCATATCATGGTGCGCAATGGACAGGCAGTGTTGAATCCAAGCTGGTCTATTCATTCCGGCGGCGGTACGAGGAACTACAGCTTCATCTGGGCTATGGGCGGCGAGAACCAAGTGTTTGATGATATGGATGGAGTGACAATGGATGGATTAAAGTGATGGAAGGCAGTCCAATAATGATAAGGAAGCTATGATGAAAAAAGAATTTATTCATGAAAATTTTTTACTGGACACAAAAACCGCATCTCAACTGTATCATACATATGCAGAACCGCTTCCTATTATAGATTACCATTGTCATATCTCGCCAAAAGAAGTTGCGCAGAATCGGCAGTTCGAAAATATGACACAAATCTGGCTTGCCGGTGATCATTATAAATGGCGGGCGATGCGTACATGCAGTGTGGATGAAAAATATATCACCGGTAATGCCTCAGATTGGGAAAAGTTCGAGAAGTGGGCAAACACGGTGCCGAAGACTATCCGCAATCCTTTATTCCATTGGACACATTTGGAATTGAAACGTCCGTTCGGAATTTCTGATATGATGTTGAATGAAAAAACAGCGAAAACGATATGGGATAAATGCAATGCAAAGTTGGCGACAAAAAACTTTACAGCTCAAGGTATTGTAAAGACGATGAATGTTGCTGTCATTTGCACAACGGATGATCCTATAGATTCGTTAGAATACCATGAAGCGTATGCCAAGAATGGCAACGGTTTCACGCGCATGCTGCCCGCGTTCCGTCCGGACAAAGCGATGGCAGTGGAAAATGTAGAGGCATTTCTTAGTTATGTGCAGAAATTAGAAACCGTATCAGGAGTTGAGATAAGGAATTTTGACTCATTCATCGCAGCAATTCGAGCGAGGCATGATTTCTTCCATGCACACGGCTGCCGGTTGTCAGATCATGGTCTTGAAACACTCTATGCCGAAGATTATACAGAATCGGAAATCAAATCCATTTTCAAAAAACTCCGAAAAGGGAAGAGTCTTGATGCGATTGAAATATTGAAATTTAAATCAGCAATGCTGCATGAATTTGGGCTTATGGATTGCGCACGAGGATGGGTTCAGCAGTTTCATCTAGGTGCGCTTCGCAATAATAACTCCAGAATGATGCGTACGATTGGTCCCGACACCGGTTTTGATTCGATTGGTGATTTTGAAATTGCACGACCGTTATCAAAATTTCTGGATACACTTGATTCTGAAAATAAACTAGCCAAAACGATCATATATAATCTCAATCCCAGAGATAACGAATTGATAGCGACTATGATTGGTAACTTCCAAGATGGAAGTGTTCCCGGTAAAATTCAATTTGGTTCGGGATGGTGGTTCCTTGATCAAATGGATGGAATGCGAAAACAGATTGAAGCACTTTCTAATTTGGGTATCTTGGGACAATTTGTCGGTATGCTAACGGATTCCAGAAGCTTTCTTTCTTATCCACGCCATGAATATTTTCGAAGATTGCTATGCAGTATTTTAGGAAGTGAAATCGAAAGAGGTATCATCCCGAATGATATGAAACTCATTGGCAGCTTCATCGAGGACATAAGTTTTAACAATGCCAAAAAATATTTCGGCTTTTAAAGGAAAAAGAAGGTTTTTATTTCAGCGCTGCAATTATTGCATGGAAAAGGATGTTTGACTAAAGTGTAGTTTTCCAACCTTTTGATTCAAAAGCAAAATTGTACAGAAAGAACAAAGCAAGGAAGAGGGGGCGGCAAAACTCCGCTTGAATAGAAAAAGTGATAACGAGAAGAGAATTCAGAAGGGAGTAGCCGGTTTTTTGTCTTTATTCCGACCCTTCTTCGTGTATTATTAAACTGTTGTTTATACCACTTTTTTGGATTTCGCGATAATTCCAATATTAAGGTATGTACTTGCATTTCGATATGCCTTGGTGTAAATTAACTTGAACGATAATGCCGATTGTCACAGAAACCGCGTTTGTGATTGGAAAACATCCAGCAAATGCCATGAATCAAAATGCTGTATATAAAATTAAACTTAAGTATGTAAAATAATTGTGTAGATTTCTTTTTGTCTGACGTAAATCATATACTTTCTGTATCGTAGTGCATTTGTTCTAACGAGGTTATTATGTTTTCTTCTAAACTATTTTGGAAAGTAATTTTCTATTTCGCCCTTCTCCTTGTTATACTTTCGGCAACAACAGGTGTCACACTCCACTTCTTATGGCAAATTCAGAATAATTATTCTCAAGCTTCATTTGATATGACCACAACTACAAACTTGGATCGCTTGAAGGGTTTGATCGTTGATATCCAATCCACTGCCGATGAATATATGTACACAAGCCTTCCCGAGAAAAGGACTGCGTATGATGAGTGTTGGAAGGAATTCGATAACGAAATTATAACTCTCCAGAAAAGCTATGCGGATTCGATCGATCTGCAAACATTGAAACAGATACGGACTTCCTTTTATGCTTGGGTTACAAATATTGGAGATAAAAAAATATTACTTGTTTCTTCTGGCTTGAAAAGTGATGAACTTGCAAAAGAGGTTTACTCTTTAGGACGTCTGCAATCAACGAATCGATATCTTGAAACGGCTCAAACGCTGATCCGTTCATTATATGAACAAC
>Ga0182027_10007552_pt1 | contig 15978 bp, 10 predicted proteins | sample 712E1DmetaG_FD_121300 | JGI IMG/M metagenome (GOLD analysis project Ga0182027, IMG submission 121300) | Permafrost microbial communities from Stordalen Mire, Sweden - 712E1D metaG (Illumina Assembly) | ecosystem: Environmental > Terrestrial > Soil > Wetlands > Permafrost | place: Sweden...
GATCACTCTCAAATGACGCACGATCACTCTCAAACGGTCCACGATCACTCTCAAATGACGTAGCGATGGTCTCAAATGACGCAACGATGGTCTCAAATGAGAGTCTGTTCACTAAACTGTGAGCGTAATTGAACAATAGAACAATTGAAGTGAGAAGTGGAAAGGTAGAAGAGGGTGAACCTTTGGATGTTTTTGTAAAACGTACTGAATAAGAAAACAAAAACCCCCGATCCGTAATTATCAGGGGTTCCGTTGTCCTGCCTGGGCTCGAACCAGGACTCTTTTGAACCAAAATCAAACGTGTTGCCAGTTACACCACAGGACAATAATTATAATAGAGGTGCAAAATTATTAAAATATTTTAAGCCTCGCCTAAAATATTAACTTTTTTTAAGAGTTGCCAAAGTCAAACCTTTATGTAATTATGTATTTTTGCCTTTCAGAATCATTAATCCTTTTCCTTCAATGAAAAATTATAAAAAGCTAAATAACATAATAGGATGGTTTGTTTTTTTACTTGCATCCATTGTATATCTGCTCACCATTGAGCCTACAGTAAGTTGGTGGGACTGCGGAGAATTTATTGCTACGTCTTATAAACTGGAAATAGGCCATCCTCCCGGAAATCCGGTGTTTATGTTAATTGGCCGCTTCTTTGCGATGCTGGCTTTTGGCGATGTTACTAAAATAGCGATGATGGCAAATGTGAAGTCTGCTTTAGCCAGTGCATTTACTGTTATGTTTTTATTCTGGACAATCACAGCGTTGGCAAAAAAGATCCTGATAAAAAAAGATGAACCCCTTGATATTACAAAAGCGATTATCCTTTTTGGAAGCGGCTTTGTGGGCGCTATGGGATTTGCTTTCACTGATTCATTCTGGTTTTCAGCTGTGGAAGGTGTAGTGTTCCCTTCTTCTGCAGTGTTCACAGCCATAGCATTTTGGGCTATTATTAAATGGGAAGCGGTAGCCGATAATAAACAATCTGATCGTTGGATTATTTTCATCGCACTGATGATCGGACTTTCGATGGGGATTCACCTGCTGAACCTGCTTACCATTCCTGCTTTAGGGTTTGTTGTCTATTTCAAAAAATATAAAGCGAGCGCAAAAGGAGTTATCATTACATTACTCCTTTCCTTTGCAATATTGTTATTTGTGCTTTATGGCATTATTCCGGGATCTGTTCAAATTGCCGCACAGTTTGAATTATTGTTCACAAATGGCATGGGATTTCCCTTTGGAACAGGATTTACCGTATTTGTATTATTGGTGGTTGGTTTGATAACTTTTGGTATTTATTATGCCAACAAAAAAAGAAAAAGGATTTTAAGTATTTCAATGCTTTGTCTCACGATGATTATGCTTGGATATTCCTCTTATGCACTCATTGTGATAAGATCTAAAGCAAACACCCCCATCAATGAAAATGGCCCCGACAATCTTTTTTCTCTTCTTTCATACATCAACAGGGAGCAATATGGTGACCGACCTTTATTTTACGGACAGTATTATAATGCTAAATACATCGATAATAAAGAGGGTGCAATGAATTATATACCTGGTGATAAAAAATATGAACCGGTGGGGAGAAAAGTCATTCCTGTTTATGAACCTCAGAACTGTGGTATGTTTCCTCGTATGTATAGCAGCGAGGAGAATCATATTTTTGCTTATAAGATGTGGGCCGGGATTACCGGTGACCGCAAACCCACTTTCGGGGAGAACCTTAAATTTTTCTGGAGCTATCAGATAGATCACATGTACTGGCGCTATTTTCTGTGGAACTTTGTTGGGAGGCAAAACGATCTGCAGGGCGATGGTTATGATTATTATGGTAACAAAGATATTTTAAATGGTAACTGGTACAGCGGGTTTCCTTTTATTGACGAACCCCGGCTTGGCCCTCAAAGCAATCTGCCTGAAAGTATTAAATGGAACAAGGGAAGGAACCGTTTTTATTTTCTTCCACTGATTCTTGGATTCATCGGATTAATCTATCATTTCAGGAAGAGCAGAAAAGATGTTTTCGTGGTGCTGGTTTTATTTTTCCTTACCGGCCTTGCCATTATTTTATATACTAATCAGACACCATATCAACCCAGAGAAAGAGATTATGCCTATTGCGGATCTTTTTATGCTTTTGCTATCTGGATTGGTTTTAGTGTGGCGGGATTGTATCAGATGATTTCCAAATGGTGGAAGGGCATAATTCCTGCTACTGCCATTACATTGATCTGTTGCTTTTGCGCTCCCTATATTTTGGCAAGAGACGGATGGGACGACCACGATCGTTCACACAAAACTTCTGCACGCGATTTTGCAGAAAACTATTTGCAGTCATGTGCCCCCAATGCAATCTTATTTACCAACGGCGATAATGATACTTTTCCTTTATGGTACTTGCAGGAAGTGGAAGGCATACGCACTGATGTCCGCGTGGTGAACCTTACATTGCTTTCCGGTGGATGGTATGTGCACCAGATGTTCAGTAAAGCATATCAGTCAGATCCGCTGCCTTTAACACTTAGCTATAAACAATACAATGAAGGAACAAATGATTATGTGCCCGTGTATGATCAGAAAATTCAGGGTTATACAGATCTCCAGGATATTTTGCAATTCATCGGTAGTTCTGACGAGAATACAAAACTGATGACTGAGGATGGAAAAAGAATGAACTACATACCGACAAAAAAACTGAGTCTAAAAGTAGATACTGACCTTGTGAGAAAAAACGGCACAGTTCCGCAAAGCATGATGAACAGGGTGGTTCCCGTTATTGAATGGACGATGAGCAGAGGAAGTCTTTATAAAAACGATTTGATGTTGCTTGATTTTCTTGCCAATAATCATTGGAAACGACCTGTTTATTTTGTTTCTCCTTCAAGTGTCAGGGGTGTTATTGATCTTGAAAAATATTGTTACCTTGAAGGATATGCTTATCGTTTCATTCCGGTAAAACCCAGGAACGAAAACGCCAAAGACCCCGGAATCAATATTGACAGATGCTATGATGTGCTGATGAATAAATGTAAATGGGGCGGATTAGACAGAGGGGACATTTATGTAGATGGTGAAACCTATCGCATGGCAATGCAGACAAGAAACACTTTTGCACGATTGTCGGAAACATTGTATAATGAAGGTAAAAAAGATTCGGCTATTACAGTGCTTGATAAAAGCCTGGCCGTCATTCCTGAAAAGACGGTCCCCTATACTTATTACATGTTGCCATACGTTCAACTATATTACATTGCCAAAGCAACGAAAAAAGCCAATGCTCTGGCTCAACGGCTGGCTGCGGTGTATGATGACGACTTGCGATATTATTCTTCTTTTGGCAGTCAATACTCCGGTGCGGTTGAACAGGAAAAAGAGGAGGCGATTAAACTATTGCAGAATTTGTCGAAGATATGCGCTGGATACAAGCAGTTTGATGTTTCAGGAAAAATTGACAGGATGCTTGCTAAATATAATATAAAGCCTACATAATAAATTACATGTTTTCTGCTTTTTAATAATGATGATCCAGAAATCTAAAAATCATTAAGGTTCAATCATACATCATGTTATTTTTATTACTTTCGCAGTTTATTTTCAAAAATTAATTCATGAATAACTATCGGAAATTTAACAACATTATTGGCTGGCTTGTGTTTGCCATTGCCTCTGCCACTTACATTCTGACATCCGAATCTACAGCAAGTTTTTGGGATTGCGGAGAGTACATTGCCACCTCTTATAAAATGATGGTTGGACACCCTCCGGGAGCTCCTACTTTCCAGTTGTTCGGAAGGTTCTTTTCCTTATTTGCGTTTGGTGATATTCATCTTGTAGCACGCATGGTGAACACCATGTCAGCCTTAGCCAGTGGATTCACCATATTATTCCTTTTTTGGTCAATTACAGCTATGGCGAAAAAGATTGCTACTGCTTCAGGTGAAATGACTAATGATAAAATGATTGCCATTCTTGGCAGTGGTGTTGTGGGAGCATTAGCCTATACTTTTACTGATTCATTTTGGTTTTCTGCCGTGGAAGGTGAAGTTTACGCCACCTCTTCATTCTTTACTGCTATTGTTTTCTGGTCCATGCTAAAATGGGAAGCCGTTGCTGAAAAAGCTGAATCTTGGAAATGGCTTATGTTAATTGCTTTTCTGATGGGTTTGTCTATTGGCGTTCACTTATTGAACCTTCTTGCTATTCCAGCCATGACGATGATATACTATTATAAAAAATACAAGGGAAACATTAAGGGGAGTATTATTGCTTTTGTGTTATCAATTTTCATTCTTGCCTTCGTGATGTACTTTGTCATTCCCCAAATCGTCAACCTTTCAGCAAAATTTGAAATTTTCTTTGTAAATACACTTCACATGCCTTTCAATTCAGGCACTGTAGTCTATTTCGCTTTGATGCTTGTGTTGATTATTTTCGGGATTTACTATACTCAAAAGAAAAAGAAAGTAGTTTGGAATACTATTATCCTTTGTTTTACTTTTCTTATGATTGGTTTTTCTTCTTTCTTTGTGCTTGTAATTCGTTCAAATGCCAACACACCCATCAATGAAAACGCTCCGAAAGATGCGGTCAGCTTGCTTGCTTATCTGAATCGCGAGCAATACGGAGACTGGCCATTGATGTATGGGCCTTATTATAATGCTCCTGTAAAAGAATACAAAGATGGAACCCCTGTTTACGCGCGTAATGATTCGTTAGGAAAATATATAGTGCTTGATGACAGAAAAAAATCAATTCCTGAATACGATCCGCAATTCTGCACTTATTTCCCAAGGATGTGGAACTCTGAACAGGAACATATAGACGGATATAAATCATGGGCGGGTATTACTAATGAACAATTGCAGTGTACACCTTATACAATTAATTCAAGGGAGGGCGAACCTAAAACAATATATAAACCTACTTTTGGACAGAACCTTAAATTTTTCTTCAACTATCAGATTGGGCACATGTATTTGAGGTATTTCATGTGGAATTTTGTGGGGAAACAAAACGATCTGCAGGGAAATGGAAATCCATTGGAAGGAAACTGGATCAGTGGGATTGACTTTTTTGATAAGTGGAGACTAGGCTGTTCGCAATCCGATTTGCCCGAACTTTATAAAAATAAGGGAACAAATAAATTTTACTTTTTACCATTATTGCTCGGGCTCACTGGCTTTTTCTTTCAGCTGAAGAAAAATTATAGAGACAATATTATTGTGATCCTTTTATTCATAATGACCGGGCTTGCTATTGTAGTTTATGTTAATCAATACTCTAATCAACCTCGTGAAAGAGATTATTCCTTTGCGGCGTCCTTTTATGCTTTTGCCATATGGATAGGCATAGGGGTGCTTGCATTATACGATTGGCTGGGAAAACGATTCAATAAATTGTATACTGCGCTTGGTGTATCTGTGTTGTGTACACTATGTGTTCCGGTGCTGATGGGGGCACAGGAATGGCGCGGTCATGATCGTTCAGACAGATATACCATGGTGGATTTCGCTACAAATTATCTGAATTCCTGTGCACCGAATGCCATCTTGTTTACGAACGGCGATAATGATACATTCCCTCTTTGGTATGCGCAGGAAGTGGAAGGAATACGAACCGACGTGCGGGTCTGCAACCTCAGTTTGTTTAATACCGATTGGTATATTGATCAGATGAAAAGAAAAGCGTACGATTCAGATCCAATGCCTACCACCATGACCAAAAAACAATATCATCAGGGGGCAAGGGAAATTGCGTACTTTATTGAGAACCCATCGATAAAAGGATTCGTTGATTTAAAAGATCTCATTGATTTTGTTGCCAGCGATAATCCTGAGACCAAGTTTGCGGCAGAACAAATGATGCTTGATTATTTCCCGACGAAGAATTTTAGTCTTAAAGTTGACAAAGCAACAGTATTGAGCAATGGTATGGTACCGCCCCAATTCAGGGACTCTGTGGTAGATGCCATTCAATGGCGCATGAAACCGAACCTTATTGGTAAAAATCATTTAATGGTGCTCGATTTTCTGGCTACCAATAAATGGAAAAGGCCCGTGTATTTTGCCGTGACCACTGGTGGCGAAAATTATCTCGGACTGGACAACTATTTCCAACTCGAGGGATTAGCATATCGCCTGATGCCATTCAAATGCGTAGATAGCGATGGACAGACGGGTATGGTCAACACTTCCATTATGTACGATAACATGATGCATAAATTCAGATGGGGTCACATGAAAGAAAACCCGAATATGTATCTGGATCAGACTACCATGGATATGACCAGAAATTTCAGGAGTAATTTCGTTCGGCTGGCCGAAGCCTTAATTGCTGAAGGGAAAAAAGACTCTGCTGTCAAAGTGCTGGATCGTTGTATGGATGTGATGCCTGAAGGGACTGTTCCTTATAATGTAGTAATGCTGTTTGTGGGAGAAGCCTATTATAAAGCCGGAGCAATGATAAAAGCAAATAAAATTGCAGACCGGATGATCATTCTTTTCAGTCAGAAACTTGAATATTTATTCCAGTGTAAAGACATGATTGTGCAAACCGGTAATGACAAGGATAAAGAAAATTCGCAAATAGAAATGGAAAAGCAGCAGGGAATTGCCGTGCTGAATCGCTTTGCACAGATTGCTACTTTTTACAAACAAGATGTAATAGCTAAAAAAGCAAAAGCAGCCTTTGATAAATATGTCAGTAAAATGCCTCAGAACGCTTCAATGATGAGATAATTAAAAGGGAGAAATTATTTTCTCCCTTTGATTTTAGATATGTATTTTGTTACCTCTCCATACGTAATAAAAAGTCTTTCGAAACGTAATCTGTGCTGGAAAATCAGAACAGATGAAAAAAATATTTATCTCACTTTTGATGACGGTCCTATTCCCGAAATCACACCATGGGTGTTAAATATATTGGAACAGTACAAGGCAAAAGCCACTTTTTTTTGCGTAGGTGATAATATAAAAAAAAATCCTGCAATTTTCAATCAGCTTGTTCAGGCAGGTCATACCGTGGGAAATCATTCCTACAATCATTTATCAGGGTGGAATTATTTATCAAAAAATTATCTTGAAAACATTGGTAAATGTGAAGATCATTTAGATTCAGGATTATTCCGTCCACCGTATGGTAAAATAACTCCCACGCAAATTTTAAGACTTAGATACAGAAAATATACCATTGTGTTATGGTCTGTTTTGAGCGGTGATTTTGATCAGAAAATTACTCCCGAAAAGTGCCTGCATAATGTGATTAACAATACACGCAAAGGATCCATTGTTGTTTTTCACGACAGTTTAAAAGCAAAAGAAAATCTGTTTTTTGCCTTACCACGATTTTTAGAATATTTTGCAAATAAAGGATATGCTTTTAAAGAATTAACCAAAGAGGTTTGCGCAAAGAAACCATCATTTTATAAATCTTCTTTCGGAAATAAATGATGTTATTTTCGCATAATGTCAGCAAGCAATTTAGAAAAGGATTTGAAAGAATAAAATAGCTGTCTTGGCTGTGCAAGCATTTTTGTGCGACCTAATAAATAGCGTGGTGACAAATAAAAACTCTTTACAGCTTTATGGTGATAATAATTAACGATTTTTGCAAATTCTTCGGTATGAATCTGGCTCTTGGCGTGATATGGATTACAACTGGAACTATATAGTGTCCAGTCAAGGCCAACACTTAATTCGGTTCCGGGAAGAGGTGTATATATATTAAATTCAGCTGCATCAGCCGGAAGTTTTTTTATCAGTTCGAGTGTTTTCTTCATATCTTCTTCCGTTTCACCGGGAAGCCCAAACATATAATTTGCTATGATGCCAATACCTATTTTTTTTGTTAGTCTTATTATTTTTTCTATCTGATTGAAATTAATACCTTTTTTGATCACATCATTCAGCATTCTTTCTGACCCGCTTTCTATGCCATAGGAAATATATTTACAACCGCTTTTCTTCATCAATTTCAGCATCGATTCATTAACCGTATCTACTCTTGTCCCGCAAATCCATTTAATTTTTCTTTTGGTCAATTCTTCACATAATTCTGTCATCCAATTTCTTTTCAATGTCAGAGTATCATCATAAAAATAAATACTTTTTATTTTATATTTTTCCTGAAGATAATCTACCTCTGCAATTATGTTTTTGACTGAACGATGCCGCACTTTTTTCCCGAACATATTGTTGGAAGCACAAAACCCACAACTAAAAGGACAGCCTCTTGTCCCGATCATTGCAATGCTTGGTTGTGGCAAACTCCATCGGATTCTATCTGTTCCCTTATAATTAAAATAATGTTTTAAATCAAGATACTCATAAGTTAAAAAAGGTAAATCATCAAGATTCTCAATGATGGGTGCTCTAATGATCCCTTTTGGCTGTATTTTGCCATCGGCAATTTGTAACATAATATCTTCGCCTTCACCAACAACTACCGCATCTGCTCCGGAATTTTCTAAAACATATTCTGGCAGAACCGAAGCATGCATTCCTCCAATAACAATGGGAATATCAGGAGCGACTAACTTAATTTCTTCTATCTGTTTTTTTGCATCAAAATAATTTAAAGTAGTAGCTGTGATACCTATAATATCTATATTATCTAATTCTATTTTTTTATCGAAACTTCTGTCTTTTATTATTACTTCATGATGGTGCTTTATTAAGTTCTGCGCTATATAGCATATCCCTAAAGGAGGTAATATTCTTGGAACAGGGTCCGGGTTAATTAACAGTATTTTTTTCATTCTTATTTCTTCTGTGCGATTTTAAACTTGTTTTTATTTTAATTGTATTAAAGATCTAAATTTTTTGTAATGATATTGGTTATTTCAAGCATTTATATTAGTGAGAATACTTAATGTTTTCGGAACTTTGCAGCAATATTTATAACCTTCGGAAAACCTGGATTATCTTCAGCCAACAATTTTTATAATTTTATTATTTTCCTGACTACATATCCATTGCCTACAAGTGCTCTGATAAAATAAGCTCCTTCGGTATATTTGGAAAGATCAATATTAATTAAGTTGTTGTTAGCAGCAATACCTGAAGCAATTATATTTGATTTACCTGTTACATCTATGATTTCGATTTGTTTTACCTGTAAGTTCTTATAACTAACGGAAACCCTGTCGTAAGAAGGGTTTGGACTAACAGTAAATTCATAATCACCCTGGATTTTGTCGATGTTAACGGTTAATATATTATTTTTTGAACAGATATGTAGTTCGGGATCGAAAATAATAGTGTCAGCGTCAAATCCAGGATTACAGTTAAAGATTTGACCGGAATATGTATGATCAAATACGATAGTTGTATCGTGAACACCATCGGAGAAATAAATGGGAACAGGCATTTCGAAAAAGCTTACCGAAGCATGGGACTGTGTTTGATTAATAGTGACCTGCACATTATTTGCAGGATATTTTACACATTGTACATCATAACTGGGATATCCTTCTCCGGTGAACCAGTCATTAAAAAATTCTGTGAGGTTCATTCCACTTGCTGCTTCCATATGGGCTTTATAGTCATCTGTTCCTGCATATCCGTATGCAAGAGCGGGATCATTCAGATAATCACGCATCCCGTGAAAAAAGTTGGTGTCACCCACTACCCAGCGAAGCATGTGCAATAAATAGGCACCTTTGTTGTAAGATAAACGTCCGTCAAAAATACGGTTTACATTGGTGGTATCCGGACAATAAACAGAACCGTCCGGTGCACTGGTAATGTTATCAACAGTAAATGTTTTCCAGTCACTCCAGGTTATATCGCCATAACCCTTTTCATAATTGAGCCCTGTAAGATAGGTGGCAAAACTTTCGTTGAGCCATATATTATGCCAGCTGTTGCAGGTGATCATATCGCCAAACCATTGGTGCGCCAGTTCGTGAGCCATCAATCCGTAACCAAAATCTATGAGGAAAGTCATGGTTTGATGTTCCATCCCGCCTCCCCATTTAAATTCGGCATGTCCATATTTTTCGTCTTTGAAAGGATAGGGAATAAATAGATTATTGTAAAGAGTCATCGAAGTGATTACACCAGGTGTTTGTGTATAAGCTGTAGCGGAGTCTTCAGGAAACACATAATTTAATACCTGAATGGAATCGGTTCCAATGGGTACATAGTTTGAATAATGGGCATAATTCGTAACAGCAATAGCCACAAGATAAGCAGAAATTGCATAACGAGATTTCCAGTGACAAGTTCTGTTTCCACCTAATACCACATCACTCACCAGCACACCATTACTCCCTGTTCTGTATGCTTGCGGACAGGTAACGAACACATCAATGGAATCAATCTTGTCGCAAAGAGTATTCTTGCATGGCCACCAGTCTTTAGCACCAAAGGGCTCCGATAAAGTCCAGATGATGGGAGTGCCATTATGTGTAGTTTGAATAAAAGAGCCAAAGCCCGAATACGCTGGACTTCCATGGTAAATAACCCTGACGGAATCCAGCGTGTTAACTAGAAGTGATGATGGAAGATTAACTGCGAGGGTATTGGAACTGTGTGTATAGGTTAATGAAGAACCATGATACATAACTGAATCTACAATCAGGGTATCGTGCAAATCAAAGGTGATTTGCGAAACGGCAGCTTGTGTAGTTTCAAAATAAGTAGTTACTTTTCCTGAAATATAAAAAATATTAGGATCAATATACCACTCAAAGCGATTGTATTTCAAATCATAGTTATCACCATTAAAAGTTTCGGTATTCTTCAGAAACTTGCCGGCGTTGGCTTTTTTATCGTATTCGGCAATCTTGTTTTCTTTTAGCCAGACAGCGTACTGGGCGAAAAGACAGAATGAACAAAGTATAAGAACAACGGAGAGGAAAATTTTTTTCATAAACATAAATGAGAGTTTAAATTTAATTTAAAATGGGAAATGGTCTAACAAAGGTAGGAGAATATTTAAAAATGCAGATTTTTTTCTTTTAAAAAACCTTAACCATGAGAATTTTATTTTTCGCATCTTTGCAAGCATAAGAGAATGTACATTTGATGCTACAGAGAGAAAAAAATAACATACAGTACTTGTTGTTTGTTGCGGTGTGGCTGCTGGTGGTTTCTTGTGCTAATATAGTAACGCCCACAGGAGGACAGAAAGACGTGCTGCCTCCGGTGCCTGTTTCTGCCACACCGAAAAATTATTCAATAAATTTTAATGCTACTTCAGTCAAAATCACCTTTGATGAATTTATTAAACTGAAGGATATCGGCAACCAATTCATAATGTCACCCCTGCAGGAGAACCCACCTGAAATTAAAGAAAAAGGTCATTCTGTTTTGATACAGTTAAAAGACAAACCCCTTCCAAACACTACGTATACATTGTCTTTCGGAAATTCAATTACTGATATTACCGAAGGTAATTACATCAACAATTATCAATATGTTTTTTCCACGGGTGAAACACTCGATTCATTATCGGTGAAAGGATCTGTGAAAAACGCCTTTGATCTGAAGCCTGAAGATGGCGTGTATGTGATGCTCTATGACAAATATACAGACTCATTGCCAATAAAATCCAGACCGCAATATGTCTGTAAAACAAATCAGACCGGTGCTTTTGAGGTCAATAATGTAAGAAGCGGACAATATAAAATTTTTGCCCTGAAAGATGTAAACAGTAATTATTTGTTCGATCAGCCCAATGAAAAAATTGCCTTTCTTGATCAGCTGGTGACTCCAGAAATATTCCTTGTTCCTAAAAAAGATAGTCTCAATAAAAAGGACAGTCTCAACAAAAAAAATAATTTTATTAAAAAGGATAGCCTGAAAAAAAACACCTTCACCGATTTGTTCCTTTTCGAAGAGCCGGATACGGTGCAACGCTTGCTGAAATCCAATGTAACTCAGGGAAAACGGCTGACGTTCATTTTTAAACAAGGCACCAGAAACCTGGAACTAAGATCGCTGCGACCCTTACCGGTGCATGACTGGAAGATTGATGAATTTTGCCCGACAAAAGACACGCTTTTGTGCTGGCTTAAACTTACCGGAGTGGATTCTCTGTTTCTTGAAGTGAAGGATAATGGAAAAATTCTCGATACGGTGGAATTTTCACTGGCGGTAAAACCCACCCGGAAAGGCCGGGACGAAGGCGGTCTGGATAAATTAATTTTTTATACGAATGTAATTGGAAACGGGATTTTTAACTTGAATGTACCACTCGTCATAAATTTCTCATCACCATTGAAGAGTTTTGATTTTACAAAAATTATTTTCAAAGAAGAAAAAGAAATCATCAAACCCGAAATCCATTTCAAAGATTCTGTTCAGCGGATATTGCAGATTGATTATAAATGGAAGGAAGAAACTAATTATTCTTTATTCATCCCGCCTGGCGCGCTTACTGATATGTTTGCACATACAAGCGATACGATTTCCGTGAAGTTTAAAACAAAAACATTAAAAAACTATGGCACGCTGAAACTCAAGCTGGACTTGCCTTCGACATGCAGCAACTACATTCTACAGTTATGTGACGAACAGGATAAAGTGCTGCAGGAGCAAATGATTTCTTCCAGCCAGACTATTAAACTCGAATACCTGAATCCCGGGAATTATAAGCTAAAAGTGATCTTCGATAAAAACAATAATAAAAAGTGGGACAGTGGCCGTTACCTGTTAAAACTTCAACCCGAAAAAGTAATGTATTACCCCGGAATCATTGGCGTGAAGGCTAATTGGGATCTTGAGCAGGAATGGAAAATTACTGAATAATTTCTATCCTGGTTTTTTTCAAACCGCATTAAATAACTTACTATACGCTTCTGAAAAACAACCTTTCCCCTGCTCGAAAAAAATATTTTTCTTTATAGGTGTAATATGTCTTTTAAGAAAGTAATTTTGCATCGGACCAGATAAAATTATACACATGAAAATTTCGCATATTGAACACATCGGCATAGCAGTGAAAAGCCTTGAAGAGGCAGTGAAATATTATGAAAATATTTTAGGATTTAAATGCTATTCGGTAGAAGAGGTTAAGGAACAAAAAGTCAAGACGGCTTTTTTTATGGTTGGTCAGACAAAGATTGAACTTCTGGAGTCTACAGATCCCGAGGGACCTATCGGTAAGTTTATTGAAAAGAAAGGCGAAGGAATTCATCACATGGCTTATGCTGTGGAAAATCTCGAAGGTGCTTTAGCTGAAGCGAATGAAAAAGGCATACAACTGATTGATCAGGTTCCCCGCAAAGGCGCGGAAGGATTGAGCATTGCTTTCCTTCATCCAAAATCAACAGCTGGTGTGCTTACAGAATTATGCGAAGACAAGAATAAATAAAATTAATGGTAAAAATATTTTCAGATGGCTATTAAAGATAAAATCAAGGAACTGCTTGATAAGCGCGAACTGGCGAAGCTGGGCGGTGGGCAGAAGCGAATAGATTCCCAGCATAAGAAAGGCAAATTGACTGCCCGTGAAAGAATTGATCTTTTGCTTGATGATGGCAGCTTTGAAGAGTTTGACATGTTTGTTACTCACAACTGCCATGAATTCGGATTGGAAAAAGAAACCTACCTTTCAGATGGAGTAGTTACGGGTTATGGCACCATTGACGGAAGACTTGTGTATGTCTTCTCGCAAGATTTTACTGTGTTTGGCGGATCGCTGTCCGAAGCCTATGCTCAGAAAATCTGTAAAGTGCTTGACAAAGCAATGAAAGTAGGAGCACCTGTAATCGGCATCAACGACAGTGGTGGTGCCCGTATTCAGGAAGGAGTACAGAGCCTGGCAGGTTATGCGGAAATTTTTCAAAGGAATATAATGGCTTCAGGTGTGGTGCCTCAGATATCAGCTATCTTCGGCCCCTGTGCGGGCGGTGCTGTGTATTCTCCTGCATTGACAGACTTTACCATTATGGTAAAAAAGACCAGTTATATGTTTGTCACCGGCCCCAAGGTGGTGAAAACAGTGACAGGTGAAGTAGTGACGGAAGAAGAACTGGGTGGTGCGATGGTGCATGGTTCTAAATCAGGAGTGACACATTTTGTGGCAGAGGATGAACAGGAAGGAATTTCTTTGATAAGAAAATTACTGAGTTATCTTCCGCAGAATAATCTCGAAGATCCGCCTCTTTCGCCTTGTTCAGACCCGATAGATCGGCTTGAAGACACACTTAACTATTTTATTCCCGACAATCCGAACAAGCCCTATGATGTGAAAGATATAATTCATGCTATTGTGGATTACAATGAATTTATGGAAGTGCAGCGTCACTACGCACCGAACATTGTTACCGGCTTTGCCAAGTTTAATGGCATGCCTGTTGGCATCGTCGCTAACCAGCCGAATTATTTGGCCGGTGTGCTTGATATTAATGCTTCCCGAAAAGCCGCGCGCTTTGTAAGGTTCTGTGATGCATTCAATGTTCCGATTGTCACACTGGTTGATGTGCCGGGCTTTTTGCCGGGAACAGCTCAGGAATATGGCGGCATCATTATTCACGGAGCAAAATTACTTTATGCATACGGTGAAGCCACCGTGCCGAAAGTCACTGTGGTATTGCGAAAAGCTTATGGCGGTGCTTATGATGTAATGAGTTCGAAACACCTTCGTGGCGATATTAATTATGCATGGCCTACTGCCGAGATTGCCGTGATGGGCCCCAAAGGAGCCATTGAAGTGCTGAGCCAGAAGGAGCTTAAAGAGATGACGGATGCAAAAGAACGAGAAGAATTCATCAAAAAGAAAGAGGAAGAATACAAACTCAAGTTTGCCAATCCATACAATGCCGCCAAATACGGCTATATTGATGATGTGATTGAACCGAGGAATTCCCGTTTTCGCATCATCAGGGCATTGCAGTCGCTGGCAACAAAAAAGGATAGCAATCCGCCCAAGAAACATTCAAACATGCCATTGTAAAAAATATATTATGGTTAAAATATTTAAGTATTCAGATTACGGGAAAAAGAAGAAAACAAAAGAGCCCGAAAAAATCAAAGAGCCTGAGATCACTGAAGAGTTGGTAGCAGCCATTGGCTTAGCATTACATCTTCATCTGGAAGATTATCACGATTATGAAAGAACCATGCTGACCATTCAGAAAGCCATCAGACCTTATTCTCCATGGAGTTCCAAGATTTATGGTTTGCGTCAGGTTCCTTTCAAGTATCCCCGTCAAAAATAAAAGAAACATGAGAAAATTTAAATTCAATATTAAAGACAAACCGTACGAAGTTGAAATCCTTGATGTGGATGGAAATATCGCACAGGTTAACGTTAACGGAAAAGTATATGAAGTGGAGGTGGACAAGCAATTACAAACTACCAAAACTCCTAAGCTGGTTCGTTCATTTGCTTCGCCATCTACAGATTCGGTTCCTTCTATCAGTAAAACCAGCAGCCCGAGTGCGCCTAAGGGAACGGGAAATATTAAATCGCCTTTGCCCGGCGTTATTCTTTCTATCCATGTGAAAGTAGGTGCAAAAATCGCAGTAGGAGATAAATTGCTTGTGCTTGAAGCCATGAAGATGGAAAACAATATCAATTCCGACAAAGAAGGTGTGGTGAAAGAGATCAAAGTGAAGAAAGGTGATTCGGTGCTGGAAGGCGATCTGCTGATTGTGATCGAAAGCTGATAATGGCGGTTTTTTCTGCATTGCAGAAATCTGAAAAAATAATACCTTTGAATCGCTAATTGGCTTTTAATGAATTTTAACGAATTCGGGTTTTTCTCCATTTTTCTTGTTTTTATTATCGCTGTGCTGATGATAGACCTTGGGGTTTTTAAATCCCGGGATAAAGGTCATGTTATTGGGTTTAAGGAAGCCGGCATCTGGACTGCCGTTTGGGTGTTTTTCGCTTTGTGTTTTTATGTGTTGATTTATTTTCATGGAGAACTGATTCATGGCATCAGTAATAATCAGGAGTTAAAAGAATTTGCGCAGCAGTACGGGCACAACATACGATTTCACTCTCAGGATTTTCAGGTAA
>Ga0182027_10007553_pt1 | contig 15977 bp, 14 predicted proteins | sample 712E1DmetaG_FD_121300 | JGI IMG/M metagenome (GOLD analysis project Ga0182027, IMG submission 121300) | Permafrost microbial communities from Stordalen Mire, Sweden - 712E1D metaG (Illumina Assembly) | ecosystem: Environmental > Terrestrial > Soil > Wetlands > Permafrost | place: Sweden...
AGGGCCGGCAGTGTATTCCGAAACAATGGCCTGGCATTTTTCACAGGCCACGGCAAGGGCTTTCTCCGCATTATCCATGATCACTTCCTCCCCAAAGGCATTGATAAAGTTCCGAGTCCTTCCGGAGATCTTGATCCTGTAAGGATTTAATGTGGTGAATGTAACCGTATCGCCGATCAGATAACGCCATAAACCGGCATTCGTTGAAATCACCAGGGCATAGTTCACGTCCGTTTTCACTTCTTCAAGGGAGAGGGTCTCAGGGTGATCCGATCCCAGCTGGTCGAGGGGGAGAAATTCATAATAGATCCCGTAATCCAGCATTAATAGCATATCCTCAGCATGATCGCGGTCCTGGATCCCAAAAAACCCTTCGGATGCATTGTAGGTTTCCAGGTAATTCACTTTGGGGGATGGGAGCAATTGATAGAATTGTTCCCGGTATGGAACAAAATTCACACCTCCGTGGATAAATAACTCAAATCGTGGCCAGACTTCAAGCAGGTTTGGTTTCCCGGTAATTTCCAGCACTCTTCTGAACAATAACAGGGTCCAGGAGGGAACACCGGACGCACTCGTGACATCATGGCTGATTGTAGCACCGGCCATTTTCTCAATCTTATTCTCCCATTCATCCATCAGGGCAATGGAAAGATTGGGCGTACGCCTGAATTCCACCCAAAATGGCAGGTTTTGGATAATGATCGCGGAAAGGTCCCCCTCGTAATAAAAAGACTCATTGTTAATTTCCGTGATCTGGCTGCTTCCTCCCATGGCAATTCCTTTTCCGTCGAATAACAGTGAATCAGGATGGTTGTTGAAATAGATTGAAAGGAGATCTTTCCCTCCTTTAAAATGACATTCCTCCAGGGCTTCCTCGCTTACCGGAATAAATTTACTTTTCTCTGCAGTGGTTCCGGATGATTTTGCGAACCATTTGATTTCCGAAGGCCATAAGATATTCTGTTCCCCCTTGCGCAACCTTTCTATATAAGGCTTCATCGTTTCATAATCGTTAAGCGGGACCCTTGCCTTGAATTCTTCCGGCCGGGTGATGGATTTATAATCATAAATGCGGCCCCATTCCGTATTTTTTGCCTGGTTGAGTAGCAGGCGGAACCAATCGGACTGCACTTCATGAGGATATTTCATGAAGAGCTCCATTTGATGGATTCTCTGTTTCATCAGCCAGGAAAGAACAGAATTTAACAGCGCCATAAGGTTATCATTGATCCGATATCAAAAATACAACATATGATGGCATATGAATCATCTGCCTTATATTTTGATTGATTCCAAATAAAATCTGCTTTTGCCCTGACAGGATAATATTGGGCCGTAACTGGAAATCTTTCCACCTGAGGTGATCCGTCTCTCCTTTTGAATGGGTTTCAAATAATTTTTATCCCTGAATTTGGAATCAGGTTCCTTTTCTTCTAATTTTGTACGCCCTAACAATTACGTTCCTGGCTACTGATCTGCATCCTTCACTCCACATAATAACTAACTGATAGTATTGAAGCTATGAAAATCCTAGTATTGAATTGCGGAAGTTCTTCCATCAAGTATCAGCTCATTGATATGAGCAAAGAATATGAACTGCTAGCCAAAGGATTACTGGACAGGATCGGGCTGGAAAGCAGTCTGCTTACTCATCAGGTTCCGGGAAAAGACAAGTATCAAATCACTCAGTTCGTGCCGGACCACCAGGTTGGCATAAACCTCATCCTCAGAACACTTAAGGATCCCGAGGTTGGCGTTATCCAGGATGAAAGCGAAATTGCAGCGGTGGGGCACCGGGTTGCCCACGGAGGTGAAAATTTCAAGACCAGTGTAAAGATCACATCCGACGTTAAAAAAGATATAGAAAAATGCATTGAGATGGCGCCGCTGCACAATCCCGCCAACCTGAAAGGAATTTTATCCATTGAAGCAATTCTGCCCCATATTCCGCAGGTCGCAGTTTTCGACACTTCGTTCCATCAAACAATGCCACCCCATTCTTATCTTTATCCGATTCCTTATGAACTCTATGAAAAGTACAAAATAAGAAGGTACGGGTTTCACGGTACTTCCCATAAATTTGTAAGCCAGAAAGCATGCCGTTATCTTGGGAGGGATTTTTATAATATCAACATCATTACCTGTCATCTTGGAAACGGATCTTCCGTCGCCGCGATCAAGCAAGGACAATCGATCGACACCTCCATGGGATTTACTCCGGTGGAGGGACTGATGATGGGCACCCGCAGCGGGGATGTTGACCTTGGTGTACTGCTTTATCTTGCGGAAAAAGATAACCTGAGCATGAAAGACACCAACAACCTCTTCAATAAAAAGAGCGGGGTCCTTGGAGTCTCAGGTATTTCTTATGATATGCGTGATGTGGAAACCGCTGCTGAAAAAGGAAATATCCGCTGCCGCCTTGCACTTGACATGTTTGCATACCGCGTAAAAAAATACATCGGGGCCTATGCTGCCGCGATGGGAGGAGTCGATCTCATCATATTCACCGGTGGGATCGGGGAAAATGACATTGAAACACGCCGTAAAATTCTGGAAGGACTTGATTTTCTGGGTATTGATTATGACAATGAACGGAATTCCTTGCTGAAGGGAAAAGAATTGATTGTCACCCGCCCGGGTTCTAAGGTGGTCGCCATGGTGATGCCCACCAACGAGGAACTGGTTATCGCCATCGACACCTATAATATTGTTACAGATTCTGATCTTAAATTTTAAATATTCCCCCTGAAAAAGGTTTTTTTTATTCCTTATTAAGAAAAAGAAAAGATGGGAAAAATAAAATTGTATATCATTGAGGATGAGGTTATCATCGCCAATGATTTGAGAAACCGCCTTACCGAATCCGGTTATGAAGTTCTGGGAATTGATGGAAAAGGGGAAAAGGCGATCGGATCGATCAATGCACTTGTAGTTGACAGCAGGCAGCCTGATATTATACTTGTGGACATCAAACTTTCAGGTGGCATGGATGGAATTGAAACAGCAAAAATCCTCTCAGAAAAACACAAATGCGGGATCATTTATCTGACATCCATGGATAAAACGGAAACATTTGACAAATCTTTCTCAATCAAACCTTATGCTTATGTTTTCAAGCCGGTTGACATCGAACAGATGCGGATGGCGATTGAACTTTCCAACTACCAGCGAAGTCTCGAAATTTCACAGGCAAAAGCCATCGCAGACTTAAAAAATGAAGTTGAACAGCGGAAAAAAGCGGAAAAAGAAAACGAGATGCGTTTTCAGGAAAAGATCAGGGCAGAACATAAGGTTAACCAGCTTCATAAACAGAAACATCAAATGGAGTTGGATCTAATTAACCGCGAACTTGCCACTTCTTCCATTTTCATCTCCCAGAAGAATAAGATCATCGGGCTGATCCGGAAAGATGTGAACCGCTATCTCAGAAAAGGAAAAGCCATTACAAAAAGCGATTTTGTGAAAATCCTGAAAACCATAGATGAGAACGTCAAATTCGAAAACGAGTGGTACCGGATCAAGGCTCACTTTGAGAAAATATATCCGGGGTTCTTCGACCGTTTACGTGAAAAGTTCCCGCAACTTACTCCCAACGATCATAAGCTGTGTGCGCTGCTTCGCATGAATCTCAGCACAAAGGAAATTTCACAGATCCTGAAGATCACGGCCCCGAGCACGGAAATTTCCCGTATCCGTCTCCGGAAGAAACTAATTCTTCCTAAGAATGTGAACCTGGTTCAGTTCATCTGCATGATCTGACAAAACCTTTAAAAAAGAGAGGCTGATCCGTCAGGATTCAGCCTCTCTTTTATTTTTCCCATTCCCGGTTATAATTCTTCCATAAGCTCATCCGTAAGGGTAAGGTTGTGATAAACGTTCTGAACATCATCATCTTCTTCGATGATATCGATCAGCTTTAACACTTTTCTTGCCGAATCGGTATCCAGCGTTTCCGTGGTTTTGGGAACGCGCTGCAAAGAAGCGCTTTCAGGCTCTATGTTCAATTGTTCCAGCTTTTTCATCATGTTCCCGAAGTCCTCCATCGCCGTAATGATGGTAAATAAATCATCTTCCAAAGTAATATCCTCCGCGCCGGCATCAATAACTTCCATTTCAAATTCTTCAGGGTTCAATTCCCCTTTGGGGATTACAAAAATTCCTTTACGGTCAAAAAGATAATTAAGTGAACCATTTTTACCGAGTTCACCCCCATGCTTGTTAAAATATGCCCTTACATTACTGACAGTACGCTGGATATTATCTGTGGTTGCATCCACAAAGATGGCAATTCCGTGAGGCCCTTTTCCTTCATACGTGGTCTCTATCAGGGCAGCGGCGTCCTTGTCGGCTCCTTTGTTGATGGCACGCTGAATCGTCTCTTTCGGCATACTGGCCCCTTTTGCGTTGGCGATGGCAAGCCGCAGGCGAGGGTTGTGTTCCGGATCGGGACCACTATCTTTCACAGAAATAGTGATATCCTTGATGATCTTGGAAAAGATCTTGGAACGCTTTGCATCCAAAGCACCTTTTTTTCGCTTGATGGTTGACCATTTATTATGCCCTGACATAAAAGTTCAGATTGGTTGTTATTCTATATTCTATGGATTGTTATGAATTTTCTGTGTAAAAATAATAAAAATTGGCTTATTTATACAAAAACCCTTGGTAAATTTGGTGCAGGAATTTCCTGAATCCAGATACTGTCAAGGTGATCCGATCGAAATGTTTCTTTGTTTACGGTTTGTTTCTTCTGATCCTCCTGTGCCGTTGTGCCAATCCGGTTACGCCTGAAGGGGGCCCAAAAGATATCAAACCGCCCAGGGTGGTCGTATGTGACCCGCCTTTATCAACCACTCATTTCCATAAAAAGGATATCGTTATCACCTTTAATAAATACATTCAACTGAAGGACCAGTATAAACAGATAAATATCTTACCCCCAAAACTGCCCCATACCGATATACGGTTGCGCGGGAAATCCATTCTTATCAGGCTGGCCGATACGCTGAAACCGAATACGACTTATTCCATCAATTTCGGGGATGCCATTTCAGACATCACGGAGAACAATATTCTGCATGATTTCAGTTACACATTTTCAACCGGTTCTTACATCGACTCGCTGAGCCTGTCGGGAAGGGTTATCAATGCTTTCAACCAGGTACCACAGAAAGATGTGATTGCGATGCTTTATATCAACGAAAATGACACCCTTCCCCTCGACTCTCTCCCGTTTCATGTTAAGCCCTATTACTTAACAAAAACCAATGAGAACGGCGATTTTACCTTCAGGAACCTGAGGGATGTGCCGTTTCTGCTGTTTGCCTTAATGGACGTGAACAATGATTATATTTTTAATCAGACAGATGAAAAAATTGCATTCTGCGATAGTCTTGTAAAAGGGGTCTATATCAAGCCACCTTCACCCGAAACACTGAAACAGGATTCCATCGCAAAAGCTGATACACTCCACGCGAAAAAAGATACGGCCGGTATTAAAAAGGAAACAACACCAGGCTATGTCTTACAACTGTTTGAAGAATCTGATTCCATTCAGAAAATCCTTAGAGCCGACATGGTCAATGAAAACCAGGTCGGGATCTATTATCGGTTTCCTACTGTGAATCCGGAATTCATCCCGCTGAATTTCACTGACATTTCGGGGTGGATGGTACCGGAATTCAATCCTACCAGGGATTCGGTTTATTTATGGTTAAAAGAAACCGGGAAGGATTCTCTTATGCTTCGTCTGGTCGATAATGACAGAACCCTTGATACAGCCAGGATCGACCTCAACAAGAAGAATCAAAAGAAAAAGAAAGCAGAGAAAGGAGCTGCCCCGGTGAAGTTACGAATTTACACCAATTTACCTGATGCCCGGCTGAATCAATTTAAAAGAGATCCTTTGATCATTTCTTCCTACCCGTTAATCAGACAGGACTTTTCCCGTATCCTCCTGGTGGATGAAAAGGATACTGTAAAGCCAAGACTGGCTTTTGCAGATTCAGTCAAAAGGAAGATCCGGGTTTATTATAAATGGAAAGAAGACCGTTCCTACCGGCTGATCATACCCGATTCGATCTTTTATTCCATCAACGGCCGTTCGAATGATTCATTGGTTGTTCCTTTCCGAAGCCATTCTCTCCGGGACTTCGGGTCAATCCAGATGACGGTCAGCATTAAAGATCCTTCCGATTATATTATTCAGCTATTGGATGAAAAAGAAATTGTTTTGGAACAGAAAATACTTTCTGCATCCGGAAAAGTGAAATTTGATTATCTGTTCCCTGCAAAATACAAGATCAAGGCTATATACGACCGCAACCGGAACGGCCGGTGGGATACAGGAAAGTTTTCCAAGAAACTCCAGCCTGAAAAAGTTCAGTATTTCGGGAAGATAATAGAAGTCCGCGCCAACTGGGATATTGAAGAATCCTGGGAGCTCTGATAGGATCGTTTTTAGTTAACGCTGCAACGGTTGATGCAGTCGATTATTTCTGTGAGATGTTCAAACTTCAGAGAATAGTAAATCATTTTTCCATCTCTCTTTGAGTCAAGCAATCCTTTGTTTTTTAGAATATTCAGATGATGAGAGGCAGATGCTTGTTCAAGATTCAGGTATTCATAAATCTCAGTAACAGTCATTTTAGGATTTACAGTAAGCAAATCTATGATCGCAATCCTCATCGGATGGGCAATTGCTCTTAATTTACTGGCAGCCATTTCAAGTTTCTCGACGTCTAATATTACTTTTTTCATTGGGGATGAAGTTTAGTGGGGTTGTTAAATGTTTAACAAGTTAAGATGAATGCAAATATAAGAAAAATAAGAAACAAAAATAAATATGTAGATATATTAAATTATTTCCTCAAAAAGACCCGTAAATGAAAACGTTTTTCCGTTAAACAATCCCCTGTCGCTGAGTTTAAGATCGGGGATAACGAGCAGTGCCATGAATGATAAAGTCATGAAAGGCGCTTTCAGGGTACTTTGCAATTTTGTTTTCACCTGTTCATCCAGATTTTTATAAAGACCTGCCACCTTATATCCATCCTCATCCGACATGATCCCTGCAACCGGAAGGGGTAGGGCGAACAGGTCATCCCCTGAAGCTATTGATATTCCTCCCTGCAAACTGACGATCGCATTGATAGCAGCCACGATGGAGTTATCATCGGTTCCGACTGCGATAATATTATGGCTGTCGTGGGCAACAGAGGATGCGATAGCTCCTGATTTTAATCCAAAACCCTGAACGAAACCGACAGCCGGGGATGCAGGAAAATACCGGTTCACCACAACGATCTTCAGAATGTCATTTTCAGGATCTGATTTGACTTCGTTATTTTCGATCCGCGCATTTACAATTATTTCCCCTGTCACCAGTTGTCCTTCGAAGGCTTTAATCACCCTGATCTGCTTCCCGCCGGGTCTTATAACGATATCTTCAGGTTTTAAAGGTTTTGCACGAAAATGATTCACCGGCGATATGGCGACTGAAGGGATCAATGTTTTTCCATTTTCAGCTACTTTCCGTCCATTTACATAGGTTGCCCGGATAGTAAAGTTCTCAAGGTCATCCACCAGGATGAAATCTGCCGGGTCTCCCTGTTGAAGCAGACCTGCATCCAGATGATAATGTTTTACCGGATTAAGGGTGGCGCACCGCAGCACTTTCATTTTGTCATAACCCAAACTGAAGGCTCTTTTTACCAGCTGATTGATATGGCCCGAAACCAGGTCGTCGGGATGTTTGTCGTCGGAACAAAACATAACCATTTCCGGATATTCGGTTATCAGCCCTGCCAGGGCTTCAAAATTTTTGGCAGCACTCCCTTCCCTGATCAGGATCTTCATGCCATAGCGGATCTTTTCAACGGCTTCATCCAGAGTATAGCATTCATGATCAGTAGAGATACCGGCCTGAATATATTTCTCAGCTGTTTCACCGGTCAGACCGGGAGCATGCCCATCCACCGGTTTGCCGTATTTTTTTGCCAAGGCAAGTTTTTGTGCAACCAGTTCATCCCCGTAAATGACACCCGGAAAATTCATCATCTCGGAAAGGTACAGGATATCATCCGATTGAAGTAATTCTTCAAGTTCCGCAAGGCCTAAGGTGCCCCCTGCTGTTTCAAAGCCGGTGGCAGGAACACAGGAAGATGCCCCGAAATAAAATTTAAAGGGTACCTTTTTCCCGTTTTCGATCATGAACCGGACTCCTTTCATCCCCAGGACATTGGCGATCTCGTGCGGATCGGAAACAGTGCCAATGGTTCCATGTACCACGGCCAGACGTGCAAATTCGGATGGAACCAGCATGGAGCTTTCAATATGGATATGGGCATCGATGAGGCCAGGAAGGATATATCCATTCTCCCTGGTTTCTTCTTCCCTGATTTCAGCGATCTTCGAACCCCTGACGATGACAACGCCTTTGAAAATCCGCTTCCCGACTACATCCACAATATTTCCTCTGAATTCAAGATCCTGCTTTTCCATAATCTTTCATTTTTTCGGGAAATTAATTTTTCCCTTTTTGTATTTAATGTTATCGGTCAGGGCCAATTGGCCACAGGCAGCATCAATATTTGTACCCCGGCTTTTCCTGACATGAATGACCATATTTTTATTCTCCAGGAATTCCCTGAATGCCCGGGTTTTTTCAGGAGTACTCTGTGAAAATCCGCTATTCTCCACAGGATTAAACCCGATGAGGTTGATCTTTACCGGGAAACTTTTGCAGAAAACAGCCAAATCCCTTGCATCTTCAGGGCTGTCATTAAAGTCTTTGAAAAGGATATACTCAATGGTGAAACGCTTTCCGGTTTTTGCATGGTAATATTTCAAAGCTTCTGTCAGTTCCTGTAAAGGGTGTTTTTTATTGATGGGGATGATCTGGTCTCGTTTAGCATTGGTTGCCGCATGCAATGACAATGCAAAATGAAACCGGGCCTTGTCGTCAGCCATTTTCCTGATCATGACCGGTATTCCTACGCTGGAAACCGTGATCCGTTGCGGCGACATCCCGAACGATTCTTCCGAGGTGATTTTTTCAATGGATTTCATCACCTCTTCATAGTTCATCAGCGGTTCACCCATGCCCATATATACGATATTTGACAAGGGTTTGCCATGGTATTCTTCCGATTGATGGTTCAGCAAGACGACCTGGTCAAATATCTCAGTGAAAGTAAGGTTTCGCCGGAATCCCAGCATCCCGGTGGCGCAGAACCGGCAGGCTAGGGCACAGCCAACCTGCGAGGAAATACACGCGGTGGTACGGTTGTCTGCCGGGATCAGGACACTCTCAATCAGCGCCTTGTCGGGCAGGCGAAAAGTTGATTTTATGATCCCATCAGGGTCGCGGAGTTCTTTCTCTCCCTGCAGAACAGGAAAACAAAAATGCGAGTCAAGCAGTTGCCGGTTCTCCCTCGAAAGGCTGGTCATTTCATCAAAGGAGCGGCAGGTCTTTTTCCAGATCCATTCATATACCTGCTTAGCCCGGAAAGGTTTTTCGTTTTTTTCGCGGAAGAAAGTCTCAATTTCCGTAAGGGAAAGGGAACGGATATCTGTTTTATCTACCATTCATCTTTCTTTATCACTTTTGGTTTCATGCCTTCCTTCAACTTGACAACCAGGTTCTGCATGGTGGTATCTACCTGATAAAGATAGTTTTCCACCTGCGGGTTATAGGAGGGATCATTCTTATTCATCCACTTTTCAAGTGGAATACGTGAGGCTCCTTTCAAAGTAAAATTGGTCAGTGTATACCGGTACCTGTTTTCTTTGAATTCAAGATGGATATCATAATAGACCATTGCTGCGTCGGTCCGGGTGTTGTTGGAATCATAGAAATAAAGCCGCAACCGTCCGGTTCCTTCGATCTTTCCGTTTACCTTATCCTGAACTTTCGTTATACTGCCCGGGTTCAGGTAATATGACCGGATCCATTCGGCGCCGCGGTCATAGAGCACATCTTTGGTCCCATCCTGACTAACAACGTCCCTGTAAAGGATCAGTTTCGTATCAGGATCAATGGGAATCCTTGCAGCAGGGGGATTTGTTTGTGAATAGCAAATCCCTGTTACAAACAGGAAAATCATCAAATTGAAAATACGGTTCATAAGGTCTTTCTTGGAAATGGATGACACAATATTATCATAAATTACGAAATTTTTTTGCCTTTATTGCAGGAACTTATTAACCGATCGAAAGGCAGACAAGGGGACAGGCGGATACGATACCATCATCTCCGATCTTTGATTTCTATCCTCTATCCTCCATTCTCTATTCTCCGGCTTGCTTCCAATAAAAAACCCCGGGAGAACCGGGGCTTTTACAGGGAAAATAAAAAAATGATTAGTACATATCACCCATTCCTCCGCCGTAACCACCAGGTCCCATCGGCATTTTAGGTTCTTTTTCTTCCTTATGGGTGGCGAGGACACATTCAGTAGTCAGTAACATACCGGCAATGGAGGCTGCGTTCTCAAGAGCTACGCGGGCCACCTTGGTCGGATCAATCACGCCGGATTTGAGTAAATTTTCATATTTCTCAGTACGGGCATTGTAACCGAAATCGTCTTTCCCTTCTTTCACCTTCTGTGCAACAACTGCACCATCCAGACCTGCATTTTCGACGATCTGGCGTAATGGTTCTTCCAGCGCTCTTTTAACGATCATAATACCGGTTGTTTCGTCGTCATTGTCGCCTTTCATCTTTTCGATTGCAGAAATAGCGCGGATATATCCGACACCTCCTCCGGGAATGATTCCTTCTTCAATAGCGGCGCGTGTTGCATGCAGTGCATCATCAAAACGGTCCTTCTTTTCCTTCATTTCAACTTCGCTGGCTGCACCCACGTAAATCACTGCAACGCCACCGGCCAGTTTAGCCAGGCGTTCCTGCAGTTTTTCTTTATCATAATCAGAAGTTGTAGTGCCAATCTGTGCTTTGATCTGGTTTACCCTTCCTTCGATATCCGATTTCTTACCCTTACCGCTTACGATCGTGGTGTTGTCCTTGTCGATTGTCACTTTTTCAGCTTCGCCCAGATACTGAAGCGTTGCATCTTCGAGTTTATATCCTTTTTCTTCGGAGATTACCATACCGCCGGTAAGAACAGCAATATCTTCCAGCATTTCTTTTCTCCGGTCGCCAAAGCCAGGTGCCTTAATGGCAACAACTTTCAGCGAACCACGGATTTTATTTACCACCAGGGTGGCCAGTGCTTCTCCTTCCACATCTTCAGAGATGATGATCAGGGGACGGCCCGTTTGAACGACTTTCTCCAGTAGAGGAAGCAGATCCTTCATGATTGAGATCTTTTTGTCATAGATCAGGATATAGGGATTTTCATAAACGGCTTCCATCTTTTCAGTATCCGTAATAAAATAAGGAGAGATGTAACCGCGGTCGAATTGCATACCTTCCACGACTTTCACAGTCGTTTCAATACCTTTTGCTTCTTCGATGGTGATGACTCCTTCTTTTTTCACTTTTGTCATCGCTTCGGCAATCATTTTTCCGATGAAAGTATCATTGTTGGCGGAGACAGAAGCAACCTGCTCAATCTTTTCAAGACTGTCACCTATCTGTTTTGTTTGTTTTTTCAGGGATGCTATGACTTCCGCTACAGCTTTGTCAATCCCCCTTTTAAGATCCATGGGGTTGGCTCCTGCCGTTACGTTCTTTAGGCCGGTTGTAAAAATAGCCTGTGCAAGAACGGTTGCGGTCGTGGTTCCGTCTCCGGCCAGTTCACTGGTTTTAGAAGCAACTTCCTTCACCATCTGTGCGCCCATATTCTCGGCCGGGTCCCTAAGCTCAACTTCCTTTGCCACGGTAACACCGTCTTTGGTAATCACGGGTGAACCATATGATTTATCAATGATCACATTCCTTCCACTGGGTCCCAGTGTTACTTTAACGGCATTCGAAAGTTCATCAACACCTTTCTTTAATGATTCTCTTGCCTTTATATTGAATATAATATCTTTTGCCATAATGTTTTCCTTTTTTTGAATTTATTTTTTGATGATTCCTTACCTTAAAAATTATACGATCGCAACGATATCAGATTCGCGCATGATCAGATAGTTTGTCCCACCAATTGTGAGTTCGGTACCGGCATATTTACCATACAGAACCGAATCTCCCACTTTTACCGTCATCGGTTCATCTTTTTTTCCGGTTCCGATTGCGACAACAGTACCTTTCTGGGGTTTTTCTTTTGCGGTATCAGGGATAATAATACCTGCTGCGGTTTTTTCTTCGGCGGCGTCTGGTTCGATTAAAACGCGGTCAGCCAAAGGTTTAATCTTCAATTTTGTCATAAACGATTATTTTTAAGTTAAACATTAAAAAAAGATTCGGATGAATATTGATAACCCTACTTGTCAGATATTATGCCAAATGACTTTCCCGGATTAAAATGAGACAATATTTCAGAATAATGAAGGGCGGAAAAAAAAATGTCAGAACAGTATGACATTCTGACACTTTAAACCGGCGTCTTTCCTTATCCCCGTTTATTTCTTGGCAGGAGTGGCTGGAGGTACCTGAAAATCTTTTGAAGGCTGCGTTTTCGTATTATTGATCTGTTTTTGAACTTCGCTTTCCTGGACTTTAACAGTCCCCTGGTTTTTCGGGATGATCAGAATGGAAAAAAGGCTCAGCACCAACAGAATAACGGCAAGTGTCCAGGTTGTTTTTTCGAGAAAATCTGCCGTTTTCCTGACACCCATGAACTGGTTGGAAGATTGGAAATTTGAAGCAAGGCCTCCTCCTTTTGAATTCTGAACCAGGACGATGAGAACCAGTAAAACACAGGTGATAAGGATCAAAACGGATACTAAAATGTAAATGCCCATAAAACTTTTCTGTTAACAATGAATATTGCGGACTTAACCCTTAAAGGGATCATTTGTTTCCTGTTTTTTCAATCAGGGCTGCAAAGTAACTGCTTTTTTCCGGAAAAAGCAAACTTAATTTCTCATAAACCATCCTGGCTTTTAATATGTTCCCCTGTTCAAGATATAATCTTGCAAGGGTTTCACTGACAATACCGGTATCATCTCTATTACTTTTCACCGCATATTCGGAAGAGCTGAAAAAAGAGGCCCTGGGTGGCGAGATTCTGGGTTCCTCACGGATAAACTTTTCAATGATCTCTTCCTTCGAAAGGAAATCCGTCCTTAAAACTTCCATTTTGTCCCCGGCTGCATGTATAACTTCAGGTCTTACTTCCGGGATGTTCAGCTGTTTTTCTGTTTCGATCTCTGCAAGCCTTCGCCTTACCCTTTCTATCAGTTCATCTTTCACGGACGCAATAGTAGGTTCATTGCGTTCGACCGGTCCGGGGATCCGTTCTTCCGGCTGGGAAATAATGCCTTCAGATCCCTTGCTTTCAATAATTATCGTATGGTTCTCCGTAACATGCTGAGAACCAATGTCGGCTGCAGTTTTCCGGATCGATATATCCTCCATCAGCTCTTTCAATTTTTTCCGGCTCGTTGCATAAGCCGCTGCCTTTTTCAGTTGGAAATTAACTTCGTGGTCATTGGCTGCATGAAGAAGAAAAGTATATAATACCTGGATGGAGGAACAATAGGAATAATGATCGGACAGGTTATGGAGATCATTTTTCAATCCCGGATCAAGGGTATGGGGATGCTGGATATAGCCGGTAAAATCCTGACGATTCATGGGTCACCAATTGACGACAGCCTGGTTGAAGATATCGGTAATAAGCTGATCGTCGATCTGTTTTATCAGGTTATCCTGCACTGCTGACAGGTTTTGTGAACTCGGGTAATCCTGGTAACGGCTAAACGCCTTGTTTTCAAAATTCTGTTTCTCATTTTTCTTATTGGAGAATGTCACCGTTACTGTGATCGTCATCCGGTTCATGGCTGCCGTTTCATTTCCCTGGATGGCAACCGGCTGGGCCGGTGTATATCCCGTGATGGCTCCTTCAATGTTCAGGTCCCCGTTGTGATCAACCAGGATCAGGTTCGTTTGTGAGGTGAAATAATCCTTTAATCCGTCTGTGAAAACCCTGCTCAGGGATGGTACCACATTGGATGCATTATTGTTGAAATATTTAATGGAAATGGTTTTTACATCGGGTGAGATTGAAGCGCCGGTAAAGGAATAACTCATCCGGCAGGAAGAAAAGGCCAGCAGAAGAATGAAAAACAGGGAACAGGATATCCTGTATGCCTTTATTCTGCAAAGTTTGACTGACAAGCTATTCAATGTTGTACTCCTTGATTTTTCGGTATAATGTTCTTTCAGAGATGCCCAATTCCCGTGCTGCATCTTTCCTTTTTCCTTCGTGTTTCTGAAGGGCTCTCCGGATGAAGTCCATCTCTTTTTTTACGAGCGACAACGATTCTTCAATTTCTTCCGGTTCCTGGATGGGTTCGTCCATTGATTTATCCGGTCCATGAATAATGACAGGTTCCTGCTGTTCATTGATATCCTGGAAATCTTTATAAAGGCGCTTGATAATATGCGAATTTTCCCCCAGGGATGCAGTTACTGTTTCGTTTTTCATCAGGTTCATGACCAGCTGTTTCAGGTCATTAACATCCTTGCGCATATCAAACAGGACCTTATACAACAATTCCCGTTCAGTGAAATGTCCTGAATCATCCCCCTTATAAAGTATAGGCAGGTCACTGTGTTGAGGATGGGGAATATATCTGGCAAGGGTGTCGGCAGGAATGTTCCGGGTCTTCTCAATGATGGAGATCTGTTCTGTTATATTTTTCAACTGACGTATATTGCCCGGCCACCGATAATTGGTGAGCAAGCGTTGTCCCTCTTCATCCAGGGTGATAGCAGGCATCCGGTATTTTTCCGCTGCATCGGATGCAAATTTCCTGAAAAGGAGGTAGATGTCTTCTTTCCGTTCCCTTAGTGCCGGTACCGAAATGGGAACCGTACTCAATCGGTAATACAGGTCCTGCCTGAATTTCCCAGAGCTGATGGCATCCGGGATGTTGATGTTTGTAGCCCCGACAACCCGTACATTGGTCTTCAGCACTTTTGAAGAACCCACCCTCATGAACTCTCCGGATTCCAATACCCGGAGCAATCTTACCTGTGTTGAAAGCGGCAGTTCGGCTATTTCATCCAGGAAAATGGTTCCCCCGTTCACTACTTCAAAATATCCTTTTCTTGCTTCATGGGCGCCTGTGAAGGATCCTTTTTCATGGCCGAATAATTCAGAATCGATGGTCCCTTCAGGAATGGCACCACAGTTTACGGCAATGTACGGTCCGTGTTTCCGGGAACTGAGCTGGTGGATGATCTTGGGAAAAAATTCCTTGCCGGTTCCACTCTCACCGGAAACCAAAACGGTAATATCTGTCGCAGCTACCTGTCGTGCAATGTCAATGGCACGATCGAGCAAAACCGAATTCCCGATAATCCCAAACCGTTGTTTTATGGGCAGAATATCCATTTGAAAGATTTTGCTGATGTAAAATTACAAAATTTTCACTTCTTTTTCTCTTTCACTTCCCGTTTGAGTCTCGCAAGATGACCTCTTCCAAGGGCTTTCACTTCGCATCCCATCCTGAAATAAGCCCGTATCTGCTCATCGGTAAGGATGCCGAATGCATCGATGATGGCGATTGGCCCACCTGCCCATTTTACGATTTGCTCCGGCTTCAGCTTAAGGTAAGGGGTATGCGGAACCGCCAGTATCATGGCTTCAACACCTTTAATTGCTTTTTTCAGGTCCTTCTGAACAATCGTATTCTTAAGCTGTTCCTGGTTCCGGTAAAAACGTTTCCAGGAATGTCCCGGTGCCGGATATTCATCCTGATCTTCAAGTTCGTACCAGTGGTCAACATAAGGGTCATGAATCCGGATCTCGGCATTCATCTCGGTCAGTTTACGCACAACCATTTCACTTCCGCTGTAACGGGTATCGCCTACATCCTGACGGTAGCTGGCA
>Ga0182027_10007554_pt1 | contig 15977 bp, 15 predicted proteins | sample 712E1DmetaG_FD_121300 | JGI IMG/M metagenome (GOLD analysis project Ga0182027, IMG submission 121300) | Permafrost microbial communities from Stordalen Mire, Sweden - 712E1D metaG (Illumina Assembly) | ecosystem: Environmental > Terrestrial > Soil > Wetlands > Permafrost | place: Sweden...
ATAACCTTGATTTGCGAAAAAAGGGACAATCAGGGAGAGATTGATATAGCTGAGCTTAAAAAGCTCTGTAAAAAAGTTATTGTTATTCCTCGCAGAAAGCAATGGTCGGTATCCAATATTTTGAAAACCGGATTATCAACTTCCCCATTTTTAATAACAGGACACACTTTGCCTGAGATGAAAAAAGAAATTACACGAGAACTTAACGAATCGCAATTCGATTTGATACACGTTGAGACTTCATATGTGATGCAAAATATTCCTGAGACACATATTCCCATAATCTTGGTCGAACACAATGTCGAATATTTGGTTTACAAACGCTTTGCTGATCAGGCGCCTTTACCGATTAAACTGCTTCTATCTGTAGACGTGATGAAGCTTAAATCTTGGGAAGAAGCAATGTGGAGAAAAGCTACGAAGTTAGTGGCGGTTTCGGAATTTGAGAAAGGAATAATGAGTAAAATAAGAAAGGACGTAAATATTGTTTCAAATGGAGTAGATATCAATAAGTTTAAAGTTGAAAGTTCAAAGTTAAAAGTTGACGGAAAAGAAAAAACGATACTTTTTATAGGAGAATTTAAGTGGGTTCAAAATAGAGACGCTGTTGCTTGGATTATTAATGAGATTTGGCCAAAACTTCGGGCAGAATTTATTCCGTCAATGGATAATGGTATTAAGCTCTGGGTGGTCGGAAGAAGTATTCCGCAATCAGTCAGAAATTTAACTACGGACAAGAGTGTAATTTTTGACGAGAATGCGTCAAAAGAAACTGAAGAAATTTTTAAAAAGTCGGATCTGCTTTTGGCTCCGATCAGGGTTGGTGGAGGAACGAGTTTCAAAGTTTTAGAAGCAATGGCGTCAGGAGTTCCGGTTGTAACGACTGACCTTGGCAACGCTATTGAAGGAAAAGAAGATTTAGAAATTGTCGTAGCTGAAGAGGCGGAAGATTTTGTTAAAAAAATAAAAAAACTCTTGGAAGATAAGGCTTTTTATGAAACAATTTCTGTAAACAGCAGAAAGTTAATTGAGAAAAAATTTAATTGGAAAAAAATCGCCAGCGACTTGAATGAAGTGTATGAATCAGTATTAATATGATAGACCTTTCAATAGTTATTGTTAATTACAATACCGTAGATTTTTTAAAAAATTGCGTTGAATCCGTAATTAAAAATACGAAGAACATCTCCTACGAGATTATCGTCGTTGATAACGCCTCCCACGACGGATCGGCAGGAATGGTTAAAAGAGATTTTCCCGGCGTGAAACTTATTGCCAATAAACAAAATGTCGGTTTTTCAAGAGCCAACAATCAGGGCATAAAGATTTCTAAGGAAAGCCGGTATATCTTGTTCTTAAATTCAGACACCATTGTGCATAAAGATGTTCTGGAAGAAATGATCAAGTTTATGGACTTACATAAGGATGCAGGGGCGGCAACCTGTAAATTAGTAATGCCCAACGGTCAGATAGATGATGCGACACATCGTGGTTTTCCAACTCCCTGGAACGCTTTTTGTCATTTTTCCGGCCTGTCCAAATTGGCTCCCGGATCGCCGCTTTTTACCGGTTACAACCTGGGTTGGATGGATCTGAATAAAACACATGAAATAGATGCTTTGGCAGGCGCATTCATGCTGGTTAGACGTCCTGCGGGAGAAGAGGCTAAATGGTGGGATGAAGATTATTTTTTCTACGGAGAAGACCTGGACTTTTGTTTTATGTTAAAGCAAAAAGGCTGGAAGATCTATTATGTTCCGCATTTTTTCATAAAGCATTTTAAGGGTGTCAGCGGCGGAATAAAATCGGTATCCAAAAATATAACAACTGCCACGAAAGAAACCAAAAAGAGAGCTACGAAATGGCGCTTTAACGCCATGAGAATTTTCTATGGAAAACATTACAAAGACAAATATCCTTCAATCGTAAATTTCTTAGTAAACATCGGAATTTCACTTAAAGAAAAACTATGAAAATAGGAATTGATTGTCGTCTTTACCAAGAAACGGGAGTCGGTAGATATATCCGCAATTTAGTTAAAAACCTTCAAATTTTAGATAAGAAAAATGATTATGTTTTATTTGTTTTGTCCAAAGATTATGATGAAATTATAATTCAGAATCCAAAATTTAAAAAAGTAAGAGCGGATTTGAAGTGGCATACCGTTTCGGAGCAGTTTAGATTTCCTCAAATATTAAACAGAGAAAATTTGGATCTGATGCATTTCCCATACTTCTCCGTTCCAATTCTTTATAACAAACCTTTTATTGTAACTATTCATGATCTTATCTATCACCATTTTCCGACCGGAAAAGCCTCGACCCATTCGTCCTTAGTTTACAATCTTAAATTATTGTCATATAGATACATAATTCAAAAAACCACCCAAAATGCCAAAAAAATAATCGCCGTTTCTAACGCGACTAAACAGGAAATAATTTCTATTTTAAAAATAGATAAGAATAAGATTGCAGTAATTACGGAAGGTGTTGCAAATGATATGGTAATTCAAGGTGTGGGAAAGAACTCAAACGGAAAATATTTTTTGTATGTCGGCAACGCTTATCCACACAAAAATTTAGATAGACTAACTGATGCCTTCCGAAATTTCAGTAAGGATCATCCCGATGTTAAGTTAATCCTTGTCGGTAAAGAAGATGTCTTTTATAAAAGACTAAAAGACAAAGTTGAAAAAATGGGTCTAATAGGGAAGGTTAAGTTTCCAGGCCACGTGACGGATAAGGAGTTATTAAATCTTTATGCCAGTGCCATAGGTTTAATTGCTCCATCTCTCATGGAGGGATTTGGCCTTCCGGTTTTGGAAGCCATGAGAAATAAATGTCTGGTTCTGTCCTCAAGCATTCCGGCCTTTAAAGAGATATTGAAAGAAAATGCTCTTTACTTTGATCCTAATGATACGGAAGACATGATAAAGACAATGGGGAAAACCACCCTTATCGACTCTGCGAATAAAGAAAAAATATTAGAAAACGCTTTCAAGTTGTCTTTGGGATTTTCCTGGGAAAAGATGGTCAGGGAAACTTTAAAAGTCTATGAAAGTTGCGTTAGTTTATGACAGGGTAAATAAATGGGGTGGGGCGGAAAGAGTCTTGTTGGCTTTGCATAAGCTATTTCCCGAAGCTCCGCTTTACACTGCGGTTTACGATAAGAAGAAGGCTCCTTGGGCTGATGTTTTTGATATTAAGGTTTCATTCCTGCAAAAATTTCCGTTTGCAATTCATCACGAACTTTATGCTCCTTTAATGCCGCTGGCTTTTGAAAGTTTTAATTTTGATGAATTTGATTTGGTAATTTCCGTGACCAGCGAAGCAGCCAAGGGAATTTTGACTAAACCCCAAACGAAACATATATGCTACATGCTAACTCCGACCAGATATCTCTGGAGCGGATATAAAGAATATTTTAAAAATCCAATCCTCAGATTTATTTCAAAACCGATTGTTTGGTATTTAAGGCGTTGGGACAAGATCGTCTCAGAGCGCCCCGACGAATATATTGCGATTTCGGAAGAAGTAAAGAGTAGAATCGCCAAGTATTACGGCAGAAAAGCATCAGTTGTTTATCCGCCGGCTGATAGTATTAAGCATAAAGTAGATAGTATTAAGCAGAATGATTATTTCTTAATTGTTTCAAGACTTGTTTCGTATAAAAGAATAGACTTGGCGATAAAAGCTTTTAATAAATTAAAACTTCCCTTAAGAATTGTGGGAGCGGGTGCTCAGATGCGCAAGCTAAGAGGGATGGCAGGGCCAACAGTTGAGTTCTTAGGCAACTTGACGGATAAAGAACTGGTAAGGTATTATAGTGAATGTCGCGCATTGGTTTTTCCTGGCTTTGAAGATTTTGGTTTAACTATTTTGGAAGCTCAGGGTTTCGGGAAACCCGTCATAGCTTTTAGGGCCGGAGGAGCACTGGAGACAGTTATTGAAGGAAAGACAGGAATATTTTTTAACGAACAGTCAGCAGAAAGTTTAGAAGAAACAGTTAAGCAATTTAATAAATTAGAGTTTGATCCGAAAGTTTGCATAGACCAAGCAAGAAGATTTGGCTTTGAACAATTTAAAATAAATTTTATGAAAAGAATTGAGGGAGTACTTAAATGAAAATTGTCATTTTTGCAGGTGGAGTCGGAACGAGACTCTGGCCGCTTTCCCGGAAAAATAGTCCCAAACAATTCGAGAAGATATTAGGAGATAAATCTACGTTACAACTGGCAGTTGAAAGATTAAGGCCAGATTTTGCATTTGAAGATATTTACATCGCTACAGGTAAAAAATATTCAGAAATTGTCAAACGACAACTTCCCAAAATTCCGGCTAAAAATTTTATTTTTGAACCAGCTGTCAGGGACGTGGGACCGGCTGTCGGTATGGCAATGTCAATTATAGGAAAAGATCATCCTGATTCTCCTGTTGCGATTTTGTGGAGCGATCATTTCGTTAAGAAAGAAAGAAGATTCCGCGAGGTATTACACTTTGCCGAGGATCTTGTTAAGAAAAATAATGATTCATTAATACTGATTGGGCAAAGGGCAAGGTTTGCAAATCAAAATTTAGGTTGGATAGAGTTCGGTCAAAAAGTAAGGGAAATAAGGGGGACAAATGTTTTTGAATTTAAAAAATTAATTTATAGACCCTCGCTATCTCAAGCTGAACAATTTTTGAAAGAGGATAATTTTGCCTGGAATCCCGGATATTTTGTTACGACCCCTAGGTTTATTTTGTCACAATTTAAAACATTTGCTTTCAAACTATACGAAGAACTTGAGGAGATAAAGTCAGCCGTTGGAACAAAGAATTTCGATAAGGTTGTGGAAACGGTTTATCCGACACTTGAAAAAATAAGTTTTGATAATGCAATTTTGGAAAAAATTAACCCTAAATTTGTGTCCGTAATTGCTTCCGATCTTGGCTGGAGCGATGTGGGGGCTTGGGAAGCTTTGAAAGAGGCTTTAGAAAAAGCATCTGACGAAAACGTAACAAAAGGAAAGGTTCTTATAAATGATTCTTCGGATAATCTCGTTTTTAACTATACGGATCAATTAGTTGTGGGAATTGACCTTGAGAAAATGTTGGTAATAAATACTGACGATGTGCTTTTGGTTTGCAGCAAAAATTCCGTTCCAAAAATAAAAAAATTAGTTGAAAAAATGGAAAACACGCCGCATGAACATCTTACATAATTTATGTTTGACACTGATGTAGTTGAAGTTAAAAAAAGTTTCTTTTACTTGTTTGCAAAAAGAGCGTTAGATGTTGTCTCTTCAATTTTATTGTTGGTAATTTTTTCTCCGGTAATAGTCGTCATTGCTATAGCGATAAAGTTTGATTCAAAGGGGCCAATTTTGGCAGATACTCCAAAAAGAGTTGGAAAAAATGGAAAACTGTTTAAAATGTATAAGTTCAGGTCTATGGTGGAAAATGCTCACGCAATATTGAGGGGAAATCCCAAATATGCGAATTTGTATAATGCCTACAAAAAGGGAAGTTATAAGTTGAAGGATGATCCACGCATTACGGGAGTGGGTCATTTTATCCGTAAGCATTCCTTGGATGAAATTCCTCAAGCTTTAAATATTTTGAGGGGAGAAATGAGTCTAGTTGGACCCAGAGCGTATTATCCGGATGAATTACGCAATCAACAAAAGAAATATCCCCACACAATTGAATCTGTGAAGATTGTGCTTTCGGTCAAGCCCGGAGTAACCGGATTTTGGCAAGTTTCGGGCAGAAGTGAGATAAATTTTGATAAGCGTATCGAAATGGATGCCACTTATGTCAGAAAAAGATCGTTATTTTATGATCTTTGGATTATTGCGATGACACCTTCGGCTATGATTACGGGTCGTGGCGCATTATAACTTCAACCAAGGTTGACATTAATCGGCTTTTTTAGTTATCATTAGGAGATGGAGGGATTTGAGAAAACTGAAACAACGACTACCCGTTCACGGCTAAATAGACCTACGAGCGTTAGTAATCAGCCAGCATTTAGAAATAAGATGAAAACAAATTTTTTTAAGACACCGTTGATTATTCTTGGAGTTTTGGTGGTCATATTGGTGGTTTTTGGATTTATATTGATAGCTCCACTGCAGAAAGTTTATACAGACGCTAAGGCGACCTATGCGCAAGTTAAAATAACCGCAGATGCTTTGAAGAAAGAGGACATTACTCAGGCATCCATTGAGCTTGATAAAACTAAAGAAAAACTAACTCAAACTCAAAATAGTCTTGATGCAATTGGTTTTGTTAAATATATTCCGCTTCTAAATCTGTATTATGCAGACAGCCAGCATTTAGTTAAAGCGGGGTTTTATGGGCTTTCGGCAGGGCGGGTCTTCATTGATTCCGTAGAGCCGTATTCCGATGTTTTGGGTCTTAAGGGGAAAGGGACTTTCGTTGGTGGAACAGCTTCTCAAAGAATTCAAACAGCGGTCACAACTATGGGTAAGATTACACCGCACATTGACGATATCTCAGCTCAGGTAGAAGGCGCAAAGAAAGAAATTGATGCTGTTGATCCAAGTCATTATCCCGCAATGTTCGGAGGAGAAAAAGTTAAAAAAAGTCTTTCCGACGCCAGACAGCTAATTGATCAGGGAGTGACCTTTGTTTCAGATGCAAGGCCCCTGATTAAGCTTTTGCCGAGTCTTTTGGGAGATCCTAAAGAAAAAAAATATTTAGTTATTTTCCAAAACGATAAAGAACTACGTCCGACAGGTGGATTTATCACGGCCTACGCTATTTTCAGGATTGCTAGCGGTGTGATTCATGTAGATAGCGCAAACGATATCTATACTCTTGATGGTCAGATATCCGGAAAAGAAAAGGCTCCCGCTCCGATTTTGAAGTACCTTGCCAATGTGCCGGTTTTGAATTTAAGAGATTCGAATCTTTCCCCTGACTTTATAACTTCAATGCAGAAATTCAATAGTCTTTATAAAAAAGCGGATAGCTATACTGCGGTTGACGGAATAGTTGCCATTGACTCAAATGTTTTAGTGTCAATAATTAAGATATTGGATGATGAAATCTATGCAGACGGGATTAAATTTACCAGCAAAAACGATCCCCGCTGTGATTGTCCTCAAGTTATTTATACTCTGGAAAGTCTTATTTCAACCCCCAAGAGCGTAGACTTGAAGGTCACTACTCTTGAGGCGGTTCAATCCCAAAGAAAAGACATTATTGGATCGCTTTTGTTTGCTCTGATGGATAAAGCCTTGAAATCTTCACCCAAACTGTATTGGGGAGCCTTATTTCAGGATATGCTGACTCAGGTGCAGCAAAAACATATTCTGTTTGATATCTATAATACAGATGCTCAGAGCGGAATAGAGGCCTTGAATGCTGCAGGCAGGATAAGAGCTTTTGAGGGGGACTATTTACACATCAATGAAGCTAATTTTGGAGGAGCAAAATCCAACATGTTTGTCACGGAAGCGGTGGCTCAAGACTTTCAGGTGGCAGGAGATAAGACTATAACCAAGAAAATTACCATTAATTATAAAAATCCCCATGCACCCTCCGATTGTAATTTGGAGCGGGGCAACCTTTGCATAAATGCCATTTTGAGAAACTGGATTAGGATCTACGTGCCTTTGGGAAGCAAAATGGTCGACAGTAAAGGGTCTGAGGTTAAAATGATCTCCTATGACGAATTGGGTAAAACGGTTTTTGAGGGTTTTCTGACCGTTAGACCGCTTGGTTCTGCTACGTTTACTATTTCATACACTCTGCCGTTTAAAGTCAACGGATCTTTGCCTTTATTAATCCAAAAACAGCCAGGAACTTATGGAAATGACTATACGATTCAAGTAAATGGCAGTAAAACTGAAAGCTTCCCACTTTTGACAGACAAAGAAACAACAATCAATCTTTAATGAGAACATACAAAATAGAGGGGATTGTTTTGAGACGAAGAAATTTAGGTGAGGCAGACAGAATTCTGACTATTCTCAGTAAAGAGTCCGGTAAAATATCAGTTAAAGCTCCGGGTGTCAGACGTATTCCCAGCCGCAGATCTTCCCATGTTGAACTTTTGAATTTTTCTCAGTTTACTCTTTATGCGAGTTCAAAAAGCGCACTCCCAATAGTTACGGAAGCCCAAACTCTTGAAGATTTTTCAGAAGTTAAGAAAGATTTACATAAAATTGGATTAGCACTGTATGTCTGTGAATTAATTAATGGCTTGTGTGCCGATAATCAGGAGAATACGAAAGTATTCTTCCAGTTTAAATCAGTCTTGGCCGATCTTTGTAAAACTTTGGATGCGCAAAGCTTAATCAAGAAATTTGAAAAAGATCTTCTAATGGAGTTGGGATTCTGGTCTGAAGCTAAACTATTGCAGACACAGAATTCGCAAGCGGTAATGGAAAAGTTGTTGGAAAGAAAGCTTAAGACTTTACGTGTTTTGCCTCTTTTTGCCTAACGGCTTTATAAATTAAAACTTCCATAGTCAAGAGAATTATTGAATAAACTCCCAAAACCATAGCATTTGCGGCATTCACAGTTATGAATTTAAAAAAGAAAAACAAAATCATAAGTGAGAAAGCAATCATTCCTAAGATCGAAGAAAAAATTGTAATTTTTTTAAGTTTTGGAGAAAAAACAATTCCCAGACCGTTTAAACTTATTATGGTTGCTAAAACATAAAGCACTCGATGGTAAATCTCAAAAGTGTCAGGCCAACTTATTCCTAAAAATGGGCCCATCATTTCCAGATAATGCGGGAATCTGGCGTACATGAAATAGGGCTGTGGGAAAATATGAGTGGGGGCAATTATTAATGCTCCCAAGACTAAAGTTAAAAGATAAAAAGTTTGAATTTTTCGAATAATTTTATTTTTTTCTTTCACCAGTTTAGTTTAATAATTAGACACAAGTAAGTCAATTGTCTTCTGTGCTATAATTTATTTGATGGACAAGTCAAAGGTCATGGAACAGATAATTGCTCTTTGTAAGCGCCGGGGATTTATCTACCCGGGTTCTGAAATCTATGGCGGTCTGGCCAATACTTATGATTACGGACCGGCGGGAGCGGAGCTACTTCGTAATATCAGAAATCTGTGGTGGGATAATTTTGTCCACAAAAGAGATGATGTTGTCGGTTTGGATGCCAGTGTCATTTCTCATCAAGAAGTCTGGAAGGCCTCAGGGCATACTGCCGGATTTGCCGATGCAATGATTGACTGTAAAAATTGCAAATATCGAATGCGCGCTGACCACTTGATTGAAGATAAAATTAAAGAAAAAGTTGAAGGGAAAAGTCTACAAGAACTGGATGAAATAATAAAAAATAACATTAAAATTACATGCCCTAACTGCGGAAAACATGATTGGACCGAAGTTCGCAAGTTTAATTTATTGTTTCCCGTCAATTTGGGAATTGTCGAGGGGGATCAATCTTTGGCCTATCTTCGCGGAGAAACGGCGCAGGGAATGTTTATTAATTTCAAGAATGTGGTTGACTCTTCCCGCGTCAGATTGCCTTTCGGAATTGCCCAACTTGGAAAAAGTTTCAGGAATGAAATAACTCCGGGAAATTCGGTCTTCAGAACTTTGGAATTTGAACAGGGAGAAATAGAATATTTCTTCGATCCGGAAACTTCTGACTGGGAAAAACTTTTTACGGAGTGGAAAAATTTGATGTGGGAATTCATAACCCAAAAACTTGGAATCAATGAAGAAAATCTTCGCTGGAGAGAGCACGATGAAAAAGAAAGATCATTCTATAGCAAGAAAACCGAAGATTTGGAATACAACTTTCCGTTCGGGTTCAAAGAACTTTGGGGAATTGCCTATCGAACCAATTACGACTTAACTCAACACAGTAAATTTTCGAACAAAGATTTATCAATCGTCGATCCGCAAACGAATAAAAAAATTATGCCCCATGTCATAGAGCCGGCCGTTGGTATCAATCGCATGCTTTTGATGATTCTTTCCGATTCATATACTCAGGAAGAAAGCAGAATAGTTTTGAAACTTAATCCTAAACTGGCTCCATATAAAGCTGCGGTCTTCCCACTACTAGCCAATAAACCGGAACTTGTCGAAAAAGCAAAGAAAATTTATCACGATTTAAGAAAAAACTTTGTTACGGTCTTCGATGGACGCGGAAACATCGGAAAAAGATATTTTGCCCAAGACGAAATCGGCACGCCTTATTGTATTACCGTAGATTTTGAAACTTTAGAAAACGATACGGTTACCATCCGCGACAGGGACACCATGAAACAGGAGAGGGTGAAAATTGGAGATTTAATTCCTCTAATTCTCAGAAAATTAGGATAGTTTATTTTCTTTTATAGATTGTCCCATCCTTACTTATCGGATAAATTCCCGTTACACATCCCCCGCAGCCGTTATTGGCTAAAAATATCTCTTTTGGATTATTGGGAATAAATAAATTTTTATGTTCAAGTCTTGCTTTAATGAAACCTTCATTTGAAATATAACCAACGCTCGTTGCGCCAATTTCTTTAGCAATTTCCTTATCATCTCCGTTATGTCTGTTAGCGATTAATTCGTCATCTGTTCTCATGCTTACGCCCAAATGGCACGGGAATTTAACTTGCGGAAATCCTAATCTCCAATGAACTTCTTTTGCGCCCGCATCAAACATGATCTTGTTTATCGGTTTTGAGGTTGAACCTCTGATCATAGAATCATCTACGACTACGATTATTGCATCCTTCCAAATTATAGGATCTGGAACTAAAGAAAGTTTTCCTGCTACCATTTTTGAAAGACTTGTCATCTGATTATCCTTCATGAAAGTTCTGACTTGCCCGTTTTGGTCATAATGATCTCTTAGGATGACTTGTCTATAGGGAGCGTTAATTCCCCGGGCGTATCCGGTTCCCACAGGAACGCCTGAATCAGGTACACCCACGACTAGAGTTACGTTTTTGACCGGTTTTTCCCTGGCCAATATCAGGCCGCTTGTTTCCCTAAATCTTAGATGAGACATCCATCTATCCGGGTGATTAGCATCATCTGTTTGTTCAAAGGTCGGGGTAGTTGAATCAGGTCTACTGAAATATGCCAACTCCAGACTGCAAAAATTACCGGCTCCTTCGCTACCTTTTTTTATAACAGTTGGACCATTTCTATCAATTTTGATAATTTCTCCTCTTTTTATTTCTCTGTCGGTATCTATTCCTAATTTATCAAGCGCATGAGTTTCGGAAGCAATTATAAAGCCGTTTTGATATTTACCTATAACCATAGGACGGATACCGAATTGATCTCTGGCTGCGAACAAGGCATCGTCTGTGCCGATAAGTAAAGAGTATGCGCCGTTTACTCTTTGTAGCACACTCATAATCTTTTCATCGGGCGTAGATCCGGGGGAATATTGAAGCGTTTTTGCAAAAATATAAGTATCACTTGCTCCGTCAGGTATATTTTCCCGGATACTATCCCTAATGTCCTGGTTTATCGTAAACTCTCCATTGTGGGTTACGGAAAAATTCATTCCTTCAGGAGTTCTAACCGAAATTGGCTGTAAATTATTCTCATCGTAATTACCGGAAGTGCCATATCGGGTATGGAAAAGTGCCCAATCGCTAATGCCTTCCGCTTTTTCAAATTCATTTCTTAATTCAGGAGGAAGTGCTTGATCTATTGTGCCAATTCTTAAATATTTTTTGCGGCCCTGATCGGTGTTGATTGTAAATCCCAATCCGTGTTGTCCTCTATGCCACAGTGCTCTTGAAGCTATAGTGCCGGTGTCAAATTGTTCAAGAATGCTGCTGCCGGGACTGTATATTCCGACAATTCCGCATTTTTCCTGGAGCGCTCTTTCAGGACTATCAGCAGAGATTATTTCTTTTTCAGACATAATTATAGCGGTTATAACTTTACCTGAAATGTTTATGTTTATCAAGGAGTATGTTTTATCCAAAACTATTGACAATAATTTCAATATTGATACAATTAGTAACGTCAATGAAAAATAAGAATTCGATTATAGCGTTGATAGTGATAGCCGTTCTGATTGTCGGCGCGTTGGCATTTTTTGCCTTCAATAAAAAAGCGCCTGTAGCTCAGGTTGAGCAAGTTCCGTCGGAAGAAAAAGTAACTACGATCAGCCCTGAGGAGATTGGTTTATCTTTGACCGCATCTGCCGATAATCATAAGTTGATTCTTGGAGTTGCAAAAACAACCGGTATTAATAAACTAGATTATGAATTGGACTACACGAAAAAGGGAGATATTCCAGTTGGCGTTATTGGTCAGCCGACCATAAAGCCAGGACAGCCTGTCAGGCAGGAGATTGTGCTTGGCACCTGCTCCGATGTCTGTCACTATGACGAAGGTGTCTCCAATATAAAATTAACCTTAAAGGTCACAAAAGCAGACGGTTCTGTCTCTCAAACAGAAAAAACCCTAGAATTGAGTAAATAACCCCTACATATTGAGTTTTAATATTCCCGACACACTATTCCCCCTATTTTCCTATTGACATGTCTATAAAAGTGGTTCAAAATGATAATAAGTGGTCCAAAGTGGGAAAAAGTGGGACACCCAGGATCAAGAAAGGCAGGTCGCAGATAATGTTATTAGGACAATATGAAAGTAAGGTCGGAGAGAAGAGTAGAACAGCTCTTCCCAAGAAGTTAAGGGAAGAAATTGGGGAAAAATTAATAATTACGTTAGGTTATGAAAATTCACTTATTATCGTCTCGGAATCAGGCTGGAAAGCTCTTCTTGAGGGAACAGAAGGCCGCCCGTTTATTGAAAAACCCGCCAGAGAGACTCAACGTTACCTTCTTGGAGGAGCAAGCTTCATTGAGCTTGATTCTAAGGGAAGGTTTGTTATACCAGAGTACCTGCGACGCTTTGCAAAGATTAAAACAGAAGTTGTATTCCTAGGATTGTCGCGGTACGTTGAGTTGTGGAGTAAAGAAGCGTGGGAGGAATACAGGTTGAACCTTGAAAAAAATATAGAGAATATTTCTCAAAAGCTTATAAAGAAAGAGGAAGACATAAAGCATGAGTGATTTTCATGAGTCGGTGCTTCTAAAAGAAGCGGTAGACGGATTAAGAGTTGAGAAAGACAAGAAATATATTGACGCGACATTGGGCGGAGGAGGACACAGTTTTGAAATTTTAAGACGCGGCGGAATAGTTTTGGGAATAGATGTAGATAAGGAAGCACTTGAGCATATAGAAAAAAACGGTAAACCTGAAAATCTGACCATAGCAAGAGGAAATTTTAAGGACATTGATAATATTGCACCTGAACATAATTTTGATAAAGTGGCCGGAGTGATCTTTGATCTCGGTGTCTCCAGTCACCAGATAGACAGCCCAAGACGTGGATTCAGTTTCCAGAATGAGGGCCCACTGGATATGAGAATGGATGATAGTTTGGGGGTCAGGGCCCTTGATCTATTAAAAATATTAACGAAAGGAGAGCTAAATGAAATATTTACTGAATTTGGTGAGGAAACTAATGCTTGGGCCATTAGTAACGCTATTGTCAGCGCCCGTAGCGTAAAGCCAATTGAAACGACTATGCAGCTTGCTCAAGTAATTGAGGAAGCTTTGAGAAGAAAGGGCTTGTACAGGGGCGAAACAAGAGCCGGACAAAGTAAGAAAGTTTTTCAAGCCCTAAGAATTGTAGTAAACGATGAATTAAACGTAATAACGGAAGCTCTACCGAAAGCGTTAGGGCTTTTAGAGGAGAAGGGAAAAATTTGTGTAATATCATTTCATTCGTTGGAAGATAGAATTGTAAAAAAAACATTTTTGGAATTTGAAGAAAAGCGATTGGGGAAAATTATTACTGAAAAGCCAATTGAACCGACGGATGAGGAAATTAAAAAAAATATCAGATCCAGAAGCGCAAAGTTAAGAATATTTGAAAAAAATTAACAATATGAAAAAAGCATACATTTTAATAATATTTTTGTTGGGATTAGTAATTAGTCTCTCAATCGGGAAGGCTATTTTACAAAACACACTATCCACATCCGGAATATATCTGGGCGAAATTGAGCAAGAGACGAGTGCTTATAAAACTGAAAATGCTATTTTGTCGGAAGAGGTCTTGACAGTCTCATCATTGACCAATATCATGGAAAAAGCTAAAGAGTCAGGATTTACAGGTGAGAACGCACTGATGGTAATAAATACATCAAGACCTTTGGCAGTCAAACCATGATCTTTCGACTTGAGTACATTCGGCCTCGAGCTCATGGCCGAGAGGTCAGGATCATACCAAGTATATCGAACGTATGAAATGGCGCTATCCTTTTGTATTTGTTTTCCTCGTTTTATTGTTTGCGGTTGTGATAGCGCGATTATTTTATTGGCAAATAGTTAAGGCTGAAATGCTCTCCGAGATGGCGCAATCACAATATGGCGGTCTTATAAAAATCGAACCAAAAAGAGGAGAAATAAGAACTTCTGACGGCTTCCCAATCGTCGCCAATAAAGTTTCCTACCTTCTCTATCTTAATCCGACGCAAATTAAAGATAAGAATCAGACAATTCAACTTCTCTCCTCGCTTTTGGATATGACCAAAGCCTCTGTCAGTGCCCAGATCCTTCCCGACAGACTCTGGGTGCCGATTAAATCGGGAATATCAGCCTCAGATAAGGCAGAAATAGAGAAAATTAAGCTTCCGGGAGTAGGATTTGAAGAGCGTTATACTCGTTTTTATCCGGAAGCGTCAATTGCGGCACAACTTTTGGGTTTTGTTGGTAAGAACAGTGAGGGTCTAGATAATGGTTATGTGGGGCTTGAAGGCTTCTACGACAGGCTCTTGAGGGGTAAGGAGGGATATTTGATGGAGTTTAACGATGCACTTGGTAGGCCTATCCTTACGAATAGAACTCAGTTAACAAATGGCTCCGACGGTAACAATCTTATTTTGAGCGTAGATAGATCAATACAATTTTTGGTGGAGCAAAAACTTAAAGAAGGAATAAAGCAATATGGGGCATCAGGTGGAATGATTGGAATAGTTGATCCAAAAACGGGCAATATTTTGGCTATGGCAGCCAATCCTTCTTTTTCGCCTCAAAAATATTGGGAATATGATGAAGGTAGTTACAAAAACCCCTTTATTACAAATACTTATGAGCCGGGATCAACCCTTAAGCCAATTGTTATGGCGTCGGCCATAGATGCGGGTTTAATTACTCCTCAGACGAAGTGCAATATTTGCGGAGGACCGGTATCGGTTAGCGGATATGACTTACACACCTGGAATGATAAATACTACAAGAACACGAACATGATTGAGGTCATTCAGCATTCTGACAATACGGGAATGGTTTTTGTAGCTCAAAAACTTGGCGTTGATAGGATGATCTCGTATCTAACTAAATTTGGTATAGGGCAAATGACGAGTATTGATCTCCAAGGCGAAACGTCTCCGTCGCTAAAGCCAAGAAACGCTTGGTACGACGTTGACTTAGCAACTACCGGTTTCGGTCAGGGAATTTCCGTTACACCAATAGAACTCTTAACTGCTTTTTCAGCTCTGGCTAACGGAGGAAAAATGATGCAGCCCAGGGTGGTCGTCGCGTATGAGAGCACTGATGGAGGAAAGGTCACGATACCGACTAAAGTTATAGGTGCGCCGGTTTCCGAAAAGACAGCGAAAGTGATGACAGAAATACTGATAAATGCTGTTGAGAAAGGCGAAGCTCAGTGGACAAAGCTTAAGGGGTATCGGGTTGCCGGAAAAACCGGTACTGCCTCAATTCCCGTTAAGGGGCACTATGATCCCAATAGCACAATTGCCTCATTTATCGGATTTGCTCCTGCCGATAATCCTAAATTCGTAATGTTAGTAATTTTAAATAGGCCTACTACCTCTATCTACGCCGCAGACACTGCCGCTCCGCTATTTTTTGATATGGCGCGCAATCTACTGACCTATTATAATATTCCTCCCTCAGAGTAATCCAGCAATTGGAGAAAAAGGGTAA
>Ga0182027_10007555_pt1 | contig 15976 bp, 15 predicted proteins | sample 712E1DmetaG_FD_121300 | JGI IMG/M metagenome (GOLD analysis project Ga0182027, IMG submission 121300) | Permafrost microbial communities from Stordalen Mire, Sweden - 712E1D metaG (Illumina Assembly) | ecosystem: Environmental > Terrestrial > Soil > Wetlands > Permafrost | place: Sweden...
ATTTTGATCGGTTTTACGACTTTTGATCATTGTCGGCTTGCTGTTTTTTAAAGTGCTTTCTCGTCGATGCAATGCATCCCCAAGACTGGTATTATATGCCTATTTACGCACAAAGTCAAGCTTTTAGCCTCAGCTAAGTCCTTCTTCCAGTTCCTGTTCGGCCTCCCTTTGAACGTCTTTTTTCTTGATAGCTTCTTTTTTGTCATATTGTTTTTTGCCTTTGCCCAGGGCAATTTCTAGCTTGATAAAGCTTTTGGTCGTATACAAAGAAATTGGAATCAGAGATAAATTTTGACCTTCGGTTTTGGATTTTAAGGCAATTATCTCTTTTTTGTGCAGGAGTAATTTTCTGGTCCGTTTTTCGTCATAATTCTCGGGTCTGGAATATTGATAGGGGAAGATCTTGGCATTGATTAAATATGCTTCCGAGCCCATAATTCTGACATGAGCTCCGGTCAGGTCGGCATGCCCCAAACGCACAGCCTTAACCTCGGCTCCGTAAAGATTTATTCCGGCCTCGAGTCTCTCGAGAATCTGATAATCAAAAAATGCCCGTTTATTATCAATTTTCATAGCCTAATCATACTTCAAATGGATATAAATGTAAATTTTATAAAAACTTGACTATAAGCCTCTAAATATGTACAATCCTTCACATGGGATTAAGTGAGTTTATAGAAAAAAACGAAAAACAATATGGATCTAAGGTAGCTCAAGTAGAATGGGAAAAAGGCAAAAGGCTTATGGGAGCACTATCTTCAACTGGAGCTGTTCAATTGCTTGAGCGGCTTGAGCAATCTATATTATCAAATCCTGTCTTGAGAGATGGACAAGAACGGTTAATTGGATTGCACAAAGTCTTATTTGTTACAGGCCAAAGTGAAGTGAAACATATTGCAATTCTAGATAATAAAGAGAATGAATTTGAAATACAAGACCTGAACTCTCCGTATGCAGAAAAAAATAGCGGTATTACGTATCCAACAGCCTTCTTAATATTTCAATATAATTTCAATACTTGGAAGGTGGATAGAGGCTCGTATTTTACGGGGAGTAAACTTGAAGATCGTCGGAGTTGTCTAGCCATCGTGTTGGGTTGTTCCGACCCAGAAGAGATAGGAGGCATGATTGCTTCAATGAAGGACACTAGTCTTTTCCCATCTGGTTATTCTTCTCAGGCAATCAAATTCAAGACGCGAGATTTAAGAATGACAGGTCATATGGACGATTTCCTTGGTAAACTATATGTTCCGGCAACGCCAAAAAAAGACTTACCTTGGCACTAAAGATCCTGTTGTATTGATTGTTTTATGGATATCCTCGATAAAATTACATTTTTGTATGTTTACAGAACCTTTACTTGCCGATTATTATTAGGCAATCGGTGGGGGAATCGGGGGTCAGGTCTGAGGTGCCTGAAGTAATAGTATAATCGTTGGCGAGATCTTTTTTGAGAAGATTCACAAAGTTACTCTGGGGATCCTTGACCTGAATTGTCACTCCTTCATAGTTAAAATTATCGGCGTTTCCGGTTGAGACAACGTTATAGCCTAAATCCTGGAGCACCTTGGCGGCTTTCCCGGCTGTCCCTTCAACTCCCGAACCGTTTTCTACAGTGATTGACAGTTTGCTTCTGTCTAATCCGGACTTGTCTACAGGGGAAACAGAAGACAGTCCGTTTTCTATTTTTGCCAGCAAAGCTTGAGTTTGAACAGCCTCTTTTGATTTTGCCGGGAATTGAGCATTATTATCATTTAGAATTTTTTCTGCAGCCTGGAATGAATCTCTGGCCAAATTTTTATTCAAGTCCACTAGACTTTGTCCTTCGTCATACTTTTTCTGCGCCTGAGGATAAATCTGGGCAAAAAGTGCCGTGGCTTTGGCATTTTTCTGCTGCTGAATTGTCAGGCAAACACTAAAGATTAAAACAGCAATGATAATAATGGTCAGGACCAGAAAAATTTTTTTAGTAAGTTTAATTTTGATATTGGGTTTCTCGCTCACAGCGCCTGTGTTCCTGCGACGGGAGAATTTTGATTTAAGGAACGATAAATATTTACTAAACGGGGAAGCGGGGGGCGAAACTTCGGCTCTGTTGGTTTGAACGATTTCATCCACCACCTCTTCGACGATTTCTTCTGTTTGCGGCGTTGCGACAACTTCGTCTTGGATGGAAGAAGAATCAACCACCGGTTTGGCATATTTAATTACAATTGCCGAAATTTTACCGTTCTGCGCTCTGTGAATTTTGGGAGCAAGCGATTCCGTAATCTGATCGGGCTCTGCATCGTTAAGATTTATGCTTAAATCCTCATTGGCAATAACTTGAGAAAATCCTTCCGTTGCCAAAACAATCAAATCCTTTTCTTCAAGAAACCCTGAAGAAGAGGCGATACTTTCCGGAGTTGAATTTCCCGAATCCAAGGCCACCCCGAGATCAAGCTCCCTTTTTATAAAAACTTTGGCATTTCCGAGGCCAAAAAGATATAAAATATTGTTAAGAAAAAATCCGGCTGCAAAAGAGATCTTAAGACCTTCGATCGGGTTTTGAAAGACCGTAGAAATAGCTTTTTTAATTGTTTCCAGATTTTTGTCTTCAATTGCATAGAATTCGTGTTCCAGGCGTTCCAGCAAATCTTTACCGAGCATGTTTAAGGATTCGGTTTCCTGCGGGAGGTCTTGAGTTTTCTCCAAAGACAGAACGGCAAAAAGTTTTCCGGCGTTGTAAGCCTGAGACCAGGAATTAAGAGTGGGCGTGGCGACTATTTTTGAGAAGGAGATGTTGTTTTCCATGCATTTATTAGAGTATAACAAGTGCGAATAGAAATAACAAAATTGCCAAAACAATATTTATGGTCGAAATTATCTTAAAAATAGGTTTGGAGTGGGGAATATACAGAATATCGGTCATAACCTTTATTTGAGTAGAAACAATAAGCGTAAAAATTATATAAAAGATTATTATAATAAGAGTAATAATCTTAATTAAAAGAGCGGCTGAAGAAATAGAATTGATGATTGCAAGACCCATATTACTTTTTTATTAAATCTTCAATAATATTTGTTATTTCCCGCGGTTTAGGTACTCCCTTAACCTCAAAATTTTCCTCTGTTCCGGGGGTTTGAATATAAATATTCCCAGAATTCAAAAAAGACGGGATAAATCCGGATTGGGTATATCTGACATCTTCGATATGGCTTAATTTGGTTTCTGCCATATCGTGCACAACCACATCGGAGTAGTTTATTTCTATAATTCTTTCGCTGGTTACGATAAAAACATTATAAAACCAAGTCAGGAAATTCAGAAAAGCATAGTTGAAAATAAAAAGATAATAAAAAAGAAGAAAGACAATTATAAAACGGCTTATCTCGGGAGAATTAAAGAAACCCAAATTAATGTTGGTCAGAAATACGGCTACTATCGGGGGCAATGCCATAAGGATTACGCCCATAATTATCCAGGCAAGATTTGCTCCTAAGAAGGCAGAACGCAGAAACAAAATTATTGCCTCATCTTCTTTTTGCGTTTGAAATGAAAGACCTTTGGGTTTATGGCAAAAAGAACATAAAATATTGACATGAGACTCTTCAGGCGGGTTTTTCACTTTTTGCCTGACTTTTGCAGGAGCCAGAAAAATATCTGCCATATTTAATTTCTTTCTACATTATACAGCGGTCCGACAATTTGTATATTGGCAGGTGCCCGCAGGTCAAAATAAAGCTTAAAAAAGTTTCCTGAAATGCTCGGATCGGAGGCATCTCCGCTGACATGTACGGTTGTGACCTTGCCGGCTCCCCAGTCAACATCGACATTAATTCCCGAGACCGAATTAAACGGAGTAATTCCCCGATTTTGAAGTTCCGTCTTAACCCTTCCCGCATCCCAGGTGTCGGTTCCGGCGGGGTTTGATCTATCGGTTTGGTACAAATGTTCATTTACCGACGAATCTGCGCGGGCCAACATGATTACGTTGACAATATCTGCCACTTCGTCGGATTTGATCCAGGCGGTTTTATTATAGTCAGATCTTCCACCCCAGTCGCAATAAAACCAGGGAGAATCTTTGTCATAAGCATTATTTTTAAGATCGGAAAAATTGTTAATTGAACCGGACGAATCCTGGGCGTTTTTAGTGAAAGACGTGTCCGCCCAACCGATGTCGCCTGAGGAATGAATATACCCGCCGTGGGTAGAAGAGAACCAGGCTTTAACCGGGCTTCCTCCCTGAACCATGACCATTCCGGCGGTATCATTAACGGCCTGTTCCCAATTTCCGGTTTTTACGTTCCCCTGAAAGACCTGGCACTGCTGGGTAGTGCAAATCGAACCGGAACCATTGTTAGTATAAGCCAAAGCATAAGACCTGGCGGCAATCGCCTGGGCTTTCAAAGCCTCCTGGCCCCCTTGGTCGCCCCATTCATTAGGAACTTCATAAATGTGCTTAACGTAATCATCCAGCGAATAGGATCCGTAACCGTCGACATTAATCGTCGCGTTCCTTTTTTCTATCGAATCAAAATTATAATAAGCTCTCAAAATCTGTTCGTAACCTTGTCCGGCTTTGGCTCTGCCGAAGGCTCCGTATTGATTCAGACCGACCCGGTTAGGGACTCCGTAAGTAAAAAATCCAAATCCTCCGCCAAAACCCGGATCTTTACCGATATCACTTGAACATGCGCCTAAGGAACTGGCAAATAAAGGAATGCCCAAGGCCGACAGTCTCTGACTTAATATCTCCTGCTGTCTGGCCGAAAGGGCCGCAATTTTATTAGAAAGACTGGCTTGATAAGCTTTTGCTTCAGCCACTATTTTATCCAGCTTTATTTTGATGACGGCTAATCTTGACTCTTCGCTTTCCAAGCTTTTCCTTTTTTCTTCCAAATCGGTAATAGTAAGGGCGATATTGGTAATGATTACTTTATCTTGATCTGCTTTAGCTTTTTGATAAGCAAGGTTTTGTATTATTCCTGAAGCCTCGGAGCCGATAAGGTCGGAAAGCCAATTATTGGTATAACTCTCAATATAATTTTTAGCGACTGTTTTATCAAAAATTATTTTTTTATTCTCAAGATTCGTATATCCGTCATCTATTTCCTTTTTTTTGTTGATAAGATCGGTTTCAATAAAGGCAACTCTGGCTTTTATATCATTAAGTTGAGTTTCCGACGGCCTGGTGGCATTTATGGATGACTCCAAGTCCTTCTCGGTATCAGTGAGGCATTGATCTATTTCCGCAATTGCCGATATTTTTTGAGGGTCGCAATTACCGTTGCTGTCCGCCTTGACAATGTAATTAAAATTTATTGCTCTAAATAGAAAAAATAATATTAAGAAAATACTAAAAATTGAGGCTTGTAAATATTTTTTCATGCAGTTTTGTCATTATAACAAATATTGCAAAAAGAGCGGAAAATTGGTATGATTTCCCCATGGAAGACAGCTCATTTCAGTCGCCGATTAATCAATATAATTATTCATCCCCCGAGATGCCGAAAAAACCCAAAAAATTTATTTATCTTCTTATTTTTATAGTTATTGTGGGATGTTTTTTCCTGATTAAAAATATTTTCTTCGGAGCCGGTAAAAGTAAAGAAATACCCTCCGTAACTCCTGTTCCAACCGAATTTCAATTTCCGACAGACACTCCGGCCCCAAGTATCAGTCCGACTGAAGAAGCAGGAGAAACAACCGTAACTCCGGCCGCCAAAACGGTGAATCCCGTAGACTCGTCTACAGGACTGGACAGAAGCGCACTTTCGGTTGAAGTCCAAAACGGCAGCGGAGAAGTGGGAGCGGCGGGTAAAGGGGCAGATGTGCTTAAGGGTTTTGGTTACAAAATTTCTTCGACCGGAAACGCCGACAACTATGATTATCAAAACGTAACAATTAAGGTCAAGAGTACAAAAGCTAACTATCTGGCGCTGTTGAAAAAAGATCTAGGTTTCAGTTATACAGTTGCAAGTGCGACAGCCGACTTGTCCCCGGATTCTACAGCGGACGCCTTGGTAATAATCGGAAAATAAATTTTCTTCTTGATTTAATAATCATTTTGCAAGTAAAATTGGTCTATGGCAGAGATTATTCCCGGAATTTTGGAAAAAGATTGGGCGGAAATTGAAAAAAAGCTGGAAATCGTTAAATCTTTTGCCGAGCCAAACTCGGCTATGCCCGCCCATATCGATTTTATTGATGATAAATTTGACTCCAATATCACTTTTTTAGACCCCGCACCGTTTTCTCAATATGCCCAAGATCTATTTCTTGAGGCTCATTTGATGGTTGACAACCCCATTCAGTATCTGGAGCCTCTGGCCAAAGCCGGGTTTAAGAGATTCATCGGACAGATCGAAAAAATGCCTGATCAAGCCGAATTTGTGGCCAAAGCAGAATCTTTGGGCGAAGTAGGACTGGCGGTCGACGGGCCGACAAATCTTTCGGAGCTTAAAGTTTCCTATGATGATTTGGATTGCATTTTAATCATGATGATAAAGGCCGGAAAATCAGGACAAGAATTTAATCCCGAATATTTAAAAAAGGTAAATGCTGTCAGAAAACTTGAGAAACTTCTTCCGATAGAAATTGACGGAGGAGTAAACGATAAAACAATTCTTGTAGCCAAAAGTGTCGGAGTGAATAGGTTTGTCTCGACCAGTTTTATTTTTGGCGAGCAGAACCCCAAGGGGCAATATAATCTTCTTTCTGCAAAGCAGAATGTATAAATATGCTTGGAATAGATTTGGTTTATCTGCCTGAATTTGAAAAGAAACTTAAAAATCTTGAATTGGAAAAGATTTATTTGTCCCACGAACTCACTCAAAATAAATCTTTGGAGAGTTTGGCCGGAGTTTTTGCCGCCAAAGAGGCATTTTTTAAAGCTATCGGTTCAAAGGAGAACTGGCTGGATGTCTGGGTCGAAAAAACAACCGAAGGCAAACCCCTTTTGCGGTCTACTCTTGCCCAAAATACAAACACCGAATTAAGCATTTCCCACTCGGGAGATTACGTGATTGCGGTAGTAATTTTATGAAAACACTTCTTGATTTGTTCAGACTTTTTGAAAAAAGAAATAAGGAAGTTTTTATTTACAGAACCGGCATCAGGCGGTTTACTTACTCCTATTCAGAGCTTCATTCTCTCTCTTTGAAAATGGCCGGATATCTTCAAAGCCAAGGAATTAGGGAAGGGGAGAGGGTAGCGATTTGGGCGCCGAATGGTCCCTTTTGGGCAGTTTCCTATTTCGGAATTATTCTGGCGGGGGGAATAGTCGTGCCGGTTGATTTTGCTTCCGGCTTGAAACGCGCCGAAACCATTGTAAATCTTTCAGGAGCAAAATTTATTGTTCAAAGTACTTATAAGTTTGAAAAAATTCCATTAACGGACGGATTAAAAACGATTATGATCGAAGATTTGGTTTTTTTATTAAAATCTCAAAAACCGATTGAAAAATTACCGGCTATTGAACCGGAGGATATGGCAGAAATAGTCTATACGTCAGGCACAACCGGAGATCCGAAAGGAGTGGCTTTGAGTCACAAAAACATTATCTCCAATGTTTTGGGCGCCTGCAGGCATATCGAGATCCCGAAGAACTTTCATTTTTTGTCCGTTTTGCCTTTGTCTCATATGCTTGAACAGACTGTCGGATTTTTAATTCCCTTATATCAAGGAGATAAAATTATTTATTTACGGACAATCAAGCCTTCAAGTATTATGGAAGCCCTGAATAAAGAAGATATTGCCGTAATATTGACCGTACCCAAATTTTTATTATTGCTCAAGAATACCGTAGAAAGGGAGCTTGCTTCTAAGGGTTTGAAGTTTTTTTTAGGCTCGAAGCTTCTGGCAAGAATTATCGCTCCGATTGTCCGCAGAAAATTCGGAAAGAGCTTTCAGTTGTTTGCCGTCGGAGGGGCAAGTTTGCCGATAGATATTTTTGAATTTTGGCGAAAAATGGGAATAATCGTGGTCGAAGGCTATGGCTTGACGGAATGTTCGCCGATAGTGGCAGGGAATACTATCAGAAAACAAACTCCGGGATCGGTCGGTTCGCTTCTTAAAGGCTTTCAGATGAAGCTTGACGGTCAAGAGCTGCTGGTAAAAGGAGACAGTGTTTTTTCAGGCTACTTTCAGAATCCCGGAAAAACCAAAGAAGCTTTCGAAAACGGCTGGTTTAAGACAGGAGATCTCGGGGAAGTAGATGCGCAAGGCAATATTTACATTAAAGGCAGGAAAAAAGACATCATTGTCAACGCCTCGGGAATTAATATTTATCCCGATGAAATTGAAGCGGTTCTCAACAGAATCGACGGAGTAAAGGATTCATGCGTGATCGGGCTGGACAAGGGGGAAGGGGAAGAAGTCCATGCCGTATTTCTTCTTAAAAACAAAAGCGTGAATATTCATAGGATTGTTCAGCTGGCTAACGAAAAACTGGATCCCCTGCAGAGAATTGAAGGTTTTTCAGTCTGGAAGGAATATGACTTCCCCAGAACGACAACTTTAAAAATTCAAAAATTTAAAGTTAAAGAAATGATTTTAAATCAAAACAAAAAGGAAAATTCAGAATTGATCGGCGATTCTTTTCTGTCTCTTCTTGCCAATGTCAGCCGCAGGAATCCGGGCGAAATTAAGGAGAATTCGGTTTTAACATCCGATTTGGGTCTTGATTCATTGTCCAGACTCGAACTGGTAAATTATCTGGAACAGGAATACAGGGTTGATATGGAAGATTCCGTCATTAACAATAAGACTACCGTTGCGGATTTAAGAAAACTGCTTGAAAAAAAAGAAAAAACCAAGAAGCAAAGAGGCCTCTGGTTATGGCTGAATAATCCGGCCGGTCAGGCAATACGGGAATTTTTGGATATTGTTATACAAAGACCGGTTTACAATCTGTTTTTTGATTTGGAAGTTCACGGCCTTTCTAATTTAAGCAGTCTGAAAGGTCCGGCTATTTTTATTGCCAACCACACCAGTTATCTTGATCAGCCGGCAATAGTGTCTGCTTTGCCGCGGGAAATCAGGTATAAAATAGCCAGCGCCACCAGGGAGGAATTTTTCTTCAGCGAGGAAGGAACATCGTTTATCAAAAAAATTCTTTTCCCTTTCGCTATGATTGCGGGGAATGTTTTTCTGCTTCCCCAGAAAAGCGGATTCAGGAAAAGCCTGAACTTCATGGGAAGCCTGATTGACAACGGAGTCAGCATCCTGATTTTTCCGGAAGGAACCAGAACCAGAAACGCAAAGTTACAGGATTTTATGTCGGGTCTCGGGTTAATGGTCAAAGAGTTTCAGGTGCCGGTTGTTCCGGTCAGGATTTTCGGAATGGAAAAAATCTATCCGAGAGGTGCAAAAGTTCCCAGAAAAGGGAAATGTCGGGTTATTTTCGGCAAACCGATAGAATTTACCACCCAAACACCTAATGAAATTGTAGAAATTTCCCGTAAGGCAATATCGGGATTGACCTTAAACTAAAAAAATGTAAAATTAAAGAGAAGGAGGTGATTAAAATGGCAGAAGAAAAAATGATGTGCGGGAAAGGTTGTTGTTGCGCAGGTAAAAAATACATGTTTGTCGGAGTTTTAGCCATAGTTTATGGAGCCATAAACTATATGACAAGCGTAATGAACTGGGATTCATATATGGCTTGGGTAGTAGGCGGAGTTATCCTTCTTTTAATTGCTTGGATGAAAGGAGCAAAAAAAAGCTAATTTAGTTTTTTTTGGATTTTGACAAAGAGAGGGAGTTCTCTAAGCCTTTATTTTTAAGGCGATGCTTTACCCTTTCTCTTAAGATTTTGGTGGAAATGACAAACTCTGTGTCAACGATATCTCCAATAGCTGTAATATCGTTTATGCTTATGATAACGCCATCAATTTTAAGCATGGCATCTATATAGGGCCTATCACCCCGTTCAAAATATTGGGCCACCCCCCGATCACCGGTAACATTGGTATAAGTTCTTTTAAAATGATCATTGTTTATTTTTCCATTCGAGCGGTATATTTTGAGGTATCCGGAGGGATATTTTTCTTTTAATATTTTCAAAAGAGCACTCTTATATTCAGGGGATGAGTCTGCTAGATTGCCTAAGTTTTGAATGATTTCTACCGTTTCTTTTTCCGAAGTGCCGGCAGGCTTTGCAACCCATGCCTGGATTAATCTTGCAAGAGTTGGACCATTATCCAATTTTGTCTTTGACGCTGCAGCATTAAGTACGTTTTCAACTCTCTTCCGAGTAGCTTCTCGATTTTTGTCTTCAATGATGTCGCCAACTTTTATTGAAGATATTTTGGTTTCATCAGCCATACTGAATAAATCTCCCCATGGATTTTTTTGGTCTTTATCTTTCCAGTGATCAACGTCAAATTGCGTTGCTATTTTCTGATCAAAACCGTAATTATCGTAGATTATTAATCTATTATTAACTTTCTTCGAAGTAGGAGTTAATACTTCCGAAGAGTTTGTTCCTATTTCCATGACTTTATTTTAATTTGAAGAGAGTTGAGTGTCAAACTCTGATTAGGGTTTGGGGGTTGGCGTAGGAAAAGCGTAATTACAATTTACGAGATTTTCCGTGCCCTTGATAAAGTATTCTTTTCTTCCCAGACAATCTTTCTGTACTATATCTGCCGGAATAACCATATTGGCAGAACTGAAATTAGAAAGAAGATTAAACATAATATCGTGCCAGATAGGCGCAGCTCCGGTAATTCCCGAAGCCAAGTTTTGACTCATCGGAGTATTGTCGTTATTTCCGACCCAAGTTGCCACGACATAATCCGGGGTATATCCGATCGTCCAGTTATCTCTTTTATTGTCGGATGTTCCTGTTTTTACCGAAACATAATGGTTGGGAATAGCTAACGGAGAGTTCGGGCCAAATTCCATTGATCTGGCATTATTATCGGCCAGAATATCAGACATAATAAACGCGACTCCCGGATCGAGGACCTGTGTTTTTTGAATAGACGTATCATCTTTTTCCTCCAAAATATTTCCGGTTGAGTCGGTAACCTTTAAAATAGGATCAAGATCAACTCTTTCTCCCGCATTAGCCAAAACCCCGTAAACAGTCGCCATGTCGGTCATTTTCGTTTCGGCAGCACCCAAAGTAATCGCCAGTCCGTAGTCTTCAGGATCGTTCCAGGTCGTTATTCCCATTTTTTGGCCAAGGTCGACCATATTCGCAACGCCGAGTTTTGAAAGTGTTTTTATGGCGGGAATATTTATGGAATTTGCCAACGCGGTTCTTAAGCTCATTTTTCCGTGGAATTTTCCGTCATAATTAACAGGAGTATAGGAAGGAAGGTTAGGAAAAGTAAAAGAAACAGGACTGTCGTCGAGAATTGTTGCGGCAGTAAAGCCGTCGGAAAGCGCCAGGGAATAGGTAACAACTTTTATACTGGACCCCGGTTGCCGCAGGGCCGTTGCTACGTTAAAATTACCCGAATTAAGGTCTGAATAATTTTTGCTCCCGATCATGGCTAGAATATCCCCGTTTTTAGGATTTGTAATTAAAGCTGCACCGTTGGTTAAATTAAGATAAGCATCTTTGTCTACCTCCTGCGTTACTATGTTCTGTGCCATATTCTGGGTTTTTAAATCAAGACTGGTTATAACCTGCAAACCGCCTTTTTCAACCATAGCCAAGCCGTACTTTTTGGACAACAAGTCTTTTATGTACATCACGAAATGCGGAGCATAAATAGGGGTTTGGGGACTGGCGAAAACAAGCTGTTCTTTCAGAGCATTATTTTCTTCCTGGGGAGTGATATATTTCAATTGCTCCATGGCTGTCAGAACTTCTTCCTGTCTTTTTTTCCATAAACTCGGCGATTCTCCGAAAGGGGAATAACTGGTCGGGGCGCGTGTCAGGCCGGCCAAAAATGCACTTTGCGCAAGGTCAAGATTACTTACTTTGGAATTGAAATAAACTTCGGATGCGGCTTCAATTCCCCAGGCAGTTCCTCCGTAGGGCACCTGATTGAAGTACATTTCCAAGATTTGATCTTTGGTATAGATTTTGTTGGCCCAGAATGCCAAAATTATCTCCTTGATCTTTCTTTTTATACTGACCTCGGAAGTCAAAAGAGTCGATTTGATCAGCTGCTGGGTAATGGTTGATCCTCCCTGCAGGGGTTTGCCCGAAATATCCGCGATTGCCGCTCTGAAAATAGCCGCAACATCCACGCCTGAATTTTTATAAAAATTTTTGTCTTCGATGGCAATCGTTGCTTCCTGCAGGTATTTAGGGACAGAAGAGAGGGGAACCAGACTCCGGTTTTGCTGAGCATAAATTTGATACAAAAGAGTGTTGTTTCTGTCGAAAATTTTGGTAGTTAAAGGAGCTTGTTGGAAGCTCAATTGCTGCGGACTCGGCAACTCCTGTAAAAAAATAACGATTATCAAAGGAATAAACAGGAAAATAAAAGAGAAAAAACAACCTAAGAATAAATATTTTAGCTTGGTAGTTAGCGGAGAAGAAATAGGAAAAATTTTGATCGCTTTAACTTTTTTCTTCTTTTTCGGGAATTTGCGCTTGAACATTTTGCCAAAACCGGAAGCAAGATGTGTTATTCGGGCGATAATCAAAAACGGGATTTTTAAAATAAACAGAGCAACGTCTCCGATAAAGGTCAAAAACAATATAATATAAAAGAAAATTTGCCTGATTATTCTCATATGTATTTTATACGGATAGTGATTATACTATAGGTGCTTCAGATTGAAAAGAGGAAGATTGAAAATGGCCTAAATTGAGGTTACGCTGATTGATTGGGTTCCGACATTTCCGGCCGTATCAAGGGCGGAAGTCTCTATTATATAAGTCACTCCTTTCGTAGTCGGAATTTGCCAGGAACAAACATATGGGGTGTTATAGTTCGTGCATTTTAAGGTTCCGTTAACGCGGAATTCAACTTGCGCAACCGAAGAAACGTCCGAAGCAAAAACAGAGATAGTAAAAGCGCTATTTGAAGGTATTTTTCCTCCGTTAATGGGATTAGTAATTTTAACAGTCGGTTTGGTAATATCAAGCACAACCACTCTTGTTAAATCCGAAGTTCCGACATTGCCGGAATCATCATAGGCTTTTGCCAGGAGTATGTGAACGGAATTGTGTTTGTAAATCGTCGTATCCCAGCTATATTTATAGGGTTCTTTTGTAGCTGTGCCTTTGAGGACGTTGTCGACATAAAACTCAACTCTGGCGACCTGCCTGTCATCTGTTGCATCTGTCCGGATAATTACCGTTCCCGACACATTCGCATCAACAACGGGAGAGGAAATAGCAACCGTAGGCGGATTGGTGTCGGGACCAAGAGTAGGAAGGGTCAGGTCCTGAAGTCTTTTGCCGGGAAAGAAAAATCCAAAAACAAGATTGATAATAAAAAACGCCAAAAAAGCCATCATCAGACCGACGACGGAAGCAATAATATGATTTCTGGCGTCTTCTACTTTTTCCTTATCTCCTCGGGATAAAACCCATTTTATGCCGCCGAAAATAAAATAAAAAACGGCAATTATAACCGTAATAATTAAAATTATATTAATGGCGGTTGAAACTACAAAACCAAAACTGTCATTAGCCAGACTACAAAGGCTTGAGAATTGACCAAGCGAAACGCAAGGATTTGCATTGCCCAGCGCAGCGTAGGCAACAGGTATTAAAGAAAAATGATTCATCTATAGCTAACGATACAATCGGTACTTCTTTTTGTCAAGTCTACTATTGTCCCGGAGTCGGAGTTACGTAGGCGTGAGGACAAGTAACACAATAGCTCTCACCCGTGGCATCTTTTATTACGACTTCCGGTTTCTGTTCGACATTGTCGGTTTGTCCGGGCTTTGCCAAATCCTGAGTAGACTTGTCAATAGAAACCGTTTGGGTTGAGTCGTCAACCCTGACCGGTTCGGTGCCGGAAATAAAATATTCAAATCTGGTTTCACAGCGATTAGGCGTTCCGTCCGGAGGAGGGATGAGTCCGGATAAGGAGCAAATTTTCTTCTGAATTACTCCCGGCGGACGTGAATACGGATGAGGAATTTTATCTTTCAATAAATATGTCATGATGTCATGCCAGATAGGTGCGGCTCCGGTAATTCCCGAGGCGATATTGCTCATCGGAGTATTGTCATCATTTCCGACCCAAGTTGCCACGACGTAATCAGGAGTATATCCGATTGTCCAATTATCGCGCAGATCATTGGTAGTTCCGGTTTTAACCGAAACGGTTTGATTGGCTATTTTTAAGGCCGAATTGGCTCCGAATTCCATAACCCTGGCATTATTGTCAGCCAGGATATCGGAAATTATAAAGGAAACCCCTTCCGGCAAAATTTTCTTGCCGAAAATCGGCGAGGATGGCGGATTATAACTGTCAAGAACTTTTCCGTGGCTGTCGGTGACTTTAAGAATAGGATGAAGGCTTATTCGGTATCCGTTATTGGCAAAAACTCCATAAGCCTGGGCCATTTCCAGCATGGTTACCTCTCCTCCGCCCAAAGTTAATGACAGACCGTATCTTTCAGGCTGTGTAAAAGTGGTTATTCCCATGGCTGAAGCAGTCGCGATCATGGCGGGGACTCCGTTAAGTTCTAGCATTTTTACTGCCGGAATATTTATGGAATTACCCAAGGCGTAACGCATTTGTATTACTCCGTGCCATTTTCCGTCATAATTAACCGGACAATATTGTTGGTTCTGGATTGTCGGAAAACAAATCGGCCCGTCGATGAAATCTGTTGCAGCGGTGTATCCTCTTATGAGTCCGACTGCATAATTAATAGGTTTTATCGAAGAACCGGGTTGTCTTAAAGCCAAAGTGACATTTACATTCCCGTCATTTTTCTCGTCAAAATAATTCTTGCTTCCTACCATAGCCAGGATCTCTCCGGTCGCCGGATTTGTCACCAGAGCGGCGCCATTTGAAACGTGATATCCCTTCAGCTCGTCGACATTTTGCATAACATCACTTTGAGCTTCCTCCTGAATTTTGGAATCAAGCGAGGTAATAACCTGCAATCCTCCTTCTTCAACCGCTTCTTCCCCATATTTTTGAGTTAATAGATCTTTGACATATAAAACAAAGTGAGGAGCGGAGATATTATTGGCAAAATTTTGATATTTCAAAGGTTCTTTTATAGCATCATCTCTTTGTTTTTTAGTTATATATTTTTGTTCGTACATATCTTCAAGTATTATTTCCTGTCTTTGTTTGGCATATTCGGGATGGGAGCCGAATGGGGAGTTGGTTGTCGGAGCTTCGGGAAGTCCCGCCAACAAGGCCGCTTGTGCCAGTGTCAAATCTTTGACATTTTTACCGAAAAATGTCTGTGAAGCTGCTTCTACCCCGTAAGCAGTTCCTCCGTAAGGGATTTGGTTTAAATACATCTCCAGGATTTTATCTTTTGAATAAATGGCTTCCGTGGCAAAAGAAAGAATCACTTCTTTAATTTTTCGAAGTATTGTTCTCTCGGGCGTCAAAAGACTGTTTTTTACCAGTTGTTGGGTCAGAGTTGATCCTCCCTGAAGTTCTTTGTGAATAATAATTGAAACCAAGGAACGGAAAATTCCCCTGAAATCTATCGCACCATGTTTATAAAAATCTTTGTCTTCTATCGCAATTGTTGCTTCCTGCATATATTTCGGGATTTGGGATAAGGGTACGAAATTTTGGTTTTTTACATCATAGATAGTGTAAAGTAATTCATGATTCCGGTCGAAAATCTGGGTAGATTGTGGCGCGTTGGCATTATTCAGTTTTGTCGGCAGAGGAAGATCTTTGAGTATAAAAAAATAAATTGCCGCAACAAATCCTACTACGAGAATAATAAATGTCAAAAACCATATTTTTTTCTTTTTCAATTTTGACCGCCATTTCCCGATAGCGGGAGCGGATTTATGCTTCAAATTGCGTGGGAATTTCATCTCTGTATGATATCATGATGAAGGCAATATGTTAAGTCTTA
>Ga0182027_10007556_pt1 | contig 15976 bp, 13 predicted proteins | sample 712E1DmetaG_FD_121300 | JGI IMG/M metagenome (GOLD analysis project Ga0182027, IMG submission 121300) | Permafrost microbial communities from Stordalen Mire, Sweden - 712E1D metaG (Illumina Assembly) | ecosystem: Environmental > Terrestrial > Soil > Wetlands > Permafrost | place: Sweden...
CATTACGGCGAGGTAGCTCAGATGGTCCCGATTTTTAGCAATTTTCAATTGCCTGAAAAATCGAGGATCCTCGAAAAACTTACAAAAGCAGAGCTTTTTTGTTTTTCGGGATTAGAGCGCACTTTCCTATAAAACAAAAGGTCGGTTTGACCTTGTAATTTGACATTACGGCGAGGTAGCTCAGATGGTTAGAGCGCGCGATTCATAATCGCGAGGTCGTCGGATCATTCCCGACTCTCGCTACAACAATGACAAGGGATTGAAGAAACTTCAATCCCTTTTTTATTTCCTCCATGCACCGATTTGCAACCGATCCCGCCAATTATAAATGAGCTTAAGATGTTTTAAAAATATCCAAACAAGTAAAAATTTATGTATAATATATTTTACATTATGTATATTATTTTTATCTTTGTGTCAAATTAATTATACAATAATTTCATAAAAAAGAATAGGAGGTTCACATGGATAATAAAGAAAAACAAATACTTGTAACGATAATCAGCATGGTCCTGATCTTTATTTGTTATTCCCTGTACATTTACAATAAGTATATAGCGGTTAATTTTGATATTGTTAATGACTTCAAATTTTGGGGAAAAGCCTTTTTAATTCTAATTCCGGTTACAATTATCGCGCAAATCGCAATTCATATTGTATTTGCCATTATTAACAAGATTGTTACCAACGAGGACATGTCAACTCTCAGTGATGAAAGAGATAAGCTGATTGAACTGAAAGGCATACGAATTTCCCATGGGATATTCACTGCAGGCTTTTTACTTTCCATGATAACTCTGGTGATTGGTATGCCTCCTTATGCAATGTTTATTACATTGTTTGCTTCCGGCTTTGTATCAGCAATCGTTTCAGGAATTTTCAAGATTTATTTTTACCGGAAAGGGTTTTAAGATGAAAAAGTGTTTTATAAGTAACAATATCCGGAAGTTGCGCTTCCATGCCGATGAAATGACGCAGCAGGAACTGGCTGATAAAACGGGGGTAACACGACAAACCATTGTGGCCATCGAAAATGGCAAATACTCTCCTACGCTGGAACTGGCATTTCGCATAGCCATTGTATTCAAATCACCGCTGGAAGAGGTATTCTCATTCAATTCTGAAGAGGAGTTAACAAAATAATTCAACGCGTTTTAACGATTACAAATAAGGATTCCGAATGAAAGCAATTGTATGTACAAAATACGGACCGCCTGAGGTCCTACAACTAAGAGAAGTTGAGAAACCCATTCCACGGGATTATGAAGTACTCATTAAAATACATGCCATATCAGTTACTGTAGGGGATTCCAGAATTCGAGGTTTTCGCGTTCCTATCTCATTTTGGCTACCTGCCAGAATAGCGCTGGGTATAAGGAGACCAAAAAATCCGGTTTTAGGAAGTGTTTTCGCAGGAGAAATTGAAGCTATGGGCAAAGATGTGAAATTGTTTAAAGTAGGTGATCCCGTCTTTGCATTTACCGGACACGGTGGGGGCGCTTATGCGGAATATATTTGCATGCCTGAGAACGGGGGTATTTCAATTAAACCGTCAAATTTATCGTATGAAGAAGCGGCCGCAATTCCCTGGGGAGGAATTACTGCCCTGTATTTTCTGAGAAGGGTAAATATTAACAACAGGTGTGCACAGAAGCTGGCCGGACAAAAGATACTTATCTATGGTGCTTCCGGAAGTATCGGTACCGCTGCTGTCCAGCTGGCTAAATATTTTGGGGCTGAAGTCACGGGGGTATGCAGTACTTCAAATCTGGACCTGGTGAGATCTCTCGGCGCCTATACGGTCATCGATTATACAAAAGAGGATTTTACCATAAACAGCGAAGCTTACGATGTTATATTTGAAACTGTTGGCAAAACTTCGGTTTCACAATGTTTAAAGTCGCTGAAGAAAAAAGGGATCTTCCTTCATGCTGTTGCCACGCCCGGGGTGAGTTTATGGATGTTCCTGAATTCAATATTCAGTACAAAGAAATTAATGGGAGGTACTTTTGCACCCAAAGCCGCGGATCTGATCTTTTTGAAAGAACTCGCTGAAGCGGGAAAGATCAAACCGGTAATAGATCGTCGCTATCTGTTTGAACATATGGTAGAGGCCCACAAATATGTTGACCTGGGACACAAAAAGGGTGATGTCATAATTACTGTTTAGACATGACAATGAGAGATGGAGTTAATTTTATATCACTGTTTAACAAACTTCTGTGATGCGTGACGAATCTATTTCAATAAAACTCTCTATGAATAAAAAAAGCCAATGGATCTAAATTCCGCACGCATTAAAAATGCGCGCGAGATCTTCGGTACAATCTGGCATGCATCCCGCCGATGGAGGGACAAGATCTATGATGCGAGAAATTTATCCGATACCAGGTTTATGCAAAATTATAAAGTACCAAAAATTCTCAATCCTGGTTCGGTCGAAAATTACAGTAGCTATTTTGCAATAACGGTAGCCAATAATCCTGCTGTAGTAAACGGCGATACTATCCGTTTCATTTGTTTCAACTTTACTGCGGATCAATACGAATTTTTAAAAGAATTTGATAACAATACCAGTAGTGACGATACGTTTGGCGATAATATCTATGACCAACTGAAAGTACCGGCCAATTTACCTACCAATATTGAACCTTCGAATAAAGCCGCCGGATATTTCTTTATTTATTCGGTATCTGAAATAAGTAAGGTGTTTAAAGAACAATAATTTTCGCAAGATTTTCCTCTCTGGAAGGCATCTAAAATGCGTTTAATATTTATTAATGTGAATTAATAAGTCAAATAAAATTATACTTACCTGTATTACAAGCAGCTTCTTAGGAATTAGTATTTCAAGCCTATTGGGTTCAAAATTTATTATTACTGTATTTCATCTAATTTCCTGAATTATTATCGCCCAGATTTATGCAGTTGCAACCGGATATATTCATCTGACCAAAATGATTCCTCTATGGATTCATTTGATTTTGATCAGTATTATTTTTGTATATTCATTTCTTATAACAAAGGAGAACAAATGAACATATTCAATCATGGAAAAACTAATCATTCTTTGGACTACAGACAATAAGGATACCATATTTAATATGTTATCCATGTATTCAGTTAATTCCAAAACCAATAATTGGTGGCAGGAGGTTTATGTAATAATTTGGGGAGCCTCTGCGAAACTGGCAGGCAATGATACCCAGGTACAGTCGGAAATCTTAGAAATGATTCAGCAGGGCGTTACTATTGAAGCATGTAAAGCTTGCGCTGACAATTTTGGAGTGACAGAAAAATTAACTAAACTTGGGATTAATGTACGATATATGGGCGAGCCTTTGACAGCGTATATTAAATCAGGAGAGAAAATATTAACAATTTAAGTGTTCAAACTTGAAATACAAATTAATTAATAATAATTATATTTAATCAAAAAAATAATATGGAAAAAAGAATAATTAAATGGATTGTAACGACTTCAATTTTAATTATTGGTAGCACATTATTAGCTCAAACAATCACAGACATTGATAATAATGAATATAAAACCGTGAAAATAGGAAATCAGACATGGATGGCTGAAAATCTAAAAGTTACAAAGTATAGAAACGGTGATTCTATTCAAACTACCCCCATGGACCTGGATGTATCAGATGAAGTCACACCCAAATACCAATGGATTGATAAAGTAGAATATTACGGAAGATTATATACATGGTATACAATTAATGACAGCAGGGGATTATGCCCTTCCGGTTGGCATATACCTTCTGATAATGAACTAACAATCCTGATTGATTATTTGGGAGGCAATATTACTGCCGGCGGCAAATTAAAAGATTCAGGAACCACATTTTGGCAGGCTCCTAATACAGGTGGAACAAACGAATCAGGTTTTACCGGATATCCTGGCGGTATACATAGCAGTTTCGGTGGTTATAATTATGTTTTTGAAAATGGTTATTGGTGGACTTCAACAGAAAGCGAATCGACATTTGCTTACATGTATTATTTATATTATAACAGCAGCGAAATAGTTAAAATCAAAGATTATAAAAGAAATGGCCTTTCAGTTAGATGCCTTAAGGATTAGGGATATAAATTTCAATACAAAATGAATAAATTATAACCTGAGCAAATCAGCACTCATAGACATTGTGGTTACGACTGGCAAGAAATACTTGCTTGGTTTTCGCCTTTGGCTGCGTGTGATACCAATGTAGTTTCAATTTTCTCTATAATTTTTAATAGCTGATGCTTCTGTTCAATTAATACAAAATACAACCAAACATCATGAATAAAACATTGAAATCATCTTTGCTGTTTTTATCCATTGTCCTCGTTTTTATAGCAGTCTTTATCTTTCCCAGCATCGCTTTACCCATATCTGATCAGCTCTTAAAAATGATGAAGCCAGATGAAATGAAATTCTTTTTCCCTCTGTTGCTTCTTTTGGCATTTTATATTTCATTTTCATATTGGTTGCTGATTCAGCATACCAATCAGAATAAAACATTCCTCTTTTTAAAATTGTCATTGGCCAATTTTATTCTCTATCCTTTGATGGGATTTTCAGAATTACTCTTTTGGAGCAATGCTTTTAAAGGAATAGAAACCATTGAATTTATAAAAATATTTTACCGTTTCGTATTAACTTTTGTATTATTTTCTTCCTATTTAGCCATTATTTCTAAAAGAACAACTTCTTCTGCAGATCAAAGAAAGACAAGCAAAAGTTTTAAACAAATAATGATTAAGATCCTGCTGTTATCTGTTATCTACTTTATGATCTACAATCTTTTTGGATATTTTGTTGCCTGGCAGTTTGAAGCCACACGGGTATTTTATTCAGGAAGCACAGAGATGAAGGGATTCTTATCAGTAATGTTACAAAACTTAAGTGACCTGAAATTCTTATTCTTCCAAATTTTCAGGGGTATGCTATTTGGAATAGCCGGCTACATCTTTTATTCGTTCCTCAATTGTTCACGAAACAAATCTTTACTTATAATGGCTTTAATTTTTGGAGGATTTGGCTTTCAAATTATTCTACCCAATCCATTATTTCCGGAAATGGTTCGAATATCGCATTTTATTGAAACGACATCATCCATGTTGGTTTTTGGTGCGATAGCGGCTTATATTTTCTCGAGAAAGAAGATCGGCATTGCTGGAAAAAAAATCCAAGTTTAATGTCTCTTATATCCTGGATCGCTTTATTTTGAATGTATACTGTAGTTCCCTTTTTTGGAAAATTAATAATCCTGCCTATTTATCCTGTAATTCGTGTGGATCGAATGTTTGTCTTATAATTACCATATCCTCTATTCGATTGTTTAGATAGGGTGATTTCAAATTTGAATTTTACCCAATTCGGCCTATTTATTTTAACTATCAATGAACAAGCATAATTATACAAACCACCTAATAGACGAAACCAGCCCCTATCTTCTCGAACATGCACACAATCCGGTAGACTGGTATCCCTGGGGTGAGAGGGCATTGGCCAAAGCCAAAAATGAAAATAAACCTTTGATTATTAGCATCGGTTATGCAGCCTGTCATTGGTGCCACGTCATGGAACATGAATCATTTTCAGACACTGCAGTTGCCGAAATTATGAATAAATTTTTTGTTGCCATCAAGATCGACCGTGAAGAACGCCCAGATCTTGACCAGATTTATATGAATGCATCCATGTTAATAAGTGGTCGGGGAGGTTGGCCTCTCAATGCTTTTGCATTGCCGGATGGCAGGCCATTTTACGCAGGCACATATTTTCCGAAAATCCAATGGATTGAATTGCTTCATTTGATCTCAACAAGCTACTCTGCAAATTACTACGACATTGAAGTCCAGGCTGAGGATCTTACAAAAGGGCTCCGCTCAAATGAAATTATTATTCCGAAAATTGATATCCTCCTCAATAATGCAGATCGCATATGTAAAGAGGCAATTGAAAAATTATTGTCCATAACTGATCTTGGAAAAGGCGGATTTAATTCGTCTCCAAAATTTCCAATGCCGGTTGCATGGGAATTCCTATTACAATATTACAGCCTTACCCAGGAAAATGATATATTGAAAGCAGTAATAACAACCTTGGATAAAATGGCAATGGGCGGCATATATGACCAAATTGGTGGCGGATTTTCCCGCTATTCAACAGATTCATCCTGGAAGGTGCCACATTTTGAAAAAATGCTTTATGACAATGCACAATTGGTAAGCCTTTATGCACATGCCTACCAGATTACGCAAAATAAATTGTATGCAGAGATTGTAATGGAAACCCTTAATTTTATAAAAGATGAAATGACTTCTCCGGAAGGTGGATTTTACTCGTCGATAAATGCCGACAGTGAAGGTGAAGAAGGTCGCTTTTATACCTGGACAGCAGGTGAAATCAATGAGATTCTTGGCGATCCCATTTATGCTATAATAAAAGAATACTACCAATTATCCATCCATGGAAATTGGGAAAATAATAAAACTATTCTTTTTCGAATCAGCACTAAAAATGATTTTGCCGCCAAAAGAGGAATCAAAGAGGATGAATTTACCAAAATCCTTCAGGACTCAAAAAGAAAACTGCTTGAATACAGAAACAAAAGGATACGGCCATCTTTAGATGATAAGATTCTCACTGCGTGGAATTCCCTGATGTTAAAAGCATACACAGATGCTTATAAAGCTTTTGGCAAAGAGGAATATTTAGATGCCGCCAGAAAAAGCGGCATATTCATAGAAAAAAACTTATTAAAAGAAGACAGAAGTTTAATGCGGAATTATAAAGACGGAAAATCAAATATTTTTGCATTTCTCGACGATTATGCGTTTTTGATCCGGGCGTATATTGAATTATACCAGGTAACCTTTGATATTCACTGGCTTACCAGGGCAAAAGAGTTAATCGATTATACAATTCAACATTTCTCCGGAAAAAAGAATAAGCTTTTCTATTATACTTCCGACTTGTCAGAAAGTCTGATTACAAGAACTATTGAAATTCCAGATAACGTAATACCTTCTTCAAATTCGGTAATGGCAGAAAATTTGTATTTGCTGGGAGAATATTTTGATAATACTGCCTATTCCGAACTTTCTTCGAAACTATTGGAAACAGTAATGAATGAAATTTCTACCGGAGGCCCTTATTACGGTAACTGGGCAAGACTAGCCAGCCGGTATATTCCCGGACCCATTGAAATAGCCATTGTCGGACCAAATGCTGTAAAATTAAACCGGCAAGTCCAGCAACTTTTTATACCTACAGCCATTTTCCTTGGCGGCAATGAAGAAAACCTGCCTTTATTAAAATCAAAAAAAATCCAAGATCAGACCAAAATATATGTTTGTGTGAACAAGTCCTGCAACCTACCAGTGGAAAGTGTGCCGGAGGCTATATCATTGATCAGGAATTATCAAAATCGAAAATAAAATGACCCTGACAGAGTGATTTTTTGAAAAATTCAAAAATTCACCCTGTCAGGGTTTGGTTCAATAATCAAAACAACTTTGTTAAAATCGGCTGCTGCATTTACAACTTTCCGGTAATCTTCAAAATGTTCAACAGAACACTCAATCTGGTCGTAAAACTCATCAATATTGATCGTAAGCAGGTTATTTTCAATTGTATAGTTTGAAACAAAATAGTAAATATTTTTACCATCCTTTTGATAAATGTGGCTGATATTAATATCATCCGGATTTTTGATGGTATATCCTTCAGGAATATTGACCTTTATTTTGCGAATGTATTCCCGGTTAAAATCATACTCAATATTCAATTTTCGCGTATTGTCCTGGTACAATTCCATCTGACTGCCTAATACCTCTCCCACTTTTAGAAGCAATTTATTCCCGGCTTTTTCTAACAATGAAGCCCCATTGACTTCTGCATGTATAATGAATGGTTTGTCTGTCAGACAGAGGTTGGGCTCGGTATTCTCGGCGGTCAGTTTTAAAAATTGTTTATCCTTTGTGATATCCTGAACAATATCACTAAGCATCAACAGTTTTTTATCATCGGGAAGCTGACTATAAAAAGGTTGTTCATAAACACCATAATACCCACTTAAATAACAAGTTAGCTTCATATTCGTCTTATCCAGGTTGTTAATAAAGCTGATTTCAGCATCTATTGTCTGGCCCGATGATTTATAGTCCAAAGGTGGAATAAAACCAATCACAGGTATTGCAGATTGCAGGCCTCAGACTTTTACTTCCTTAAAAAACAGCCCTTCTGTAGAAGTCAGTTCACTGGGGATCATCGGGTACCTGAAATTGGATTCTTCGGGAGTTAGTAAATGACCGGTAGATGGAATATAGAAAAGATAATTATTTAAATACCTCCATGATTCAAAAGCCCCGTCAAATGGCAGCTTTTCGCGGTTAGAAGTTACGACCAACTGATTTCCAACATTTGCCAGTTTAAAAAGCGCAGCATATAATTTAATAATGCCATTTTTATTCCCGTATTTATGTTGAATTATATTATTCAGAGTACTGTTTTCATCATCATAAACATCTTGCAGGAGAATGTTGGTTTTGATATAATTTTCTATTGCCTTTACTTTTGAATCTACCGGTGTAGTCTCATTAATATTCATGGATTTAAATAACTTTCCCGCTGCCTTTTGTTCATTTTTAGTGAGCGTGTTTAATTCTGAATATTTATATTGTACGAAATCAGACCAGGTATAAATTTCCTTTCTGCTTTTCGAAAGATTAACAGCCAGCTTGTATTCAACGCGCATTCTGCTTTTTGCATAATTGGAATAAACTTCATTCATTAATCCGGGAATATTTTCCATCCGGGCAAAATAAATCCGGTTATTTTCAATTATTGTATCTCTCAAAGCGGGAAAGTCATTATATCCTTTAAATTTAAACAACAAATGATCCGGGGCTGAAAGCTGAAAATAGACTTCTTTAATAGGTGATTCATATTGTAAGAATAATCCACCGCATACATCGGGACTGGATTTTACAATATAAAAAAACTCAATTTCACACCCTTTCTCAATTCCTTCGATGGCAAACATTCTGGAGGCTCTGTTATTTTCATCATTCTGTATTTCCTTTATATTCGATTTTTCAGTAATGGTAATTTTCCCTTCCTTTGAAATAGTCCTGACTTTTATATTTACCAATTCAGAAGTATTATTCATGCTGATACTGATGGTATTGTTCTGTGCAATAGCCTCATCTGTATTAAGTTTAATGATCCTGTGCTCCAGCGTATAGAAAATGAAATTTTTATCTTCGAAAACATATTCATTGTATGATTTAAATAGAATTATAACTTCAGGATTTTGGTCATCTGCTGAATCCAATGTTATAAATTTTCCGTTTTCTTCCCAGTTATAATTTTTTAAGTCTGTGACAATTTCTTGCGAAAATGCGAGGATTGACGTATGTGACAATGCCAATAACATTAATAAGGATAATTTCTTCATGTCTGATTTATTCAATGCTTAGCAAAACTTAATCTTAATTTAATTTTAATTTTAGTGTTTCTTAGTGTTTCTTAGTGTTTCTTAGTGTTTTAGAGTTTTTGTGGCAATTTTTTCTGCCACCAAAACACAAAATCACAAAACTTCACAAAAATTAGAATTCGTTTTCGTTATTCTATGGTTAATAATGAGAATATTTAAGTTAGTCACAACTCCAGATCCAGATTATTTTATACCAAGTGCATTACACTTTTTTAAGCACCAGCACATCCCTGTATGCCTTGTTCAATCCATCAATAACGCTGTTCCATTCTTTAAATTCATAAGGTAGTAAAATAAGAAAATCGGATCGTATTTCACTTCTTCTTATAATATTATTGCCATCAACCTTGTAGGAAATTCTGAAACCAATTTTTTCAGATTTTAATGCTGCGTCCTTTGGCATGTATTCAATATGGTAGCCGATTGGAATTTCAAATACTGAAATGTTTACCGTTTCGTAATAATACTTTCCCGCCAATGGAACTTTTCTGTTATTGATGTCTACAGTTTCGTTAATTAACCTTTTATCCAGATTAAGATTGATATATATTTCGTTGCCGATTTCCCGATAGTAATCATTAATTCTGAAATTATAGAGAATTTTGAGCGGCACTTCGCGGTTGTATAAATTTTCGATATCATAATTATCCACAAAAAACTTGTTACTTCCCTTTGTCAGTAATTCAATTATTTCCTCTTTTGTTTTGGAATTATCATTGCCATCCAAACTATAGGCTTTGTCGTTTTTTTCAAAACCAGTGAATACCGCTGAACCATTACCTTTTATCGTACCTTTTTCAATGGAAAAATGAATGGAATCTTTCACTAAACTTATGCTGTCCGCAATCACAGGTACCTGTTCGATCCTGAAATTTTTGTCATCAATAGCAACCATTGCCTGTTTGCCCTGAATATTGTATGATGGCAGACCATAAGTTCCAAAACTATTAGTAGCGTCGAGATAAACTGGAATTCCGTTCTTATAATAAGTTACAATCATATGATTGTCAATAATCTCCGAGGCAATTTCGCTGTATTTGTAAGGAAGATCAACAGTGCCTATCCATGTTAAGTATGATTTTATCCCGCCCAGTTGAAGCATATAATCTAAAATACTTGACATCCCTTTACAATCGCCATATCGTTTGTTGAACACATGAATGGCTGATTCGGGAATTAATCCTTGCATTCCCTCTTCAAATGCAACATAACTTATATTATCCTGTACCCAATAATAAATCCTCCTGACCTTTTCATCTTCGTCTGTAATGCCACTGATCAATGTATCAACTATATTTTTTACGGGAACCTCAATTTTCGGATTTAGATCTTTTATAAGGCTGTAATTATAATGATACAAACCTTTCAATCCGGCATTTTCGGGATTTACAGTATCATCCGGAAATGTATTATCGATAGTATAAATAATATGTGGCAGGTAATAGCGGCCATTGGGAGCATCTGCTTCATGAACTGCCTTTGCTATATTCCTCGAGGTCCAGGTATATATGCGATAATTTCCTTTTTCCTTTTTAGTAAATTCAATATTTGCCGAATCAGAATTGTACATCAAAAATTTTAATCTGGCTCTCTTGTCGGCTTTGATCACAAGTTGTGAAAGTACACATGGTTCATACCACTTAAAATAAAATGAACCCAGAAAGTATTTATTGTTAATTTCCGTTTTATATTTTAATGACGTAATTGCACCTGGTTGAATAGATGGATATACAAAGCTTTTTGCAACAACTTCATCATAAAAAACCGATTCATTCTGTTCTTTCTGATCTACAATTTTTTCCACTTTTACAGCTTTGTATTTATTACCATCTGGAATAAGCGTCTTTGCATCAATCTCAGTTATTTTTTTGAATTGAAATTCCAAAACTCTCTCCTTTGCGAGATAGGATTTAGTATCACCCAATATTAAAGTCTCCTTTGCAATATTTTCAGAGATTTTAAATGCATTTTCTTTTACATCAATTAAAACAACCTGGATGTCATTGATTACAACAGAATTTTCACCGCTGAATCTATTTTTTACAGATTCCATTTCAGAAGGGGTTTGCGAATAAAGATATGCGGTTGCACTCACTAATAATCCTGTCAAAATACTATTCCGCCATATAATCATTCTAATAATAATTAAAAAATAAAAAATAAAATGCTAAATATAATCCGAACATTTTTTGTGAGTTTTAAATTTTAAAAAGAAAGATCAAAAAGTGATCTTTTGCTCATCAAACTTAGATTAATTTAATATGTATTTCGGGCTTAATATAAATTCAAACTTTATTAATAGTTATTCTCGCTGATTTTCGCAGATTCTTTCGCTGATTTTCGCAAATAATCAGGTTATTAAATTCTGCGATTATTTGCGTTCTCATATATGTAATCTGCAAAAAGTCAGTTAATTTATATCAAGTCCGCCCCAATATTTTTCAACTTTGATTTGAATTCCATTTTGATCAAAGTAAATAAAATCACCGTGTTCAGAATTGCCAAGGTAATTTTCAATTCTTTCCATCGTTCCATCCTGTCTGTAATATTTGCATGTCCCATGCAGCTGCGCCACAATATAATTTACGTCTTCCTTAAGGTTACCATTCTCATAATATTCTTTAAAATTTCCATTGAATTTCCCCATCCGGGTATTGTAAACCTTGTATTTATTTCCATCAGGATAAAACAACACCTGCAGTCCGTTCAATTTACCAAACAGGTACGATAGCTCAGAAGATTCTTTACCACCATTATAAAACGTAATGATCTTTCCTGAATCGGCAGTGTTTATTTTTTTTGAAATTAAAATTCCATTTTCCGGATATTGATAACTGAGCAATAATCCATCGTTGCCGAATACCAGCCCGAACATCAATTCCCCATTGGGAGCAAAATACCTGGCTGTATCAATATATTCGTCATTTTTATAAGTAGCAAGACACCTTATTTTGCCATTATCATAATACTTTTTTACCGGCCCATTTGCTTCATCGTATTTTTTAAATACTTCCTGATCAAGATTTCCTGAATAATCATAATATTTCCAAATTCCTGATGATTGTCCTTCTTCAAAATTTCCTTGAGCTGCTATAATACCATTTCTGTAATACTGAGTATATAAACCTTCCCTTTCATCATTTACATAATTGGATTCTACCTCCAATTGACCGTTTTTATAATATGACGCATATTGGGAATTATATTGATTGCATTCATAATTGCATTTGCTGCGAATTGTGCGATCCGGAAAATAAATTATTAAATCAGATGTTCCGTTAAAGGTTGAATGTGAAAATACATTTCCGGATGTATCATACTGATCCATAGATACTTTTGTGCCGTCTTCAAATACTGACGAATATTGTAATTTACTATCGGGCGCAAAGCTTTCATATAGACCATTGATATCACCTTTCAGAAAATTAACGGCACTCAACAGCGAACCGTCATTTGCATAATTCAGCCATTTACCTTCTCTCTTTCCATTGATATACCAGCCCTCACTGGTTAAAATATCAGACACATTATAATGTTTGTAATAACCATTCAATCGATTGTCGTTATAAGTCGCCTCATCAGAGAGACTTCCATCGGCATAGAAGCCCTTATAGCTTCCGTTCATTTTTCCTTCAGAAAAATATTTGATTGCCTGAATTTTGTGATTATTGTAATAATATATCCATTTGCCTTCCTGTAAGCCATTTTTTACAAAACCTTCATACAACAATTGTCCGTCAGGACTAAATCCTTTCAAAGCCTGCATTACACCGGAAAAATTCTGATTACCGAATTCATTCCCCATCTGATCAAAAAATTTTATGCTTTTAAGTTTATCTTTATCATATACATATACACTTGTCCTTTTCCCGTTACTAAATAATTGTTCATCACCAGTTCTTAATCCTGATTCATCATAAACAGTTGATTTAGAAATTTTTCCTTTTTCATCGAATTCCTGAATTTTTCCAAAATACAATCCCTTATTGTAATTTCCGGATTCTTTGACTTTACCATCGTCATATTGCCTTACAAATGAACCGCTTAATTCGCCATTAAAATAATTACCGCTGAAAGATAAAGTACCGTTACGGTAATAGTCAAATGCCATGCCGTTCAATTTATCGGCATCATAAAAGTATTTCCATTTGGGATTTCCATTGGCATAATAACCAGTTTCGATACCCGACATACTATCGTTAACAACAGAATATTCTTTGCTCAATGAACCATTTTTATAGAATTTTCTGACCAAACCATTTCTTTTATTATTGACAATAGGAACAATGGCTGAAATTGCTCCACAATCGTAATAATAAACGACTGAATCTATAATCCGGCCTTTTTCATATTTGACTTTGAATTTCAGATTCCCGTTTTTATAATAACTTGAATAAAGACCTTCGAGCTGACCGTCGGAATAATTTTGTAAAAATGTTAAATATCCATCTTTAGAATAACTTTTCCATTCACCCTCAGGTTTTCCCATCTCATCATAATTACCCTCAGAGCTAATTTCACCATTACCATAAAAATATTGCCAAAGTCCCGTTTTATTTCTTCCATCCCCCGAACGGCTTCCTAAACTTTTAATATTTCCATTCCCATCAAGTGAATATTCGACTTTTTGCTCTTCACCATTCGTACTAATTGTCAAATTATCATTGATTTCCAACAATTCATTGGTTAGGATGCCTCTCATTTTAGCAATTGATTTTCCCCTTTTCCCCAATTGCTTTTTTACATCTTTGTTATCGGCTGTACGAACAATTAAATAGATGAAATTTTCAAGATCATTATTCTCAATTACTGTGCGAAAAAAAGGAACATAATGGTCCATCCAGAAATCCCCTGTATTCGGTTTGTATTCAATCGATTCAAACAACAACTGAGTTTGTCGGGTAACCGGAACATCAAAGCCAACCTTTAACTTATAATTCTTATTCAGAGCAATTTGCGATTGAATTAATTGATCAATATCCTTAAAAAGTGAATTATCGATTACCGGCTCAATTTTCTCAGCCTCAGTTCCAAGTGCATTATTCACAAAATCATTCAAAAAAATCAGTTGATCATTTGATTTTGAAGTACCAGGCTCCAGGGTTAAATATGTTTCATAGCACAGCATAGCCCTCGTATAAAATCCCATAGATGCCATAATCTTTCCCAATGCCAAATGGCCTGAAGGATAAAAAGGGTTTAACTGAACAGATCGCTGAAAAGATTGTATGGCTTTTAAGTAATTTTTGGCATCCCTGTAAGTAATTCCAAGCTCATAATAAATTAAATAATTATAAGGATATTTTTTAAGCAGAGTATCATAAATCATTAAAGCGGAATCCGGATTTCCTTTGTAATTGTATGCTATGCCCTGAATTAAATTAAACTTTTGGGTGTATTGCGAAGGCTTTTCCAATCCGTAAACTGCCAAACTTATTGCCTTATCATATTCTTTGTTCATCAGATAATTATTCGCCTGCAATTCAAGTGAAAGCGTATAATTCGTATCGCTTATATCAATCGATTTCAAAACTTTCAGTGCTTTATCGAATAAGAAACTATCGCTATAGTGAGCTGCAAGTCCAATAATTTTACCTGAATTGATGAGCGGATTGTTGTCCTGACCGCAAGCAATTGCGCTGGTATACAAAGCAACAACGAATAGCTGAAAAATTCTTTTAAACATTAGCAAATTATTCAAATACATATATTTTTAACGATATCTCTGCACAAATGGTATATATGCCAAATCTTTTATATTCCATTATTGCTATAATATTATAAAACTCTTTTGAATTAAATTCTAAATGCTTAGGCTAATTATGAAAATTTTGAAGAATGGGAAGTTGGAAGTCGAAAGACAGAAGTCGGGAGTCGGGAGTCGGAAGACAGGAGTCGGATGATAGAAGTATTAAATTAGAAGTGAGAAAAAAAATCCGAACAACGTCTGTTATCCGGATTGCTGATATTTTGTTACAAAAGTTTACTTTTTCACCGGAAATGGAGCATCACCAAGGATTTTATTCCGGATGCCTGTAATTATATAACTCTCGACCTGATAAAACTGCAAAGCAACAACCGGGTTGGTCACTTTTTTTACCTTTTTGTAATAGCAAACCAACAAGTTATCTGTTTTCTTCGTCAGGCTAAGCAGGTCTTTTGTAAAGGCATCAGCCGTAACATCATTCATTTGGCCAGAAGTAGCAGCATATTGATTCAAAAGTTCAATCCTTTTTTTACCAAGCTCTTTGCGTGCAGTTTCATACTCATCATATACTTTCCAAAACGCATCTTTTTGCGCAGCATCAACCTGCACAAACTCGGCCACCATGGCTTTTTTGTCCATTCCGAATGCAGCCTGCATTATGTCAATTTCTTCTTTGTTCGACTGTGCATTAACATACATAACAGCGAAAAGTGCAGCAACTACAGAATTGAGAAAGATAAAGATTACTCATCAGAAAACTTCTATA